>Ga0307439_1001422_pt1 | contig 15121 bp, 10 predicted proteins | sample SalMarWE160490MG_FD_202142 | JGI IMG/M metagenome (GOLD analysis project Ga0307439, IMG submission 202142) | Salt marsh sediment microbial communities from the Plum Island Ecosystem LTER, Massachusetts, United States - WE1604-90 | ecosystem: Environmental > Aquatic > Marine > Intertidal zone >... | reverse complement strand
TTCCAAAAGGTCGCTTTCATATCTTACCGGCCAGATAAAAAAAGTATACTATGACATATGCTCAAAAACAGGCGCCGAACCCGACCCGGACCGTTTTAAAGAAGTTATCAAACTTTCAAATGAATTTAGAAAATGGGCAATAAAAGTAAATAACTTAAGAAAAGTTATTGCCGATTATCCTCCTTATTACAACGGGCTCAACTTTATCCTTCCTTTCCATGGGCTTGCAGGAACCAGAGAAGCAGTAACCCTTTACAGGAAAATGTATGAAGAATTTAAGGAATACCCAAACAAAAAAGATACTTCAGGTGGCCCTGCGGGCGATAAATTGGATAAGGAAAAAAATATAAAAAGAATCCTCTGGCTTCACCTCAAACCTTATTACAGAAATGAAATATTTGATATACTGAACAGTGAAAATTGCAGGGTGGTGTTTGAGGAGATGAATTATGTTTACTGGCCCGAACTTGACCCGGAAAGGCCTTTTGAAAGCGCGGCTAAAAAAATGCTTTCTCATTTTCTGGCAGGAAGTATTGAAAGAAGGGTCAGTATGATTCTCAAGTCAGCAAAAGAATATAAAGCCGATGGGGCCATTTTATTTTCGCACTGGGGCTGCAGGCAGAGTAACGGCGGAGCAAGAATTATAAAAGACAGTTTAAAAAAAATTAATATTCCTACCCTGATTCTTGACGGGGACTGCGTGGATAAAAATAATTCTTCACAGGGGCAGATAAAAACAAGGCTTCAGGGATTTATAGAAATTTTAAAATCTTAACCAGTAAAAGAAAGGAAGAGAAACAGAATGTATACCTGTGGTGTTGACGTGGGTTCGGTATCCACTGAAATAGTATTATTAAACTCAAAGAATAATAAGATTGAATCTTATGTAATAGCATCTACCGGCTCTGATAGTAAAAATGCCGCCAGAGCAGCATTTGAAAACTCCCTCGGCAGGGCAGGTATAAAAAGCAATGAAATAAAAACCATTGTGGCCACCGGTTATGGCAGAGTAAACGTCCCTTTCGCCGATAAGAATATAACCGAGATAAGCTGTCACGGCCGTGGAGCTGCGTCCTTATTCCCTGATTTAAAAACTGTAATAGATATCGGGGGGCAGGATAGTAAAATAATAAAACTTGAAGATGGTAATCCCGTTGATTTTCTTATGAATGACAAATGCGCCGCAGGAACGGGGCGGTTCCTGGAAGTTATGGCCGGTGCTCTTGAAGTAGACCTGGAGGAATTTGCCACTATTTTTATTAATACCGATGAAAAAGTAGATATAACTTCTACCTGTACTGTTTTTGCAGAATCCGAAATAGTGTCACTTATAGGTCATGGAGTAGATAAAAATAAAATTATAAAAGGGCTGATATACTCCATCACCGATAGGATAATTTCAATGGTGGAGAGAGTGGGACTCGAGGAGCCTGTATGCATGACAGGAGGAGTGGCAAAAAATCTCGGGGTGGTAAAGGCCATGGAAGAAAAGCTGGGAACAAAAATATATATTCCGGATGAACCCCAGATAACCGGAGCACTGGGAGCCGCATATCTCGCCCGGAAAATTGATTAGTCCAGGAGAGGTAAAAGGAAACCAAAAGGTACTCCTGACAGGTTACTAAAAATGAACATCCCGGAACCTGCCGGGAACACACAGATGCAGCAGTTGATTCATCTTATGCACTCCGGTATCCTGGCCGGAAGGTATTTTCGTAAATAGATTATTTATTTATAATAGAATATAATCTTTAAGTATATGAAATTTCTTGAAATTAAAAATTTAAATCTTGAGGTTAACGGAAGCAAACTCCTTGATAACCTCAGCCTGAGCTTAAAAAAGGGAATGGTGTACGCTGTAGTGGGACCAAACGGCGTCGGAAAGACCACGCTGGGCCATACCATAATGGGGCTTGAGGGTTACAGGAGCTTCAGAGGAGATATATTATTTAAGGGAGAATCAATTAAAGACCTGGATATCTATGAGCGTGCAGTCAGGGGCATTACCCTTGCCTGGCAGGAGCCGGCAAGGTTTGAAGGCATAAGCATTGAAAAATTTATAAGTTCTTCGGGGAAAAATATTTCACCGGACGATGTATCTAAAATTTTAAATGATGTGGGGATGGAACCGGAAACCTACCGCAGGCGGGCAGTTGATAAAAGCCTCAGCGGAGGTGAAAGAAAAAAGGTTGAGCTGGCATCAATACTGGCAATGAAACCGGAACTTGTAATCCTTGACGAGCTTGATTCGGGAATAGATATGGAAACAATTAAAAATATTTTTAAGGCTATCAGCTATCTTAAATCCAGTGGTTCCACCATAATCCTGATAACCCACAGCCAGGCAGTATTAAAGCAGGCAGAATATGCTTTCCTTATGTGCCACGGAAGGATTTTAAAAGAAGGAAAAACTCCTTCAATAAGCAAATATTTCAGTAGAAAATGCCTTCCATGTGACCATAAAAATGTGCCTGAAGAATAGGAGGTTGTAAATGGATGAAAAAAATCTGGTAGAGCAGGCAGGAATCTCAAATATTATTGATGATGAAAATACTGCCAGCCTTATAATCAACAGAGACAGAGTAACCAGCAGAAATACTGTTCCCGGACTTACTGTAGATACAGAAAATATTAAAGACGGGGTCAAAATAAATATAGCCCTTAAAGATAACACAACTATTGAAAGGCCCGTGCATCTGTGTTTTGGAGTACTTCACAAAAAAGCAGTGCAGATAATTAAATTAAACCTTGAGATGGGGCAGAACTGTTCAATGTCAGTTTATTCCCACTGTGTTTTCCCCTTTGCCGAAGATGTCACCCATGCCATGGACGCTACCATAAAAATCGGGAAAAATTCAAAATATGAATATCTCGAAAGACATATCCACAGCGAAGAAGGCGGCATAAAAGTAATTCCCAGGGCTTCCGTTACCCTGGAAGAAAACTCAAGATACAAATCTGAATTTGAACTTATGAGAGGAAGAGTGGGGCTCATTGATATGGATTACGAGGTTTTCTGTAAAAGCTACAGCGTAATGGATATGTCCGTAAGAATAAGCGGCAGGGGCGATGACAAAATTAATATAAAAGAAACCGGAAACCTTATCGGAGAGCATTCAAAAGGCGCCCTTACTTCAAGAATAGCTGTAAGGGATGAGGCAAGCGCCGATATATATAATAAGTTAATAGCCACTGCTGACTATGCCCGGGGCCATGTCGACTGCAAGGAGATTGTAAGGGACAATGCCACGGCCAATGCAGTTCCGGTAGTTGAAGTAAAGAACCCGAGGGCGCATATAACCCACGAAGCCTCCATAGGAAGCGTTGATTCAAAAGAACTGCAGACACTTATGTCCAGAGGGCTCAACGAAGAGCAGGCAGTAGAACTAATAATAGAGGGGCTCCTGAGCTGATTTAACCTGAAATAACCGTAAAGCGGATATTCAAAATCATTTTATTTTACCGGGGAATAATATAAAATTAACCTGTTTAAATATTTTAAATAAAAAGTTTTAGAAAGGTTATTAATTTTATGGAATTAGAAGGTAAAAAATACTGGCTTCTTCTTTACGGGCTAATAATTGGAGTATCATTTGACATCCTTTTCCATGAGAAGACCACGGGTATCTCTTATTTGATTTTTATCGTCCTGCTTTTAATTATATTCCTTATAAGTTTCAGGGACTCTTTAAAAAAATTAAATAATTCAATGTGGTTATTTACAACCCCTGTATTACTGCTTGCTGTCACTTTCTTTATCCACTCCAATCAGGTGCTGAAGATTCTAAACTACCTGATTGTTCCCGTTTTAATAATAATGTTTGCGATACTGGTTACAGGGGTAAATAAATCAGGCTGGGCGGATATAAGATTTATTGGAGATATTGTAAGAAGAATTTTTGTTCCCCTGGGGTTTATACATAAACCATTTCTGGCGCTATCCAGGATGAATGTTTCTAAAAGTAAAGAAGGCGGGAGCAGAGTTCTTCCAAAAGTACTTATAGGTATACTGATTTCTGTTCCGCTCCTGGCAATTATTATATGGCTCCTATCATCTGCAGATATTATATTTAAGGACCTTTTTTCAAATATTTCCATATCAAAGATAATAAAACACTTTCTGGTAATATTTATAATTTCGGTTTATGCCACCTGTTTTCTGTGGGCTCTGTTAAAAGCTTCCCGGGAGGGAGAACCGACCAGATACAGCAAAATAAAATGGAAATTATTTTTTGACCCTGTAATTTTGGTTACCATACTGGTTTTAATAAATGTAATTTATGCTATATTCTCCGTTATCCAGTTTGCCTATCTATTCGGCGGAAGTTCATTTGTCCTGCCTTCTTCCTACACTTACGCCGAATATGCCAGGAAGGGATTCTTTGAGCTGGTGGTAGTCTCCATTATCAATTTTGGAATTTTAATTTTTGGTAAAACATTTGTAAAAAAAGATAATAAAAAAATCTATGTTGCTATAAAAATATTTCTTACCCTGCTGGTGATCTTTACCCTGGTCTTACTGGTATCGGCATTTTACAGAATGCTGGTCTACGAGCAGGCCTATGGTTTTACATACTTAAGGATATTCGTTCAGACTTTTATGATAATGCTATTTTTCCTCTCCATTGCCAATATTATTTATATATGGAAACCGGATTTTCCTGTAATTAAATCTTATTTTATAATCTCGCTTATAATTTATATAATTATGAATTTCGCAAATGTAGATGTAATAATATCGGAAAAAAATATTGACCGTTACTTTGATTCGGGGCAGATTGATATGAATTACCTAAAGGGCCTATCCTATGATGCTTTACCCGGGATGCAGAGACTTCTAACATCAGAAGGCTACCCGTCAGAACCAGAGAAAAAACAGATTACAGGGGAAATACTGGAACATTTTGAGCAAAAAAAATCAGGGCTTGAAAGCCAGAAAAGCTGGCAGAGTTTTAATATTTCAAAATACAGGGCCGAAAAAATAATAGATAAATATATTGATTAACTTTCTACCGATTTATAAGATATATTTATTTAAAAATAAGAAAAATTCCCGGCAGTAAGGACCGGAAAGGTCCCGGGAAGGACTTCTTATAAAAATAAAGTTTTTAATACCAATTTTGATTCTGGTATTAATCGCTTCTGTCTTCCTTCCTGCAGAGATACCGGTGATAATTTAATTAATGAAACCAGAAGACTGGGCGATACAATAAACGAACTGAGAGATGAAATCTCAATACATAAGGACACCATAGAAGAGCTTGAAAGTAAAATAGAAAGACTGGAAAACAGATTTGACAGTTCCGGCTCTACTCATGAAAATAGCCAGGAAACAGGAGAGCCGCAACCAGACGAGCCAGATGGGTCCCGGCCGGAGCCAGAAGGACCTCCCGAACCTCCTCCACCACCGCCCAAAGATTAGATAAGATTGTATTTATTCTCTTTCAACAGTTATAGTGGCTTTGGTAACTATTGCTGCAATGGCGCCTATTGCGGCCCATACCGGCAAAAGTATTGCACCTACTACTCCAAGTGTTAAAGGAATCTGGATAAGCGTTTTGCCTTCTTCACTTTTTATGGTAATCCTCCTTATATTTCCTTCTTTTACCAGCTCTTTTATTTTTGCAAGCAGCTCTTCACCATTTACTGTAAATTCCTCTTTCTTTTCTTTTTTAATTTTTATCACCTTCACTTTAAGCTCTTATATATGCTTTCCCCTTAATTTTAAATAATACCCCTTCTCCAGTGCAATCCCATCCAGAATAGAATAAAGAAGCCTTGCCTCTCCCATTTTTTGCATGTCTCATTTTCTTCGCAATCACCGCAAAACCCTATATTTCTTTTTACTGCACAGTGCAGGATAGAACAGGGCCCTCCAAACCGTCAGTCAGTTTTACTTATGCTTTTATTTTATCAGGGAATTATTCTCTTAGGAATTTTTAAAAAGGTCTTCTATAGCAACTTATTCTATATTATGCTCTTTTGCCTGCGGTATCATATTTACAAATAAAGTCTTCCTAAACAAGATGATAAGGACACAATATCAATTATCTCTAAACATGGGCTTAAGCATCTTTGCTATAGATTCATAGCTCATCATTTTATTCATATTTTTATAGTAAACTTGCACTTCGGATAATTACTGCACCCTTTGAAAGTTCTATATTTCCCATTTAATGAAATAAATATACCCGAAATTCAATCTAATATCTTATTTAAGCAATTTTAATAATGATTTTTCTTTTTCATATCTTTTAATAGTTAGATCCAGATATTCTTTTTCATTATCAATTCCTATATATTTTCTATTAAACCCGCTGGCTATTATTCCTGTAGTTCCACTTCCATTAAAGGGATCTAGAATAATATCACCCTCTTTGGTTGATGCTAACACAACTCTCTTGAGAAGCTCCTCTGGTTTTTGAGTGGGGTGTTTCCCAAACTCCTTTTCCTTTTTCCCGGGAGCTGAAATTTCCCATAAATTTTCCGGCCCGGCATCTTTAATGTCCCATATATTTCTCATCTGTTTATTTTTATTCAGTTCCTTCATTTTTTTATAATCGAAATAATGCTTACTTTTATCCGATTTAGCAGCCCATAAAATTATTTCTGTCGAATGAGTAAAATACCTGCAGCTCAAATTAGGAGGAGCATTTCTCTTATACCAGATAATATCATTTAATATCTTATACCCCAGTACCTGCATGGCATAACCAATAGAATAGATTATATGTGATGTCCCGGATATCCAGATGGTACCATCTTTCTTTAATATCCTTCTGCATTCACCAAGCCATTCTAGATTAAATTTAAAATTTTCTTCTACTCCATTGGATTTGTCCCATTTTCCTTTATCAACGCTAACCATTCTTCCCGACATGCAGGTTATACCACCATTGGATAAAAAATATGGGGGGTCAGCAAAAATCATATCAACTGAGTTTTTATTGATTTTCTTTAGCAACTCCAAACTATCTCCCAAAACCAATAAGAAATTATCATCATGGAAATACTTGTATTTATTTAAAGATTTTAGAAGATCTTCCATTACCACTACCTTTATAATTGCTATTTAAACCTTTTATTATATACTAATAAATATTTCAGAAAATATAAAACAAAAAATGAAATATCTTAATACATACAGGAATTTAGGATTAGAAAATGATGAGAATAAGGTATTTGACTACTTTATTAAGACATTAAAAGAATCTATATTCACCTGGGAATATTTTGTTAACTGGAAAAAAGTTTATAAAAATACAAAAACCATAGAAAAAGAACTTAATATACTAAATTATCTAATAGGTAAAGAGGATGTAGAAGAAGAATTTTTAAAATTAATCAAAGAATACCCTACTGTGAGAAAAGTATTACCTATACTTCTTGCTATAAGAGAAAATAAATTAAAAAGACTCCAAATTATTACAGATTTTGATAATCTCAATTACGAAGAAACCTACGATTTATTTTATAAAGACTATCTTCCCACTACAGAAGAAAAATTAAGAAAATTTTTTATCAATTCAGGCCTCAGGGATATTTTTAAAAATAAAAGAATAAAAAACCTGGTTGATTACTGTTATGGTATAGAAGTTGGACTGGACACAAATGCAAGAAAAAATAGAACGGGTATTTTAATGGAAGAAATCGTAGAAAAATATATTGAGAGTTTTACCTCAAAATTTAATCTTAAATATCTAAGCCAAGTTTCAAAAGTAAAAATAGAAAGTGATTTGAACTACTCTATAATGGTAGATAAATATGATAGAGTATTTGATTTTTCAATAATTAATAATTACGAAAATAAAATGTATTTAATTGAAGTAAATTACTATGGTGGTGGCGGGTCAAAATTAAAAGCTACTGCCGGTGAATACATTGAACTTAATAATATCCTAAAAAGACAAAATATAGAATTTATATGGATAACAGATGGATACGGTTGGAAAAGTTCAAAGAATCCTTTATTCGAAACATTTGTTAATAACGATTATACCTTTAACTTAGAGTTATTATACAGTAGGGTTCTGGAAGAGGTAGTCATATAAAATATTTAATTAAATATACGAGACAGAATAATAAGCAAAATTATGTGATTCTTTACCTATTATTTACCACTTTAAGATAGTTCTTTTAACTACCTTTGTACTACCCCAATAAAATAAATCTCTATAATTGCCTTTAAAAAACCTGAAGGCAGGATATGCCTGTTTGTATTGGCCTAAATATATTGATTATTTTATAGAACTTGTAACATAAAAATCTTAATTACATTACTTATTCATCAGCTTCTCCAACTCCCTGACCTCATCCTCTCTGCTCTCCACTTTCCCATCAAGCTTCATCTCAAATAGCTTCTCAAGTACTGCCCTGAACTTATCTGCTGGCCTGTACCCCATTTCCTTCAGTGTTTCCCCGCTCACCTCAAGCTTGATATCTCGGAGCCCGGTAAGGTACCTCCTAATATTCTTATAATATTCCTCCCCCCAGCTGCAGGCAATTACCTGGAGCTCTGGTGGGATTCTCTTTAGCATCTTGTAAAGCCTGGAATTTTTCTTAACCACTATTTTTAGCGCCCTTTTTATCCTGTCCCACCTGCTTAATACCTCAAGTATTACATTCATATCCTTTTTTCTTACCTTCATCCAGGAGCACCATCTTCTAATCTCTCCGGGCGCTTTCCCCTTAAGTATCAGGATAAATACCAGCCTCCACTTCTTTATCTCCTCACCTTCCCCGCCGTAAAAATCTTTAAGCTGCCCGTAGCAGCTTAAAACCTTTTTTGCCTTCCCTATAAATCCGCTGTCTACCTTTGCCTTTATCCCTATTTTCTTTAGTGCTCCAAGACCGGCCAGCCTCTGTATCGCCTCCGCAGGATTTGCCTCGCTGAATATGGTTACAAGCTCATCTCTTATCCTGACCCCGTTTAACTTTGATACTATATCCATATTTATAGTTGTCCTGGCAAGCTTTTCAGTCTGGCTGTCCATTTTAAAGCCCAGCCGGTTCTCAAACCTAACTGCCCTGAAAATCCTTGTGGGGTCCTCTATAAAGCTCATCTTGTGAAGGACCTTTATTTTTTTATTCTTTAAATCTTCCCTTCCGCCAAAGAAATCAAAAATCTCGCCAAAATTCTTTTTATTTAAGGATAATGCCATAGTGTTAATTGTAAAATCTCTCCTTGAGAGGTCCTGCCTTATATTTCCCGCCTCCACCGTTGGAAGAGCCGCGGGACTCTTATAATACTCAACACGCGCCGATGCTATATCTATATGCTGCCCGTCTTTTAACACCACCACAGAGGTCCCAAATTTTTTGTGGTATTCAAGCCTGCATCCTAATTTTTCTGAAAGCGCCCTGCCAAACTCTATCCCGTCACCCTCCACTACTATATCTATATCAAAATTGGGTATCTTAAGAAGCGCATCCCTTACTATCCCTCCTACAAGGTAAGTATTGTATTTAAGGGTTCTGGTCACGCCTGATATATCTTTTAATATTTTTTTAACCTTCGCCGGGAAAAAGCTCCAGAGGTCCTCATAGATACGGCCGTGCAGAAACCTTAATATATCTTTTCTTGTGACTATTCCAACGATTTTATTCTTATCAATTATGGGTATTCTTCCAATACCATTTTCTATCATAAGATTCTGGATCTCGCTTATTGTAGCCCCGGGGCCGCCTTTTACGACACCGTGGGATTTAAAACCCTTAACCGGGGCATGAGAGAGGCCGTGCCCTATGGCCCGGTCTATATCTTTTCTGGTTATTATCCCCACAATGTTGTTATCACTGTCCACAATGGGTATCCCCGAGTGTCCGTATTTCTTTAATAGCCTGCTTACTTCAGCAATACTGACATTTTCACCCACAACCTTTACCGGGTATGACATGACATCCCCTGCAAGAACAGGCTCCTTTATATTTTTCTTGAGAGAATCTACGATTTTTTTCTCAATCTCATCCATACTCATGCCGGTTACAACTGCAGAAGCTGCCTGGGGGTGCCCGCCCCCACCCACAGCTTTAAGGATTTCTGACACATTTACATCTTTGCTGTCGCTCCTGCCGACAACATAGGTTTTTTCCTTCATTCTGGTCCAGCATATTACCACACTTACATCCTCAATCTGGGAAAGCTTTCTGGTAAGAACAGAGAGCCCTTCTACGAACCCGGGCATCTCTGCACCTGCCAGCAGTACTTCTGTTTCGTGAACTTTTATTTTTCTGTAATTCATTATAAGTTTTTCAAGAAGGTTGTGCTGCTCTTCATTAAGAGAAAGATTCAAAAATTTTAACACCACAAAAAGATTGGAGTCATTTTTCATTAGATACGCAGCCGCCTCAAGGTCGCTGTGGGTGGTTCCCGGATAGGTAAAAGAGCCGGTATCCTCATAAATTCCCAGGGTAAACAGGGTTGCGTCAAGCTGGGAGATGCTTATTTTTTTCTCCTTCATCTCATTTACCAGAATAGTTGTTGCGGCTCCCACTTCTTCTGAATAGTCTCTGGTTGCCTTTATATCCTCGGGCGATTTCGGGTGGTGGTCATATATTATGATTTCAACATCTCTGTTTCCGAGCGCTTCCTTTGATGGACCCAGCCTTGAGGCAAATTTTGTGTCCACTACAATTACTCTTGTAACCTGAGAAAAATCAATTGATTTCGCGTCCTCTAGCGAAGGCAGTTCATCTTCGTAGAGGGTTATGAATTTCCTTACATTCTGATTTATAGCTGTGGGAAGTATTATACTGGCCTGTGGATACAGTTTTTTTGCCGCCACCATCCCGGCAAAAGCGTCAAAATCAGAACTTACATGAGTAGTAATTATTTCCATTTAACTCTGGCATATAGGCCTGTAAATCTTTATTTTTTACCGGTCAGTCTTTCTAAAAAAGGCTGTAAAACTTACCCCTTTTTGCAATCCTTCTCATTCAATATATTTATCATAGCAGATTATTTTAGAAAGGGGCTTACGGCTTTTAATTTCGCCCTCTTCAGCCGGGAAACCGAGAGGTGTCAGGGCCACTACTCTGATGCCTTCAGGAATATCAAGGAGGTCCTTTACCAGTTTTTCTTTAAATGACCCTATCCAGCAGGTTCCCAGACCTCTTTCGGTTGCGGCAAGCATCAAGTGGTCCATGGCTATCCCTACATCTATGGGGTAGCTGTTCATATAACCCCCCATTACTCCATACGCCTCATTTTCACTGGCACATGCAACTATCAGCAGGGGAGCCTCTATAAGAAATGTCTGGTTGTTGCATGCGATAGACAGGTCATTTATTTTTTTCTTATCTTTTACCAGAACTAATTTCCATGGCTGAAGATTCTTGGCTGATGGGGCTTTCCTGAAAGCCTGCAAAACATAATTTAAATCTGCTTCTTTTACTTCCTGAGGTTTGTATGACCTTATGCTTCTTCTTCTCTCTATAACATCCATGATAGAATTAAATTGTTTCACTGAATATTACCCCCTTCTTTTAAAATCTTTTAACTGGATTTTAAAGAATCATCGCGACGATCTTCGCGACTTAATATTATTTTCTAATATTTAGCCGGAAACTACTCTATATTAACATTATGATTTTCTCAAGTAAAACTTTTTTACCACAAATCATGAACATAACGTTTTATGTATTTCTGGTATATCTCGTTTACAAATTCCATCTGTTCGTCTGTAAGAGGAGGAAGCTCAGATGCTTTTATGTTGCCCTCAATCTGGGATACCCTGCTTGCACCCGGTATTACGCAGCTTACATAATCGTTCATTAAAATCCAGCGCAGGGCAGAACCTGCAAGGTTTTCTTGAGTAAATTCTTTTTTGAGCTCCTCTACCGCCTCCAGCCCGACTTCGTATGGAACACCTGAAAATGTTTCTCCTTTATCAAAGGCTTTTCCTTCCCGGTTAAAAAAGCGGTGGTCACCTTTTGAAAATCTGGTATCCTTTTTAAATTTACCCGTCAGCATGCCGCTTGCCAGGGGAACCCTTACTATTATTCCCACATTTCTCCTGCCGGCGTGACTGAAGAATTCATCGGCAGGTTTATGCCGGAACATATTATAAATTATCTGTACCGTTGCTACGCCTGGGTATTCTATGGTCTTTAAAGCTTCTTCTACCTTCTCCACGCTGACCCCGTAATTTAAAATTTTACCTTTTTCTTTTAGCCCTTCCAGAATGCCGAAAACTTCCGGGTCATGGTAAACTTCTGTCGGGGGGCAGTGGAGCTGGAGCAGGTCTATCGCTTCAACATCCAGATTCTTCAGGCTGTCCTCTACAAACCCGGTTATATTATTCCTGTTGTATCCCTCCTTATTGTGAGGAACAAGCCTTCTTCCTGCCTTGGTAGCGACATAAATTCTTTCTTTTACCTTTTTTAAAAATTTTCCTATAGCTTCCTCGCTATGTCCATCATTATATACATCGGCGGTATCAATAAAATTAACTCCTCCGTCCACTGCTTTTCCTAAAATCTCTTCAGCGGTTTCATAGCTGAACTCCTCACCCCACCTGCCGCCAAGCTGCCAGGTGCCCAGTGAGACTTCTGAAACTTTAAAACCGGTTTTACCCAGAGTTCTGTATTTCATTTCAATCTCCTTTTTAACTTACGGCAACCTTACACTGAGATTAATAATTTATAGAAAAAATTTACATTACAAATTCATTTTAACAATAAATTTTACCGTTGCAACACAGCCCTTATATTTTTAAAAGTAAGAAGCTTAAAAATATAATGATTAGGGCGCGCCGGGATAAATGGCAGGGGTCGTAAGATTACAATTATCAAAAAGGGTAAGGTAAGATTTATCTATAATAAGAAACAGCACAATACTGATAAACCGTACAATAGATATGGAACTATTTTTTACTTTACGGTAATATATCAATAATTGGAAGGAATAATATTATGAAAGTATTTAAATATTTATTCATATTTCTTATAGTACTTATCTTTCTTGTGTCATGCAGTAAGCAGGAAGAAGCCGCTGTTAAAATCGATACCGGAGAAACTGAAGCAGAAGAGGCCGCCGAAGAAACTGATACGGATGAAAGTGCCGGAAGTGTCACTGAAGAAGAAATTCCCGCTTTAAAAGAAGTCTTTGAAGATGATTTTTACATAGGCACAGCAATAGAACCAGGCCAGCTTGAGGACCCGGAGCTTACCGAACTTATAATAAAGCATTTTTCAAGTATTACTGCAGAAAATGCCATGAAACCCGAAGAAATTCAGCCTCTTGAAGGAATATTTGATTTCAGGGATGCTGATAAAATCGCTGAATTTGCGATGGAAAACGGAATTGCCCTGCGCGGGCACACTCTTATATGGCACAATCAGGTGCCGGACTGGTTTTTTACTGAAGACGGAGCGCCGGTTTCGGGTGAAACACTTAAGGAACGCATGAAAGCACACATCACCGAAGTCATGCAGCACTACAAAGGTCAGATTTATGCATGGGATGTTGTAAATGAACCCATTGACGCAGATGCACCCGACGGATTGCTGAGAAACAGCTGGTTTGAAGTGCTGGGTGAAGAATATATAGAGCTTGCCTTCCGCTATGCAAGAGAGGCAGACCCTGATGCAAAACTCTTTTTGAATGATTTTGACACCACAAATGCAAACAAATGTCAGGCAATTGTGAACCTGGTAAAAAGACTCCAGGAAAAAGGTGTCCCGATAGACGGTATAGGTATGCAGATGCATATCTCCCCTGGAAATCCGTCACTTGAAGATTTTGAAAAAACACTTCAGAAATTCTCTGAACTGGGGCTTGAGATTCATATAACCGAAATGGATATATCTGTTTACGAAGACCGAAATGAGTCATATGAGACCATCAGTGAAGAGATGCTAAACGAACAGGGTCACCGGGTAAAGGATTTGTTCGGTGTCATTAATAAATATAAGGAGCATATAACCAGCGTAACCTACTGGGGAGTTGCAGATGAGTATTCCTGGCTCAGGTACTATTTTGAGGACCGCAAAGACTGGCCGCTGCCTTTTAATGAAGAACTTAAAGAAAAACCCTTCTTCTGGGGGATGGTGGACCCGGAAAAACTTGCGCCCAGGATAAACACGGCAAAAGCGATTGAGGGCACCGCTGAAATTGATGGAAATGTTGATGAAATATGGAATTTTGCAGAATATTTTCCTGCCATGGCACCTTCAGAAGGACCCGGCATGGAGGCAAGAGCGCTATGGGATACTTCAAACCTGTATGTCCTGCTTGAAGTCTCGGGTAAAATTTCCGGAGAAGATAACTCAGTTAAAATCTTTATAGATGAGAAAGACGATAAATCAGACTCCCTGGATGAAAATGACAGAGTAGTTGAATTTATCTTTGATTCTGAATGGGAAAATACCGGAGATGCTGCCATCAGCCAGACTGATGACGGGTATATTTTTGAAGCCCGCATCCCCTTTGAACATATAGAAGGCGGCAGAGATACCCGGATAGGACTGGATATCCAGGCAGCCTGCGGAGACGGGGCAACCGTAAAATGGAATGATAAGAAGGGCACTGCGGATAAAGTTCCCGGATACTGGGGCAGGGTTAATCTTGCAGCTGCTCCCGGCGGGGCAAACGCAAAATACGGGACCGCTGAAATTGATGGCACAATGGATGAAGGGTACAGCGCATGCAGCTCCCTATCCGTTGATACATTTATTCAGGGTATAGAAGATGAAAAAAATGTATTCCAGGGCGCAACTGCACAGGCCCGGGTACTCTGGGATGAAGATGCGATTTATGTATACATGGAAGTAAACGACCCGGTATTAAGCGAGGCAAGTGATACTGTCTATATGCAGGACAGCATTGAGGTTTTTGTAGACGAGAACAATAACAAAACAACTTACTATGAAGAAGATGACGGCCAGTACAGAGTAAGCTATAAAAACAGGCAGTCTTTCGGTTCAACCGGCAGCGTGGAAGGTTTTGAAAGTGCGACCCGGCAGCTGGATACAGGGTATGCTGTTGAGGCTAAAATTCCCTATCGGACAATTACCCCGCAGGAAGGTACAGTTATCGGCTTTGACCTCCAGGTAAATGACGACCAGGGAAGCGGAGCAAGGGACAGCATTGCTAAATGGAACGACCCGACCAATAATTCAT
>Ga0307439_1001419_pt1 | contig 15135 bp, 10 predicted proteins | sample SalMarWE160490MG_FD_202142 | JGI IMG/M metagenome (GOLD analysis project Ga0307439, IMG submission 202142) | Salt marsh sediment microbial communities from the Plum Island Ecosystem LTER, Massachusetts, United States - WE1604-90 | ecosystem: Environmental > Aquatic > Marine > Intertidal zone >... | reverse complement strand
TGTCTCAACTTTTACCGTTATATAAACATCTCTTTTCTCTCCCTCTTTCCACATTATATTTTATCTCCCGCGGATGATTTTTAAGTGCAAAGATACACTGCTTAATTCTACTTTCGATTTGTCTGTTTCCGACCAATTTTTTGTTGACACGATAAGAAATATCTGATACGATATATTCTATGCTACGAATAGCAAGAGTTGTAGTTCAAGGTATTCCTCATCATGTTACTCAGAGAGGTAACTACACAGGTAGTTTTCCTTAATGACAATGATAGAAAGCAATATCTTAGAGGGATACATTTGATGGATAGTAATTCGTATGGTCAAAAAACGGAAGGTTCTATCTTTTCAAAAGAAAAAATTCCATCTTCGAGAAGAAGATTTATAAGTTGATCAAAAACAAAAATGATAAACAAGCAATATTATATTTATATAAATCGTAAAAAAAATCTTTATCGATGGAGGGATGTTATGAAACCTAAGAGCTTATTCTTTTCCTTATTATTTCTTTTCGCATTTTTGGCAACTTCATTATCAGCTGATCCCCCTATAACTTATGACCTTCGCGATGTAGGTGGAGTTAACTATGTTACTTCTGTCAAGAGTCAGCAGGGAGGAACCTGCTGGACACATGGTGCAATGGCTGCAATTGAAGGGAATCTATTGATGACCGGTGCATGGACTAATTCGGGTCAGGTAGGAGAACCCAATCTTGCGGAATATCATCTTGACTGGTGGAATGGTTTTAATGAATGGAATAATGATGATATTGATCCACCTGGTGGAAGTGGTCTTGTTGTGCACGAGGGTGGTGATTATATGGTGACAACAGCCTACTTAACAAGGGGCGAAGGAGCGGTAAGAGATATCGATGGTCAGTCTTATGCCACAGCTCCTCCACGAAGACTGGACACTTACTGCTATTTTTATCCGAGACAGGTACAGTGGTTTGTTGCAGATTCAAACTTGACCAATACAAACACCATAAAACAGGCGATTATGAATTATGGAGTAATGGGAACGTGTATGTGCTATTCCTCGGGCTACATTCAGAATTATATACATTATCAACCTCCCAGCAGCAGCGAGTTGCCCAATCATGCAATTGCCATAATCGGCTGGGATGATACACTGACAACACAGGCACCCCTGCCTGGAGCATGGCTCTGCAAGAACAGCTGGGGAGAAGGATGGGGAAACAGTGGTTATTTCTGGATATCATACTATGATAAGTGGTGTTGTCAGGAACCTCAGATGGGAGCAGTATCATTTCAGCAAGTTGATCCAATGCAGTATGATGATATATATTATCATGATTACCATGGCTGGAGAGATACGAAAGATAATACAACAGAAGCTTTTAATGCTTTTGAAGTTGAAGGGGATCACTCAATTGAAGCTCTGAGCTTTTTTGTAGCTGACGACAGTGTTAACTACAATGTGAAAATTTACAACGCTTTTACAGGAGGAAATCTTCAGGATCTGATGTCAGAGGAAAGTGGGTTTGCTGAATATGTCGGCTTCTATACAGTTAACCTTGCAACACCGGTTGAATATGCACAGGGAGATAGTTTTTATGTCTATCTTCAGTTATCTCAAGGGGGCCATCCTTATGACAGGACATCTGATGTTCCTGTGCTTCTCGGAGCTCAATACAGAGTCATAGTGGAATCTTCTTCGGATCCCGGTGAAAGTTACTATAAGGAAGGGGGTACATGGAAAGATCTTTATAACTGGAGTGGTAATCCATATCCTCAGACTGGTAATTTCTGCATAAAAGCTCTTGCAATAAATATTGGGCTGGATGTAGATCCAAATTCCGGTTTTAATTCTACAGGACCTGTTGGAGGTCCTTTTGCTCCATCTGAAAAAATGTATACCCTTTCGGTGAATGGTGCTCAAAGCATTAATTATAATGTTTCGGTTAATCCATTGGTAAACTGGCTCACACTTAGCGGAGCGACATCCGGCATTCTTTATCCTGATTCAACAGAAGAACTGACATTAGCTGTTAATTCAAATGCAAATTCACTGCAAGAAGGTGCTTATACTACGACGGTGTTTTTTGAGAACACAACAAATCACATGGGTGATTGTTCGCGGGATGTCCTGCTCGCTGTCGGATCAAACTCCGTTATATATGAATGGGATCTTGAAACAAATCCCGGATGGGTTACTGAAGGTCAATGGGCATTTGGTGTGCCGGCAGGTCTTGGAGGACAACATGGCTATCCTGATCCAACTTCAGGACATACAGGGACTAATGTATATGGATTCAATTTGAACGGAGATTATCCGAACAACATGCCTGCCTATAATTTGACTACAGAAGTGATTAACCTTTCGGGGTATTATAATACTGAATTGAGATTCTGGAGATGGCTTGGTGTTGAAAGTTCGGAGTTTGACCATGCTCTCATAATGGTCAGCAATGACACAGTGAACTGGGAAACAATCTGGTCAAATCCATTATATGAAACCTCTGATAACAGTTGGGTTCAGGTGTCTTATGATATTTCATCTGTTGCTGATGATCAGGATTCCGTTCATGTTAGATGGGTTATGGGAACAACAGACGGTGGTTGGACGTACTGCGGCTGGAACATCGATGATATCCAGATATTAGGTTTGGAAGAAACTCTGGTAAATGAAAGTCCGAGCAAATCGACATATGATCTTCCGCAACTATTTTTTGCCAATCTTATAAACTCAAATGCTGATATTTCTTACATACTTCCCTCACGGGGACATGTAGATCTTGTAGTATATGATATTAGCGGTAGGATGGTCAAAATTCTTGTCAACGAAGACCAGAGTGCCGGATCCCATAGATTAGGATGGGATTGCAGAAGTAATAATGGCTCATCTGTTTCTTCAGGAATTTATTTCATCAGACTGAAAACCAATAAAAATGTTTTAACTGAGAAATTGATTATATCGAGATAGGGAAAATTAGTGTCTATAATAAAAAAATATAGAATTGGGGTCATAGAATTGTAGTTATTTCTTAGTTTGACCCCATTTCCCTGCATTTCCCTGAAAAGACAATTGGAAATTAAGAACTCTCAGAGAAAAAAGTAGGAATAAGACCCCCCTCCACTAAAATTCTTCACCCTCCTCTTCGAAACCCTCTTCGTCTTGATCACGCTGGCGTTCCGCTTTGTAGTCGTTGAAATTGTAGCTGAGGGTAAGCATGATCATCTTTGACTCACGTGTGAATTCACTATGGGAATAGAAATTAGTGCCCTCAGAGGTATAATCATGTTTTCCTGTCCCGAAAATATCTCGAATCGAGAGTGTTGCGGTGAGATTCTTGCTAAAGATATTCTGCTTGATTGCAGCGCTGCTGATAAAGAAACCTTCGCGTTCCCCCTGGGATGAAACCGAGGGGCTTCGGTATCTACCGCTGAATTGTAGACGGGTTGCACTTGCCAGCTTCCATGTATTATTGAACCTGGCGCTCCAATTGAAGCTTTCCCGCGAGAAAGCCTGTCCATCTGCCTCCCCTTCAATCCGGTAACCATAGAGATTACCCATAAGACTGAGATCCCATATTTTAAATAAGTTAAGAATGAACATACCCTCTGTTCCGAAGACATAATCAGTTCCCACGTTATCAATGGTATGAAGGATAACATTGGCTTGATACACACTCCGAATGCGCTCAATCTTATTGTGGGTAACCCGGTAGTACACCTCAGTGGAGATTGAATTCCTCCCCACATATTTCTGATATCCCATTTCGTATGAATCAATGTATTCCGGTTTGAGATCTGGATTTCCTTTTCGGACATTAAAGGCATCTGACCAGGTTAAAAATGGTTCAAGATACCATCCCCTCGGGCGATCAATCCGTCGCGTGTAGCTAGCCATTAACTGGTTCCCTTTTGAGAACTGGTAGGATGCGTGCACCGTGGGAAAGATATCCCAGCGATCAATGCCAAAATCCTCATTTTCTCCAATGAGCTCTATGAATCGATACGTATACTCGCCGCGCACCCCTCCCTGATAACCAAATGATCCCAGCTCCCCTGAGTAGATGCTGTAGAGAGAGTGTATGATGCGGTCATACGATGTCTCGTGGCTGAATTCCGGTCTGTATTCGTACTGCTGCGAAAGGGAATCATACTCGTAGAGGTGTGAAATATCCTCGCTCCACCTGAGCCTGCTCTGGGATCCCATTTCAAATTTGTCATTTTCACGGAGCGGCAGCGAATAGTCCAATTTTGCCCTTACATGCGTACCCGGACCCTCCTCCTCGGATCGTTGACCAATGGTAATTGCATGGTCCATGGCCATGAGTTCATCGAAGGATTCTTCATCTCCTGTTCTCTTGCTGAGAATAAGCTGTCCTGATAGCTCGTGTTGCTTGGAGAAGGTATGCCGATAGTCCAGGTTACCTGAATAGAAGTATCCGCCTCGCTTCCATCCACCATTGCTGATGTAGAGGCTATGGATATCCCCTGGCTCTGTCCACTCGTCAAAATCGGTTATGGAAGAACGTTCCATCGCCCGATCACCATACCGGAATCCCGCACTCAGTAAATCGCCGCTGCTGATATACAAGTCAACCGCTCCTTTTGCCCCATACATGAGTCGTTTAAAATTCGATTCACCGCTTGATTTGACAATTGAAGTGGTGTCCTGCTGAAAGGTTTGGTTTTCCATCTGGTACTCACCCGGATGGAACCTTTTATTGTAGTCACCTCCAAATGCAAGATTGTAGTTCTCCCTTCGTATGTTAAGCAGAACATCTCCGCCGTATTTATCGTTCAACCCTCCATTTGCGTTCATAACCCCGCTTATCCCGCTTAACTTCTTCTTCTTGGTGATGATGTTGATGATGCCGGAGATGCCCTCGGGATCATACTTTGCGGAAGGGTTGGTGATGATCTCTATATCCTCAATCGAGCCCGCAGGAATCTGCTGCAGCACTTCATTCGGCTCCATGACCGTTGGTCTTCCGTCAATGAGAACGGTGAAATTCTCACTCCCACGGAGGCTTACGTTCCCTTCAATGTCAACCGTCACCGACGGTACGTTCTCAAGCACATCAACGGCAGTACCTGAAATGGCAGTGTAGTGTTTGCTCACATTGATGACTTTCTTGTCTATCTTGTACTCAATAGCTGGTTTCTCCTCTACAACCTCAATGCCTTCAAGTGCAATAAGGGCTTCCTTCATGAAAATGGTATCTAGATCAACTCCTGCCTGACCAGGTTTGAGCTCGACGGGATCGATCTTCTTCACATGGTATCCCATGAATTTCAAGATTATCGTATACGTACCTGGTCTGATTCCTTTCATGAGAAAATTCCCTTCTTTATCGGTGATCGTACCGGTAATCTGATCATTCGTGGCTTTATCATGCAACACAATATTCACATATTCTAAGGGTACCTTCAGTTGTGTATCGATAATTTTCCCCTTAACAAATCCCCCAAATCCTCTTCTTCCTTGATATTCTTGCGAATCTACTTCGATTGCTATCGCAAATATCAAAGTAAGTAATAAAACAACTCGCGTTTTCATTATAATTTTCCTTTCATCAAAATTTCCAAAACTAACCTTTGCAAACAACCCAATAATCATAGATGCTTCTCACGTTGTCCACTAAACTTCTCTTTGTAATATAACCACTTTTTATGTAATGTCAAGCACTCCTTTTGCTCTCTTTCGTAACTCCATCTAATCAATAACCTTGTATTGTAAGCGACCTGAATCCATGACTGTTCAATCCTATCAATTTTTCCCCTTTACAATTAGGAAAAATGTCTTATAATAATTTAAAAGCAAAAATCAACGTTTGACTCACTCAAAATTACATTAAAAAGGAGATTTTCGATGAGAACCCTTCACAGAATTATTTTCTCGGTTTGTAATACTAAGTATTTTCTGTCTCTTAGCAGGTTGTGCTAACCAAGGGAATTGAGGGAATTGGGGTTAGGTTTCAATATACGAATTGGAGTTTAGAAAAAGTCAGATAGGCTAAAACATATACCTACCTTAATATGAGCAGTTTGTAAATTTCTGTCGAGTCTTCTTTTCTAATGAAGAAAATTCCTGAGGGTAATGTGCGTATCTCTTGGGGATTTACTCTTCTCCCGGATATGTTGTAAACAGTCACCTCATTGTTTCTTAGTAGATATAAAAATTCCGAATAAAGAAGGAGTGCTTTAGGTCTATCACCAGGCTTTTCTTTTACCCCGCTGCCATGATTTGGGAAAAGATCACTCCAGTGATACCAGTAGGGGGTTTTGTTCGCAGAATTGTTGACTGAATCTGCGAACGAAATAGCAAACATTGAGTCATTAGGTAGAAAGAGCATAGTTTGGATCGTATTTGTCCGAGAAACAGCTCTCATAATATTGAACATACGTTCGGTTGTTATGTTTGAATCTGCGTTGACCGAATCGAGTATTACACCATACCTTGGGTCGTAGATTGGCGTATAGTTTACCTCTTCATGGTTTAACATCAATAGATTCCATGGACGGAAGTTAGTATCATTCTCTGCTGTTCTAAATGTATCTCCACTTTCATTAACGCATTCTATTACTGCAGCAGAGATAGTGGAAGAGTCTATGTAGGGAACGATATTGTGGCACAGCCAAGAACCCGCATTAGGGCTAACGATACACTTTTCATAGACATCATGGAAATTAACAGTGTCGTTTCCGTTGTAGTCTGATACTTCAAGCATTTCTCTCTGGGTGAACTGGAATGGTTCGAGTTTTGGAACTAAGTTTATTGTATCTGTATGGTAACCCATATTCATTTCGACTGCAAGCATATCTTCATTCATACCGGATATAGTGGAAATAATCCCGGGATAGCCGAAACCCACCCAGTCTTTCCCGTTGTTCGGGTCGAAGGTCATAAGCAAAGCATTTTCCAGCATCATGTCAGTGTGGTTGAAATCAAGATTTCTTCCCATAATGATGTTTCCATTAAGGAGTGTATCCTGATTAGTGGCATTCCCCCAGGAGGAGAGAGAAGTGCAGCCGAAGGGATTTAAGGAGGTGAAAACATAACTGATATCTCCGATAGAATTTGCAATTAGAACATCGGTAGAGTCCATATCTCTACCGAGCGTGTCGATATAGATGCTGTAACCTGCATCCAGGATACCATCGAGAAGAGCATTTGCTTCGGTCGTGAATTGTGCCGGTACAGTGAAATAGGTCCAGAATTGGCTGTAAATATAGTTATACTGCGCGGGAGAAATACCCAGTCCGTTAAACAGAAAATCAGTAGCAAACTCGATAATCCTTATGTTTAGAAGATAACCCTGAGCATATGCCATTTCATAGTTTGTACCCCAGACATTCAGGATTTCCTGCTCACCGTTATACTCTATGGAACCGTTTTGACCGAACAAAGCATACGGGAACAGTAGAAAAACAATCAAAACAATTAGGTTTTTCATAATATGTATAACTAACATTTTTTTACTTTCTTGTCAATACAAATAAGGTTGTGAAAAAGATAGTGAAAAATGAGACAGTATGGTTTTTCGGTTTCACGCATGAGAAGCGTTCCTGCTTTTCAAGTGTATCCATGCCAACCAAAATGCGCCAATGAGGATAATCAGTCCTCCAAGTAGCTCTTTGCCTGCCGGTATTTTGTGAAGAAAAATATACGCAAGTGGCAGAACAAATAAAGGTTGTGCGGTGAGAACTATGCTTGAGCGGGACAGCTCCCAGTACCGATATGAACGAAAAGTAAAAAGGAAACTCACACAGGGACCGAGGAATGCTCCCAGAAATAGAACTAACCAATAGGATAATTTGACATCAAAATCCGCTTTCCCACTAAGAAAAGTCCAAAATGCAATAATAATAGCAGCAATGCCAACTCTATAGAAAACTAGAATGTTAGGATGAATCTCTCTCACTTTGCTCTTCGCTATTAACATTTGCAAAGATGTAGCAAAACAGGCAAACAATGTAAGAGCCGTCCCAATTCCAACAATATTCCATCTGCCAATGGCACTCAAAGAACCGCCAAGAACCATAATTGCAATGGGAAATATTTCTATCATTGTTAATTTTTCTCTTAAGAAAAGTGCACTTAGCAAAATCGTTAACACAGGAGCAAATCTCCATATAAACGCTGCAAAAGAGGGATCCAGCCGTGAAAGTCCAGCCCACCCGAGAAGCATTCCAACTCCAGTTGCCACACCAAGCATACTCACTTTGCTGACAGTATTTGCAGCCAATTTTAATTCATTTCTATGACCTGTTAAAAACACAATAAGCAGAGCATAAAAAGCAGCAGAAGAAGTCCAGACTAAGCTAAATGTTTCCGGGTTGAATCCCTTCAGTGCATACTTGGCTGTCACAAAATTCGTGGAAACAAGAACCGCACCTGCAAGCGAGTATAAAAATCCTTTCAAAGAATTTTTATGAATATCAGCCGGTTTATTCATCCGATTTAAGAGGTTCTCCATATCGATTCCAGAAAAGTATATCATCGAGTTTCAATTTCGCTCTTGGCTGTTGTTCTTTCTGCTGGGATGGATAACCGATTGCTATAAGAGAAACGATTTCAAGAGCTCTCGGAATACTAAATATACTTCTTACTGCTCTTTCATTAAACCAACCGATCCAGCAAGTGCCCAAACCTAACTCCGCAGCCTTAAGTAAAATATGTTCAATGGCAGTACCCATATCGAGATAATGGTAAGGAATCCGTTTAACTCCACCTGCAAGTATGTGCACAAGGAACGACTTCTTCGCACACGCCACGATAAAAGCAGGCGCTGTTTCTCCCCAGGAGTTTGAAACAATTCCGCCAAGCGCTTTGGCAAATATCATACTAACCTTTTGCTTATCCGTAACAGCAACAAACCTCCATGGTTGAGTATTGTGTGCTGATGGAGCAAATCTTGCGGTTTCGATAATTTGTCTCAAACTCTCATTGGGCACAGCCTCTTTTTCATAAGCCCTTACGCTTCTCCTTTTTATTATAATTTCATCAAAACTGAACTTTTTCACATTCCCTCCTAATAGGGTCTAATTAACGCTATTATGAACCAAAGAACCTGGGACTTCCTGCAAAAAACTATTCACAATCTATATTACCATTAACCAAAAGTCAAGGCAATTTGGCAAAACAAAGCGACCTCGCACTGATAGCATCATCCAAAAGCGAACTCAAGTAATTTTGTAATTAAGCAATTGGTAATCTCGTATAGGTCGTTTAGATTGTTGAGAACGTTTTGATTGTTTACTTAGTTGTCTGTCATTAGTTCTTGCTTCTTTTAGTGTCATTCTGAGTAATCTCTTCCATATTGACTATGGAAGAATCTAAAGGCGAGATCCTGAAACAAGTTCAGGATGACAAACTGAAAGACATGACTCGAGATGACTGAACCGAGATTCTTCGTGAGTGAGAAATTAATGTTTACTCAGAATGACAGGATTCCGTTTTGAATTCTGAATTCTAACCCTTGACACAGACAATGAAGTGCATTATAATATGGTAAGAAAAAAGGAGGAATTATGCAATTTTTACAGATTTTTCTTTTATGCAGCTTAAGCTGGAGCAATACATTAACCATAAATGTTCCAACACCAGTATACAATATAGAGGCGAATAAACTCGTTGTCCACAACTTTTCATACATCAACAGCATGGGTGCTCCCAATATACCCTGCGAAAAAGTTACAATTGCTATTCCACCGGGTGCTATCCTTGAATCGGTTGACTTTTCTGCATCGAGAATAGAGATAGGTAAGTGCCCAATAGAACCAGCTAAACCACCTTTGCCAATGATGAACAAGAATGCAGTCAAACAAATTCAGGAAATATATGAAAGAGCCGAAAACACATTCTATGCTTCGAATAAACTATACCCTGAAATCTATGGTAAACTCCTGTCAAAAGGTGGCTTGAGAAAATACACAATTCTTGATATTGCATGCTACCATTTTGCTTACAATCCCATTTCTCAAAAACTCTATTGTACTCCCAATATTACTGTAACAATACATTATAGTATGCTTGAGAATCACAGTGAAAGAACATGCTTCTGGGAGAAACTGAAAGATGATATTACATTCGATGAAATCGCAAAACAGGAAATATACAACTGGGAAGATACAAAATTATGGTATCACACAGATACTCCGCACAGGGCAAATGGTTACCATATAATCATTCCCTCTGCATTGACAAATTCCGTTGATACCCTTGTTTCCTATAGGCAAAGTCAGGGATATAATGTTCAAGTCATTACAAAGGAGTATATTGACACCAATATCCCTGGTGCCGACCTTTCACAAAAAATAAGAAATTATCTGAGGAATAATCTTGCAGACATCGAATATATTTTACTCGTTGGCTCTTTTTCAGACTTGCCCTGGCGTCAACTCGTTCCGTTCAATAATGACCCGGACAGCCCCTGGAATGACATTAACATCTCCCCTATTCCCAGTGACTTGTATTATGCCGAATTGACTGACCCGGATAGTCTGTCCTGGAACAGCGATGGGGATAATTTCTACGGTGAAGTTTATGATGCAAATATGCAGCCAAACGGAGATGATAACCCTGACTACCATGCAGATGTGCATTTGGGAAGAATCCCATTCAGTGAGCAGACAACGATCGACGATATTTGTAAAAAGATGATAGCATTTGACAGCAATACAGACTTTTCTTACAAAACAGGTGCCCTACTTGCTGGTGCTGTATTCTATTATGCAAATGAAGATTATCAGGGCAACGCAAGGAATGATGGTGCCGATTATATGGAACAGCTGTTGAACGATAACGTTTTTTCAAGAACAAATGCCGTTTACCTGTACGAAAAAGGTGGTTTGAGTCCCTGCCCTTATTCCTGCACTGACTCATTGACGCAGAACAATATGATTGCCTACTGGCAGAACAAAGGGATTATGTATGAATGCCATCATGGTAATAGCTATACTTATGCAAGAAAAGTCTGGGCATGGGATGATGGGGATAATGTTCCGGAGAGTAACGAAATGCAATGGCCTAGATCCCTTGACATAACAGATATCTATCAACTTGACAACAATCATCCTGCTACATGTTTCTTAAGATCTTGTCTCTGCGCCAAACCTGAGGTAAACAGTCTCGCAGCTCAACTCCTGCACTACGGCGCTTCCGATATTGTTGCAAGCACAAGGATTTCCTGGATGTCTTACGCAGATCCCGGTGGAATACCATACCATCTTTTCTACGGGTTTATGAAAGATACAATCACAACCGGTGGAGTTATTGGGAGTTCATATGACCTGGCAAAAAATGATTTTATGGATATCACTATGTTCTGGCTTCCTGTATACCATTATAATCTTTATGGAGACCCAGCACTAAGGCAGTATGGAAGACTTGCGGGTATTAAAGAGACAGATAATCCGAAATTACGAAATTACGAAATTACGAAAATAGATGCATACCCCAATCCGTTTGCAGAAAAGGTAGAAATAAGGTTGAAAATCCCCGAAACTGGAAAAATAGAAAATAGAAATTTTCCAATTTCCCAGTTTCCAATTTCGCTCTGCATTTATGATTTGAGTGGGAGACTTGTTCGTAGTTTTGTGACTGGTGACTTGTGCTCTGGTGCTCTTGTGTGGGATGGAAAAGAGACAAATGGGAAAGTGGCTCCCCCTAGCATCTATTTTTTGAAACTTAACGGTAAAGTTGTCAGCAAAGTGGTGAAGGTAAAATAAGCAAACATTCTTATGTTTTTATTCGTACGAATAAGCCTTGGTATTTTCCTTCTGCTTTTAGGTTCTTTCATAATATTTTCAGTCCTGTATCCTCCCTGGAGACGAAAACTTAGAAAATGCGTTTATCGAACACTGGGAATCCGCTGGCCTTTTATTCATTTATTTCAGGATAGTTTTCAAGCAGGCGTATTATTGAAACCCAAATTTAAAAATTTTTGGATATCCTATTACATGTTCCATACTGTATTTACAGGAATAGTTTTTATTGCCTTAGCATATCTCTCTTTTACTGGCTTGTTGTATTGATGTGGCAAATCTGCTGGCAAAACCAAATTCTCTAATTAGACGGAAAGACCCTTCCAAATAATTTAAAAAACCGGACATATTTCCCTTGACAAACGGACATTTCATGATTATATTAATTATTAGAAATATCAATGAAAAGTATACTAACATCTTATTATATAATGGATTACAATAATAGAATACAGGCCTTTTTCTTTTCTTATTATGGACAAAATAATCTTCATTTAATTTCAGCATAATTTATATGAAAGGATGGAAAAATATGAAAAAATATCCGTGGCTGACATTCAATGTTGACTTAAAAAGCCTATCGCCAAGAAGTTGGATTCAACTAGGAGAATGCGTATCAAAATGCGTACATATCTCAAGAATTCCATTACAACCGTCTTTTGCAGAGAAAATGCATCTTATTTACCTAAGCAAAGGCATTCGCGGTACAACAGCAATTGAGGGAAACACTTTAACAGAGAGGGAAGTCAAACAAAGAATACAGAAACAGCTTGAACTTCCTCTCTCCAAGAAGTATCTTGGACAAGAAGTGGATAACATTCTTGAGCTCTGCAATGAAATTAAGAAAAGGATTGATAAAGGGAAAAAATTCCATATCACTCTCGAAGATATTTACAGATTCAACAGAGTTATTCTAAGAGATGTTCCCGTCCCAGAGTATGTGATTCCTGGAAAACTGAGAAACTATCCTGTTGGTGCAGGGACATACAAAGCACCCAATTCTGCAAATGTGAAAAATCTCTTAAAAAGGCTTGCTGAATGGCTTAATTCCGATTACTTTGAGTCTGATTCTGACCCACTTGCATACGCAATTATCAAAGCCATTGTTGCTCACATCTACATTGCGTGGATTCATCCTTTTGGTGATGGTAACGGACGTTTGGCAAGGATTCTTGAATTTGCGATACTTCTTGGATCAGGGATACCATCACCAGCTGCCCATCTGCTCAGCAATCACTATAATGCAACAAGAAACGAATATTATAGGCAACTTGATTCTGCAAGTAAAAAAAATACAGTTGTGCATTTTGTAGAATATGCAATACAAGGTTTTCTTGATGGTTTAAATGAACAACTTAGGTACATCTTTAATCAAACAATAAGCATATACTGGAAAAGTTATGTATACGAAGCATTTGAAAATAGAAAACATAATAGAACTGCAAAACGTAGACTACAACTAATGCTCCGCCTATCCACTCTCAATTTCAAAAAACCATTTTCAAAAAGACAGGTGACGAAACTAATTTCATCAATCGAGGAACTTGCGGAATTATACAAAGGAAAAACAAGAAAAACCGTTTCAAGGGATTTAAATGAATTACTGAAACTCGGTTTAATCAAAGTGAACTCAAAAGGTTATGAAATTGCAATTGACAAGCTCCTTGCCTTCTTGCCTGTTAAGTCTCAATAAGGTGTAAAGTCCCCTCTAAAAAGAGGGCTTGCCCTACACCACATGGTTTAGGGGTGTTGTATGCCGTATGGTATATGAAGGGTTTGTGAAATTGCGAAAAATTATTTGACATTTATCATACCTTATGCTATTCTCTGTCGAGTTAAAATGAAATACCGAATAATAGCATTGTTGCTGGGCATGGTCCCGCTCCTTTTCTCTTCCCTTTTTGCTCAAGCTCCTGACACCTGTAATGAGCCAAAGCAAACATCTACCTCATCAAACTAAAACCAGAAAAATGAAAATGAACCATTGTAGAAAAGCAGTTCTTTTTTGGATTTTGATGGTGATTGGTCTTACGCTTTCGTGCAGAAGATCAATACATAATTTTAGGAATCCGCCAGGAGTTGAATGGATTAGAGTCTATAAGAATTACTTTCACGGTAATGCGGTTGAGTTTACCTCAAATGGGGGATATGCAATAACGGGAAAAACGCACACATCTGATAGAGGAGAAGGGAAGCCATTTTTGTTAATAACAAATTCAAGTGGTGATTCAATTTGGTCGATCGTATTTGAAGAGTATGAAGGAGGAACAGCTCGGGATGTTACTCAAACAATTGATGGTGGTTACATAATGGTAGGTACAATCGGCGTGGCAAAAAAAAGATGATGAGAAGATATTGTGTATCAGAACAAATTCGGTTGGTAATATTACATGGGAGAAAACATACCAGGGAGATAAGACAGCATATGGTTCCCAAATTGAACTGACAGATGATGGGTTTATTATTGTAGGAGCATCTTCTTCTTCCGGATACAGAGAGGCGAAATTCTATTTATTAAGGATTGATAAGAATGGAGAAAAGTTATGGGAGAAGAAGTATAGTGAAGAATTCAGAGGAGAAGCGAAAAATATTTGCCAAACTTCAGACGGGAATTTTATCATTACAGGATGGATATTTATACAGGATTATAATGTCTATTTATTGAAAGTAGATATTAAAGGAAATTGTATTTGGTTCAAGATTTTTAACTGTGATGAAAATTTCGGATCTTGTGGTTGGTCTGTTAAAGAAAGTTCAGATGGAGGATATGTGATTATCGGAGATAAAGGAGAAAAATCATGTATTATAAAGACGGATTCATTAGGCGATACGCTTTGGATGGAAGCAATTGGAAGAAATGATTCAAAGATTCGTTGCTTATCAATAGAGCAAACAACCGATGGAGGATATATCGTTTCTGGCGCAATAAACACTTACATGGAAGAGCTGAAAGGGTGGATTGGGTGGAACATATATATAACAAAAACCGATTCGATTGGGAAAATTAAATGGGTAGAATCCTTACGCGATCAGGGTAATGGATATGGGCAAGAAATTCGACAGACAAATGATAATGGTTATATTTTGACAGGTATGTTGGATGGAGACATGTGTCTCATCAAACTAAAATCAGAAAAATGAGGGAAGGATTAAAGAATATGAAATATTGGGAATTGCTTGTTTCACCAATTGAACATCAAGAATTAATCCTGGTATCTGAGAGTAGTGAGCTAATAGATACTATTAGTGGAGAGCGCTATCCAGTTATTGTCGAGGTTCAGAGGAATTCCCCAGTTGGGGTCAGGATAATTCCCCAGTTAGGGTCAGATTAATTCCCCACCTGGGGCCAAAAGAATTCCCCACCTGGGTTCAGATTAATTCCCCAGTTAGGTCC
>Ga0307439_1001405_pt1 | contig 15192 bp, 15 predicted proteins | sample SalMarWE160490MG_FD_202142 | JGI IMG/M metagenome (GOLD analysis project Ga0307439, IMG submission 202142) | Salt marsh sediment microbial communities from the Plum Island Ecosystem LTER, Massachusetts, United States - WE1604-90 | ecosystem: Environmental > Aquatic > Marine > Intertidal zone >... | reverse complement strand
TCGCGGCAAGTATCTTAACTGTGTTCACCTCTTCCATATCGGTGAGTTCTTGGATCAGAAAGAGTCCCTTAAACGGAGACGCGAGTCCATCCTGAGGGAGGCCGAGAGACGGGGCTTCGAGGCCGTTGTGTTCTTCAACGAGGTGGTGGGGCAGAACCCGAGCAACACCGTCTACGTGCTGCCCATGGCTCTGGGCGACGAGCACCAGACCTACGTCATGGACACGGGGGGAGACACCACGCTGGTTACGCCCCACTGGGGGGCGCCGAGGATAGAGGCGTCAGGCAAATTCAGCAAGGTGATAGCCATCAAGCAGGAGAAGGGCCACCACATCGCCGGCACCAGGGAGGCGCTGAAGCCCTACAGCCCCGAAAAGATATGCTTCGACCTCAGCACGGTTTGCGCCCAGATGGCCTACAGGATGACCGAGGAGCTTGGAGTACCCGTGACGCCTGAACGGGACATCAGCGACCACGTCTTCAGGCTCAGGAGCATAAAGGACGAGTACGAGGTGGCCGAGATGAGGCGCGCCATCGAGATAACCGAGGCGGGTGTCCAGATCATGATCGAGGAGACCAGCCCCGGCCGCAGCGTCGAGGACCTCAAACGGGAGCTGGACGCCAACCTCATAGAGCTGGGCGCCTACGAGTACAGCTTCGAGAGCAGCATCGGCTTCATAAAGCAGAACAAGACGGCCTACCTGAAACACGGCGACGCCCTCAGCGTAGACGTGGGAGTAAAACTCAAAACGGGCTACTGCAGCGACATGGGCCGCAACTGGCACGTGACCTGGGAGAAGGAGACCGAGGACTACATGGACCGAGCAATGCAGGCCCAGATCATGGGCATCAAGAACATTAGGGAAGGCGCCACGGGGAACGGGGTGCTGGAAAAGGCAAACATGATTAACAGGGAGCTGGGCTTCCAGCCGACGCCCAGGACAGGCCACCAGGTAGGGCTGGACGTCCACGACTACACCATGCCCTACGCCCCCAGCTTCGGGCCCATCGAGACGGATAACCAGCCATTGAAGGCGGGCATGACACTGACCTACGAGCCTGGGCGCAGGGACGCAGAGAACGGCTACAGGGGCCACATAGAGGACATCGTGCTGGTCACGAGGAACGAGGCCGTATGCCTCAACGAGATGCCCTACCGGGTCTCATGGTAGGCTACCCTTTTTCTTTATGGATTTCAGGTAACGCCTCACCTCGCGGAGAGTTTCGATGTGGTCGCCGAACTGTTCATCCGTCATGTCTATGAGGGCCGCCATGTGAAGCACCCTGTTGAGGAGCACGTTGTTCATGGGACCAAACTTCATGAAGAACCCCGAGAAACTGCAGACCTCGCAGACGTCGTCACGGGGCACTTCGCTAACGGCGCCCCTGAGGTACGCCGAGTACAGCTCCTCCAGCCGGCTCGCCTTATCCAGGCCAGAGTCCAGTTCGTGCCCCAGCTCGTTGAGCCCGTTGAGTAAATCCATGTAGCTCTGGGTGGTGTTCTCGGGTATCCTGTCCTCGCTGTAAACGAAGTTGTCCGCGGAGGTTGAGTAATAGCTCTCTATTATATGCCCTTCCCTTCTCTCGTAGCCGAGCTGCACTATGCCGGCGTCCTGTAGCTTGTTCATGTGGTGGTAGATGTTCTGTGGTGTTAGGCCCAGTCTTCGGGCTATGTCCTTTACCGTTAGGGTTTCGTCTCTGAGCATGAACACGATCTGTCGCCGTGTTCCGTCCTCGAGCAATTTGAATGCTTCTTGTGTGAGGGATTTAACTATGGTCTTGGGCTCACTCATTCAACACACGTATATTAAAATGATTATTTGAATATAAAAACATGGTTTAACTACTAAAACGGATAGCTTATTAATCTTTTCTCATAGAGACACCCAACGTACCTTGAGTGTACACTCAAGGTAATGATAGGGATGTATTAACATGAGCTCAGAGGAATCGTACCTAATAGTTGACGTCGACAGCAGGACCACGAAAGCCATACTGGTCGAAAAGACGGCGAACAACTATAGGCTAGAAGGGGTCTCGGAGACCGCGACAACGATGGACGCCCCTCACCTAGACGTCACTGTAGGGGTGAAGACCGCTCTGGCTGGGCTTGAGAGCAGCACGGGGAAAAAGATCTTAGAAGGCGGCCAGCCATCCCCGGCTCACAGCTTCTTGGCCACGAGCAGCACCGGAGGCGGTCTCCACATGGTCGTAGGCGGGGTGATTAACATAATAAGCGGTGAAAGCGCCCAGAGAGCCGCCCTCGGGGCGGGGGGGCTACTCATGGACCGGTTTTCCAAGAACGACGCGAGGTCCTACTTCGAGAAAATAGCGAGGCTGAGGTCCATAAAGCCTGACATAATGTTGATGGCGGGAGGCACCGACGGCGGGGCGGTGGCTCAGGTGCTTGAGATGGCGGAGCTGGTTAAAACGGCTGACGTTAAACCAAGGTTCGGAGGGGATTACCCGCTTCCCTTCATCTACGCCGGCAACGTCGAGATACGGGATCAAGTGAAAAAGGTCCTAGGGGATGAACACTACGCCACGAAGATGGTGGAGAACGTCCGGCCAATCATCAGCAAGGAGAATCTTGGGCCCGCCAGGGAGGGCATCTACGACGCATACATGAAGCACGTCATGGTTCACTCGCCCGGCTACAACGAGCTGTTAAGCTGGACGGAGGAGCCGTTGCTCCCCACTCAAGCAGCCGTAGGCAAACTACTATACGCGTACGCCGAGGCTAGGGCCGTCAACCTGATAGGAGTCGACGTGGGCGGTGAGACCACGGACGTCTACTCGGTCTTCAACGGCGTATTCAACAGGTCGCTCAACGCCGACATAGGCATCACCTACGGCATCCTGAACATAGTCAAGGAGACGGGCCTCGGGAACCTCGTGAGGTGGCTGCCTCCCGAGATGAACGAGCGGGAGATCAGGAACGTCCTAGGGAACATGATGCTGCACGAGCACGAGACCCTTTCACAGAAACAGAGGACGATACAGGCGGCGGTGGCGAGGGAGGCCATGAGGCTCGGCTTGGAGAAGCATAAAGAAATAGCGGCGAGGTTGAAAGGCACCATCGTGGAGCGCACCCTGGGCGATATATTCGAACAGGTGATGGAGAAGACCATCATCAACCTGTTCGACACCCAGGTCATCATTGGTAAAGGAAGGGTCTTCAGAGACCAGCCGGCCCTCGAGTCCGCCATGATCCTCATCGACTCCCTGGAGCCCATGGGGGTGACCGAGATCATGGTGGACCGGTCTAGCATAATGCCTCACCTGGGAAGCCTCATGGGCGTCAACCCGGATGCTGCTCTGGAGATAATGGTCGAGGAATCCCTGAATAGCTTAGCCACCTGCGCTGCGCCCATGGGGAAGGCCAGGGAGGGCGAAGAGGCTGTGACGGTGCAGCTGACGGTGGACGGCTCGGAGGTGGTCGAGTCTGTCAAGCTGGGCGAGATACGGATCGTTCCCTTAAGCGAGGGCGAGGTAGCCGAGGCTACCTTCACGCCTCATAGGCGGCTGGACCTGGGAGTCGGGAGAGGTAAACAGGTTAAAAAGCAGGTAGGTGGAGGCGAGGTCGGCTTGATTCTAGACGCGAGGGGGAGGCCGCTGGAGAGGTTCAGGAAGACGCCGGAGGCGTCTGCTTAGAGGTGGATTCTATGCAGAGCCATCGGTTGCTTGAGGACGACGTGCTACGGAAGGAGCGGAGGCTCCCAACCAGGGGCGATGTGCTGGTAGAGCTTGGCGACAGGGTTGAGCCGGAGACGGTGGTCGCCCGGGGCGTGGTGGAGAACCCCGACATCCGAGAGCTGAAGGTCTTCTCGTCGCTGGGTACGAGCCCGGACATTGTGGAGAACCACATGTTGAAGACGGAGGGTGACGAGGTTAAGAAAGACGAGGTCATAGCCATCCGTAGATCATTCTTCGGCAGGTCAACCAGGGTGGCGAGGTCCCCCATCGACGGCAGGATGGAGAGCTTCTCGCCCGTCACCGGCCGCGCGATAATCAGGGGTCACCCGATACGGATGGAGGTGAAGGCCCACATACCCGGCGAGATCGTGGAGATCATCGAAGGCGAAGGAGCCGTCGTCGAGGCCAGAGCCGCCGTCCTTCAAGGCGCTTTTGGGCTGGGAGGAGAGGCAACGGGTGAACTCGTGTTCGCCGTAGACTCGGCCGACATGCCCCTGACATCTGAAGAGATCAAGGCGGAGCACCGAGGAAAGGTTGTGGTGGGCGGCTCGGTCGCCACGGTTGACGCGCTACGCGCCGCGGCCAGGAACGGCGTCAGCGCGGTGATCGTCGGGGGAGTCGACCAGAAGGACCTTACGGAGTTTCTGGGGTACGAGATCGGGGTCGGAGTCACCGGCGGCGAGGACTTCGGGTTCACACTGATAATAACCGAGGGCTTCGGCGTCAACCCCATAGACGGGGCCAGGTTCAGCCTCCTTGAGAAACACGAGGGAAGGCTGGCCTGCGTTGACGGCACCACCCAGATACGTTCAAGGATACAGAGGCCCGAGGTCATCATACCCCTCTGATTTGGAAAGAGTTTAATCCCGTCCATCGCCTTATTCTGCGAATTGACTGTTGACATAGTTATCAAGAACGGCCTGCTGGTTCTGCCCCATGGGATCACCGAGGGCTCGGTGGTGGTGGACGACGGCAAGATAGTGGGCATCGTCAGGTCAGGCGAGCCCAACGCCGACAGGATCATAGACGCCTCTGGGAGGGTGGTCATGCCCGGCATGGTGGACATGCACGTCCACCTGCGTGACCCGGGTTTCCCTGAGAGGGAGAACTTCGAGTCCGGCACCAGGGCCGCGGCGGCGGGGGGAGTCACCACGGTGGTGGACATGCCCAACACGGTGCCCGCCACGGTGACCGTCGAGGCGTTCAACCAGAAGAAGAAGATAGTCAACGCAAAGAGCCTCGTAGACTATGCGTTCATCGGCGGCGCCGGCGAGGTGCCCACCGAGGACATAGTCGCCGTAAGCGAGGCGGGCGCCACGGCGTTCAAGAGCTTCCTCATCGCCAGGTTCAAGGAGCTGGCCGCCAGCGACTACACGCTGCTCAGGCACATGAACACGCTGTCCGAGCTGGACAAGCCGCTGCTTGTGCACGCTGAGAACGGCAACCTGGTGGACATGTACATGGAGGAGGCCAAGGCTTCGGGGCGCACAGATCCGATGGCGCACTGCGACTTCAGGCCCGCGATAGCCGAGGTGGAGGCCACCATGAGGTGCGTGACACTTGCGGCGGAGACGGACGCCCACCTGCACATATGCCACATGACGGCGGCGGGCTCCGTGGACGTCGTCGAGTGGGCCCAAGCCATGGGCCAGATGGTGACGGGGGAGACCAGCACCAACTACCTCCTCTTCACCAGGGAGGCCATGAAGGAGAGGGGCCCATACGCCAAGGTGGACCCGCCGCTCAGAGGCAAGGACGACCAGCTGAGGCTCTGGGAGGCCCTCAACGACGGCACCCTCGACGTGCTGGCCAGCGACCACGCCCCCTACACCAAGGAAGAGAAGGATCGGGGATGGGACAACATATTCGACGCCCCAAGCGGCGGCGTCGTCATAGAGACATCCCTCCCGCTCATGCTGGACGCCGTGAACAGGGACATGATCAGCCTGGAGCGGCTCGTGGAGGTGTTCAGCACGAACCCAGCCATGATGAACGGGCTATATCCGCGGAAGGGCGACATAGTCCTAGGCGCCGACGCCGACATCGTGATAGCCGACATGGGTAAGCCTTTCCACATCAGAGGCGAGGACCTGCACACCATCCAGAAGATAACGCCCTACGAGGGCATGAAGGGCAAGGGGGCGCCTGTGTTGACCATGGTCCGCGGCAAGATAATCTACGAGGACGGACGGGTGGTCGGGAAACCCGGGTACGGCGAGTTCCAGAGCCCCGTATAGCCCCTCCCAACAATCCTCCACGTTATAGCCTACATTTGAGTAGGAACGGGTTCACCTCGTAGCTGAGGGTTGACGGGTCTCTCAGGCAGGGGCTTATCACTCCCCCTCCCTTCAGCTCCGCTATGATAGTCCCCATCCTATGCTCCACCGATAGTTCCCCTGCGATCTTCGACAGCTTCCCGGCGGATATCCTTCCGTTTTCTACGTTATCGAGCACATGATCGAAGAACATCGTCATCGTCTCCGGGTCCGTTTCACCTATCTCTCCCAGATATTCCTTGAACGCGTGACGGGGGTCGAGTTCCCCTGTTTCCTCTGCCCTGTTAAGCAGGTTTCTGGTTACGTGGGGCACCGCGTATGCTTCATCCGGTTTGAACGTCAGCATCCTGTCCTCCCAGGCGATAGTCTTGGAGGTCTCGAAAGGGATCAGGACTCTTTCTCTCTCCAACAGGATCAACAGGTCCTCTTTCACCGGCTCCGGCAACTGGATCTCGTTGTTCCGGATCTTTTCATTCCCAGCCGCGAGCAACAGCATCTCGACGAGGGGCTCCTGGTCCTCCTCCGGGAAAACGCCTCTCAACGCTTCCTCTAAGCTCCGCCGCCTCTCACCGAGCGAGGGTCCATTCTCCTGATCCCTTGTCAAGAGGTTCACCGTTACATACGCATGTAAATCATCAAGGCGTATAATAAAACCGCATAGGTTATGCATCCACTGCTAACCGTTTCCTGTTTCCATCATGTTAAAGGCGAAATCCGTTTCAGATGAAAAGCATTAACCCTTTTCAGTCGAGTCGATGCATTGTAAAACATGCCCGTCATCACCCTCCTCACGGACTACGGCATCAAGGACAGCTACGTCGCCGAGGTCAAGGGAGCAATACTTAAGATCAGCCCAGACGCCACCATAGTGGACATCAGCCACGACGTAGGCAACTACGACATAGAGTCGGGCGCCTTCCACCTCGCCCGGGCGGCGCATTACTTCCCCGACGGCACGGTGCATGTCTGCGTCGTTGACCCCGGCGTAGGAAGCACAAGGAAACCCATAATCGTCGAGGCGGGAGGCGCCTGGTTCGTAGGGCCTGATAATGGCCTCATGGCGCCAGCGGCGGAGCGACTTGGAATAGAGTCCATCTGGGAGATCACCAACACGGACATGCTGCCGCCGAGGGTGAGCTATGTTTTCGACGGCCGCGACGTCTTCGGTCCCACGGGCGCGCACCTGAGCATGGGGGTAACGCCAGACAGACTGGGCACCGAGATCAGTGACATGATGCGGCTCCCCGCCTACACGCCCAAGCTGGAAGGCGACACGGTACACGCTCAGGTGATCCATGTGGACGGGTTCGGGAACCTGATAACCAACGTCACCTACGAGACCCTTGAGAAGATGGGCGTCCCGGGAGACTCAGTGTTCACGGTGAGGGCCCGGGGCATCGATCTGGACCTCCCGTACGCCAGACGCTTCAGCGCCGTGCCTGAAGGCGAGCCGCTGCTCCTCGTCGCCGGAGGCGGCTACCTAGAGATATCCGTTAACCAGGGCAACGCGGCGGAGCGTCTTGGGCTAGGCAAGGGTGAAAAAATCGTTCTTCAATTGAAACAGGGACCGTAGTTATCGGCCAAGCAGCTCGGAGAGTTCCTTCAGGAAAGCCTCGATCCTCTCGTAGATCACGGGGTCGGCGACGCTGTAGAGCCTCTTCCTGCCCTCCCGCCTCACCTTGAGGAAGCCCTGCTCCTCGAGCATCAGAAGGTGCGTCGAAACCGTTGGCTGGAGTATGTCGAAGTGTGGCAGAAGCTCGGAGACGCATCTCTCGCCGTCCCTGAGGAGGTATAGGAGCCTCTGGCGGTTCCCGTCCGCCAACGCCTTGAAAAGGTTCGCGTTGTACTCGAACTCGTCTGTGACTGTCTGAAAATCTTCTCCCGCTGCCTCCTGCAGCCCGGCGACGTCTTGGCTTATCAACTTATTTCATCACACGTAGCGACAATGCACGCAGAGTAGCTGCATCGAACTCGGCTCATTTTCATCTTAATATTATGTGTGTGAAGCACGCGCACGAACAAGAAAAGAGTCATTGATACTGCTCAATGTTATGTAACAGTCAGCCAGTTTCCTGTTAGATAGTGGTGGGACCGGCGAGATTTGAACTCGCGACCACGTGCACCCCAAGCACGGATCATACCAATCTAGACCACGGTCCCGCAGCGTACTAGAAAAGACAACAACACTAAAAACCTTACCATGGGAGCATCGTTTATCAAAGACCCTGTCACATGACCCTGCCATGAAGACTCTGATAGTCTACTATACACGGACGGGAAACACCAAAAAGATCGTAGACGAGCTGCAGGCCGGGCTCGCCGCCGACGCCGAGGAGATCACCGAGAAAGGTAGCAGGCGGGGCCCCCTCGGCTGGCTCAAGTCGGGGCGGCAAGGAGCAAGCAAGGCAGACGTAGAGATCCAGCCAATCGAGTCGGACTCCTCAAGATACGGGCTCGTGGTACTCGCCAGCCCGGTGTGGGCGGGAAACGTCTCGGCGCCCATGAGGGCGTTCATCAAAAGGTACAGGGAAAGCCTGCCGGAGACGGCCGTCTTCCTCACACATGACAGCCCCGACGTGGCTCAGGCCTTCGCCGACGTCGATGACCTTCTGGGCAGGGAGCCCCTGGCGCGCGGAGATGCGGATGGCAAGACGATCAAAGACGGCGGACACCGTGAAGCCGTAAAGGTTTTCCTAGAGAAAATCGGTGCCTGAGCCCAATGTCTTCAACTAGATCACCTGGCTGACCATGAACGCCGAGAACAAAAGCACGATGTAGGGCGCTGACAGCTTGAAAAGCCGCCACGCCGCCCTCCGAGGATTGTCCCCGCTCAAGCCCCGGCTTATCAGTATCAGAGGGGCGTTCAGGGCGGTGACGACGGCGACGTATGTAAAAGACCGGGTCCAGGGCGTCAACAGGTAAGACGAAGCAACCGTCACGGCCAGAGCCACCTGTATGCTTTTGATGGCCCTGTCGTCGGGGAGAACCGTGGACAGCATGGGCACCCCCACCCTCAGGTAGTCCTTCCTGAACGCGTACGCGAGGCTCCAGAGGTGAAGGAAGCTCCAGACGGCCACCAGCGCGCCCATGAGGAGCCCTATGGGGAAGAGCGGCGCGCCCCCCATATACCAGCCGAACCAGGCAGGCGCGGCCACGCTGGGCGCGTTGGCGAAGACGTTCCACATGCTCCTCCTCTTCAGAAACATGGAGTATAGCAGGAGGTAGCTTCCGGCGCCCACTACGAGTATGAGAACCGGGGTCGCCCCCAGCCACAGAGCGATCACGGCGGCGGCCGCCATCATGGCCAAGCTGAACGCAAGAGCGGATCGGGGGAGTATGGAGCCCAAGACCAGGGGGCGGCCGCTGGTTCGAGCCATCCCCGCGTCTATGTCCCTGTCGATGTAACAGTTCAACCCGTTGCTCCCCGTCACTGCGAACGCAACCGCCGTGAATCCTATGAGGAACCACCTGGCCTCGAAGGGGCCGCCGCCGAAGAACAGAGAAGAAGTCAGAAAAGAAGTAACGTAGAGGGCGAGAAGAGCCAAGGTGACTTTGGGTTTAAGGAGAACACCATAGCTGTAAATTACACCCATCTTGAACCTCTATAACGCTCCCAGCCGCTTCGCCGCCAGCTCCAGGAGGTCTAGCACCTCGATCTTGACGCCTCTCTCGCGGACGCCGTCAGTGAACGCGAGCTTGCAGGCCGGGCATGCCGAGACGAGGACGTCGGCGCCTTTCTCCTTCGCCTCCGTGAGCCTCTCGGTCACTATGTCCAGCCTCATCTCGTTGTCCACAGCCTGAAGGAGGCCGCCGCCTCCGCAGCACTTCACGTTTATGCCGTGGTCCTCGAACTCCAGAGGCTCCTCAGTCATGTGGCTCAACGCCTCCCGGGGCGCCTCTATTACGCCGCCGAGCCGTGACAGCTCACACGGGTCGTGGTAGATGACCTTCTCGTCGGTGGCCTCTAGCTTGAGTCTACCGGAGGCCAGCAGGTCTCTCAGGTACTCAACCGCGTGCAGTATCTCGAAATTCGGCTCCCTGCCCAGCAGCTTGGGGTACTCGAACCTGAAGACCCTGTAGCAGCCCGCGCACCCCGTGATGACCTTCTTGACGCCCCTGGACTCAAGGGCCTCGACGTTGTGCAGCGCGTACTCTCTGGCTGTGTGCTCGTCCCCAGACAACAGGCTGGGGTTTCCGCAGCACCACTCGTCCTCGCCGAGGACGGTCCAGTCCTCCTCCACCTCGTCTAGTATGGAGGCTATGCTGAATGCGACGTCGTGGTTGGCTCCCTTGAACGCCGTGGTGCAACCGACGAAGTACGCCACCTCGGCCTGCTCCTTCTCGGGAACCTCGTCCAGGCCGGTGTAGTCCACCCAGTCGAGGCGCTCATCGGGGTCCATGCCGTACGGGTTCATGGATTCTTCGAGCATATTCCCGAGCCTAACGACGTTCTGGGGCGTCCCGCCCAGATCGGCGACTATCTCCCTTACCCTGCACCAGAGCTCATGGGTCTGGAACCCGAAGGGGCAGGACTCCATGCATCGGCCGCAGAGGGTGCAGTGGTACGCGCTCTCCGATAGCCTCTCCACGTCCTCCTCGGTGATCTCGGTGTTGCCGAACAGCCTCGTAAGGAAGTTATGCTTCTTGTCGTAGAGCTTCACCGCCACGGCTGATCTCACGCCGGGGGCGTGAAGCGGGTCCCTGGATTCGTGGTATGCGGGGCAGTTCTCGGTGCACAGCGCGCAGTGGGCGCAGGTGTCCAGCTCCAACACCTGGCGTCTGGTGAACTTGCCCAGGCTAGCCTTCGCCTTGTCGTTTAGCTCAGCGGTCAATCATCTTCCTCCTTGATCCGTAGATGGCCGGCGTTATTACGCCCGTGAACATGTGGATGAACTTGCTGAACGGGACGTACATGATGAACAGCTGTGTGAGTATGATGTGTACGTGGAACCAGTGAGAGTTGGGGATGGTCTCCAGGTGCAGCACGACGAAACGGGGAATGAACACCACGTTATAAAGTGTTGCAGGCACCCCCTCCGGCGGCACAAGCCTCATGCCCTGGCCGGCGACGCTCTTCAACAGGAGAAGCACCAGCGCCACGTAGTCGTTGGGCATGGAGGTCAGCTGCTTGTTCTCAAGCATCAGCCGCCGGGCGAGGAAGTACACCTGGGTGACGATGAAGACGTAGCCGACGTAGATGGGCAGCGTGTGCACCATGAACTCGGCGAACGCGTGGCCGAAAGCCTCGAACATGTGAATCGACCATACATGGAACCCCCTCAGATGCCCGAAGACGATGCCCGCCACGCTGCCGTGGAACAGGAACAATGCAAGCCACATCACCTTGTCGGTCCTCCACGTCTTCCTGAACAAAACCACGTCCAGTATTACGTACTTGACGGACTCCACGGGATCCAATCTGATCTTCTCGTGGTCCGGTGGACTTGAGCGCCACCTCATGACACGTAGAGCCACCCCAATCAGCGTCACGATTACAGTTATGTACGGTAGTTTTTCGACGGAGAAGGCGTAGATGAACTGTAGCAGGCTGTTCATGGTAACCACATTCAAACCACTATCTAGCAACCATAGTATATTTGTTACGAAGGCCCTTCACTGATCTCCACCCGTTATCTCAATCATATCGTCATGATGCGACCCTTCGAGATGCGTGTAATTGAAAACCTCTTTATACAATGATGGAAGAGGGGTGTGTATAAACAAGGGAAAAAAGGAGAACGAAAATGTCAGAAACCGATAAGATACACGTGATCTGGCTGCCGGGGCAGGCATGCACCGGCTGCACAGTGTCGCTTCTAAACGCCAGCCATCCAAACCTTCTTGATCTACTCACAGGCTTCATACCCCAAGCCGCGGGGGTGACCCTAGACTACCACGCCACGGTCATGCTTCCCTGGGGCGACGACGCCCTAACGGCCGTCGAGGCCGCGGAGAAGGGGGAGCTAGCCCCGTTCGTCCTGGTCCTCGAGGGAGCCATCCCGGACGAATCCAAGGCAAAGGAGACTGGGGGCTACTGGTGCGTCATAGGGGAAGACGACGAGGGCAACCCGGTAACGTTCAACGACAGGCTGGACAAGCTGGCTAAGAACGCCGCCGCCATCGTGTGCGCGGGCACGTGCGCATCGTTCGGCGGCATCCCCAGCGGAAACCCGAACCCGACGGGCGCCAAGGGAGCCATGGACTACTTGGGCAAGGGCTGGAAGAGCGCCCTCGGCATACCCATCATCAACGTACCCGGGTGCCCGGCCCACGGCGAACACATGGCCGAGACGCTGGCCTACGCCGTCCTGGCGGTGAGGGGCTTCCTCCCGCTGCCGGCCCTGGACGAGCACAACAGGCCCCTGTTCCTGTTCGAGCACACCGCCCACGAGAACTGTCCGAGGGCCGGCCTCTTCGCCGACGGCAAGAACAGCCACGAGTTCGGGGAGCCTTACTGCATGGGAACCATGGGCTGCAAGGGCCCCATAAGCCACTGCGACGTCCCCAGGAGGGGCTTCGTGGAGGGCGTGGGCGGCTGCCCGACCGTGGGCTCACCCTGCATCGGCTGCACCGAGCCCGGGTTCCCAGACCCGCCGTTCAGCCCGTTCCTGTCGAAGGCGCCTGCCAGCTTCTTCGTATACGAGAAGATACGCAGCTTCGGTGGGAGCGCGGACGCCGTCTGGAGCAGGATCAAGGACGCGTTGGTCGGGAGAGAACTGTGAGGTGACTTGAATGGTACAGCAAGAGATAACCATAGAGCCCGTGACTAGGCTCGAGGGACACCTCGGGGTCCACGCCAAGGCGGAAATGGACGACAAGGTCTACACGGACGCCCGCAGCTTCGGCACCATGTTCAGGGGATGGGAGATCATCCTCAAGGACAGGGAGCCGGCTGACGCCATCTGGATCACCCAGAGGACCTGCGGAGTCTGCCCGACGCCCCACGGCATCGCAGCCGCGATGACGGTGGACATGGCTTACAAGGCGCCCCCGCCCCCCATGGGGATAGCCGTCAGGAACCTCATCCTTGGGGCGGAGCAGCTCTACGACGCGGCGCTGGGATGCCTCGTGCTTGAAGGGCCCGACTACAGCCAGGCCATCGTGGAGAAGTCCAACCCGGACTGGTGGGAGGAGGCCAAGGCCACTAAGTCGCCCCACGCCGAGAACCACGGGTACGCCACCATCGCGGACATCATGACGGGCCTCAACCCCGTCTCGGGGAGCCTGTGGCAGAGCTCGCTGGCCATCGAGAAGGTGGGCAGGAAGATGGCGTCGCTGCTGGGGGCGAAGCACCCCCACGTCAACACGCTGGTGCCCGGGGGAGTCGCCAAGACCCTGACCCCCACGGACCTGGAGCAGTACGCCGCCATGCTGGCCCAGAACGTGGCCTACGCGAAGCAGTTCGTGCCAGTGATGGACGACCTGCTGGACTTCGTGCTCTGCATGGGGTACGAGGAGTGCGGCGCCAGGGAGAACAACATGATATCCTACGGCACATACGAGGACCCCACGGCGTACAACGCGAAGTACGAGGACATGGCGGACTGGGCCCTGAAACGGGCGGTCTCACCCGGCGTCATACTTGACGGCGAGCTGAAGACCCAGGACCTGGTCGAGATCAACGTAGGCGTCCAGGAGATGGTGGATTCGAGCTACTTCGACGACTGGGAGGGCAAGCTGGTGGAGGAGGACCCCCTGGGGAACCCCGTCACCAAGTACCACCCGTGGAACAAGATCACCAAGCCCCACCCCGGAGCCTACGGCCAGTGGGACGACAAGTACAGCTGGGGCACCTCGGTGCGCTGGCTGGACTGGAAGGGAGGCGGCGACCTCAAAACCGTGGAGCTAGGCCCCATCGCCAGGATGTGGGCCACGGCGGTGGGCAAGCTCGTCCCGGAGTCCACCGGGAGCAGCGTCAAGTTCGCCCTACCCAAGGCTACAGTCATCCCGTACAGGAACGCCGAGGCCATGGAGTTCGAGTGGAATGTCCCCGAGAAGGTGAACACCGTGGAGAGGGTGAGGGCTAGGGCCTACTACTACGCCCTCTCGGCCTACATACTATACAACACGGTGCTTGCGGGGCTGGGCCTGGTCAAGGACGGCAAGGCGAAGATCTGGAACAAGTACAAGAAGGCCAAGGACGGCCTGGGCGTCGGGCTTCACGAGGCCATGAGGGGCGGCGTCGCCCACTGGTGCGTCATGAAGAACAGCCACATCGAGAACTACCAGATCATGGCGCCGAGCACCTGGAACTCAGGCCCCAAGCTGGGCGACGACCTCGGGCCCTATGAGGCCGCCATCGTCGGCAGCCCCATATCAGAGACGGGGGAGCTGACCGGCGTGGACGTGGTTAGGACCATCAGGAGCTTCGACCCGTGCCTCGCATGCTCCATCCAGGTGTTCAACGGGGACGAGAAGATCGTCCACCTGCTGGACGTCTAAAACTTTTACACCTTTTTTATATTTCATTCCTTGAGGAAGTCTTCCACGGTAGATATGGCCATATCCGCCGCCGTGTCGAGGGCGTCCTCAACCTCTGGCGAGAGCTCCAGGGTAGGGCTCAGAGCCTTGGGCTTGCACCCTATCAGGACCACCCTGGGTGGCAGCACGCCTATGGCCTTGGCGAACTTGAGAAGACCCTCCAAGCCCACCTCGTGCAAAGTGAACCTTGAAAGCTTGGCGATGTCCCCCACATCCTCCTCGACCACGAGTTCGGATTTCTGGAGCCGCCCCGGCTCTCCCTCGATGTCCGCGGAGTCCAGGAAAACGACTAGGTCGTACCCGCTGAGATCGGTGGCGATGGTGACCCCGGCTGTTCCGATGTCTCTAGCCTCCACGTTCCCAGGAAGAGGAGCGGAGGACAGAAGGTCTATCACCCTCGGGCCGAAACCGTCGTCGCCCATCAACCTGTTCCCCACCCCCGCGACGAGGACCTTCTTGGCCGACGAGTCCTTCGAACCCTTCATCTAGTCTTCAATAAGCCCCGTCGATTTAGAGATTTCGTGAATCCTTTGAAAGCAGCTTCTTCTCCCTCTTTTTCGTGTCGTATGCGAAGACGTTTTTTAGAATAAGAGCATTTTTGGGGATGGTTATGACCAAATAGTCCCTGTTTTTAGCAATATGGTATATGCGAGACCATATTATTTGATGAAAAATAATCTAGGAAAATAAAATAAAAAACAGACATTACCAAACGCAGTTAGAAAATAAATACAGTAAAA
>Ga0307439_1001396_pt1 | contig 15271 bp, 17 predicted proteins | sample SalMarWE160490MG_FD_202142 | JGI IMG/M metagenome (GOLD analysis project Ga0307439, IMG submission 202142) | Salt marsh sediment microbial communities from the Plum Island Ecosystem LTER, Massachusetts, United States - WE1604-90 | ecosystem: Environmental > Aquatic > Marine > Intertidal zone >... | reverse complement strand
TCTTCCTGATAGATGGTCGCCGGCTCTACGTGCACCTCCTCCACCACCGGGAGGTTGTCTTGCACGACAGCGTATGCATAGCTAACTCGACCATCGGGCCAGGTTATATCGAGCCATTTGGTGCCCTCCGGGCTGTAGTGCGGCGTGAACCAGTAATCGCCGGGGGCGGAGAAGCTCCTGTCCTCCGAATAGGTGTACTCAGTTCCAGGAGCCAGCGAGAAGTTCTCTATCAACGGGAAGCCCTGGACGGAATCGTCAGGGCCTCGGCCTCTGACACCAAAGTATCTGGCGGTGAAGGTTTGCTCTCCGTAGTTGCGCACCTTGAAAGTCGCCTTTACACTCTCTCCAGCTAGCGGACTGAGGTCAGAGATCTGCAGATCGGAGATCAAGCGCACATCTGCTGGCGTGCGGGTAGGCGTCTCGGTCGGGGTGGATGTCGGAGTGCGGGTTGGCGTTCGGGTTGCTGTGGGCGTGCTGGTGGGGATCAGAGCGTCTGCCGAGGGGAAGATACGCGGCTTGATAGACCCCGCGTCCTCAGCCGCGCGGGCGCCGCTCACCCAATCATCCACCGCCGCCATATCAACGTCGCTGGGAAGCCGGGGCGCCTCACCAGGTTTCACATAGGTTGCCTGGCCAGCCTGGAGGATTACCGTCCGCTGCTGAGCTCTCACCTCCGCCTTCCCTTCGTACACGACCACCGAGGTGCCCTTCTCTTCGTCCACAGAGATCAGATACTCCGTGGATACGCTAGTGATCGTCGCCCAGTCGGTCTCGGTGATGACGACTACCCGCTTCCCTGCTTGCTCTTGCAACTTCTGCATCGTGGTCCCCAGGGCGAGATAAAGCTTCACGATGAGAGGGGCATCGGGGTCGGGCACTGCCTTCACCTGCAGCCCTGTCCGGCAAAAGATCTCCACCCTCAAGAAGTCGGGGAAGGTCAAAATGCCTTTGCCGGTTTCGTCGGTGTTGATCTCATCGTCAGTACCCACTGGCTCGTGCCGATGGAGCGGTACCTCCTTCTCCGCCTCGCCCGGATGGCGGCACTGTACCAGGTAACTCTCGGCCCAAAGATCAACCGCCCGAACAGGCGTAGGAGTCGGCGTGTCTACCACCGGTGTGGGAGTCGGCGTGGCCACTGCTGGGGTGGGTGTGTCCGTCACCGGTGTCGGAGTAGGTGTACTTACCGCCGGTGTTGGAGTGGCCGTCACTGGCATTGGTGTGGCCGTCGGGGTCGGGGTCGGCGTACGTCTACAGCCCTCCACAGTCAAAGCCAACAGCGCCAGACAAATAACCTGCGCTATGCGTTTGGCACTCATGGCCCACCTCCTGCCGCTTTCCATGCGACAGCACCGAACTTGTTGTCCCAGACCTAGCTGCAGGCGCTTATGGGGCTGCAGCGACCCACTCGCCGCCCTTGACCACCCAGAAGGCTACACTGCCCGTGCCGCAGTCGCCGTTGTCATCACACGAGATCTTCCCGCTCAACCCCTGGTAATCGCTCGTGCTGCGAATGGCATCGCGCAGCCTCTCGCGTCCGATGAATAGATTGCCATCAGCGTCCACTTCAGCCACCTTCTCGATGGCGTTAGCGATCACCATGAACGCATCATAGGCATGGGCGTGGAATAGCTCGATGGGATCCTCTCTGTAAGTAGCCTTGTACGCCTCCAGGAACTTGGGCAGGGCTGGCCCAGCCTCAGCAAGATCGGGTACACCGGCGTAGGTACCCTCGGCCATGTCGCCCACCGCCTTGACGAACTCGTCGGTCTTGATGACGTTGGCGCCCATGAAGACCACATTCTCCATCCCCACGTCGGCCCGCTGCGAGGCCAGATCCATGCCCTGATCTTCTATGATGCCGCTCCAGTAGATCAGCCCAGGATTGCCGGCCTTGATGCGGGTCAGGACAGGGCGCATGTCCGTGTCCCACTCGTTCACTGCCTCGCGAGCCACAATCTGGCCGCCTATAGCCTCAAAGGCCTTGGCGAACTCCTGACCTAACTGCTCGGCATATGGACTGCCGTCGTGGATGGTGGCCACCCTGTCCACCCCCAACACGTCCTTCACGAAGCTGGCCACCGCCGGACCCTGAATGGCGTCGTTCCAGCAGACGCGGTTGAAGATCTCGGTGCCATCGAAATCGGGATTGGTCAGGCTGGGATTCGTGCAGGAGGGCGAGACCATGGTGTAGTGGTGCTGCTCATAGATCTTGGAAGCCGGGATGCACGACCTGGAGCACGCGTGCCCTACCACGGCCACAATGGTTGGGTCGGCCACGAACTTGTTGGCCACCGCCTGGCCGCCCTCGGCGTTACACATATCATCCTCTACCATCAACTCGACATTGAAGTCTTTGATCTCGGATCTGTCCTTCAGGGCTAGCTCGGCGCCGCGCAGTTCGTCAATACTCAGCACGTCCCAGCCGCCGGAGAGTCCAGCGGCAAAGCCGATGCGGATGGGCTCGCCAGCAGCGATCTCTATCACGCCCCATTCGTCCTCCATAGGGTAGATAACTGACTTGATAGACCCTACTTCCTCAGCCTGGCGTACGCCATTTACCCAATCATCTACCGCCCCCATCTCAACACTAATGGCAGGCCGGGGCGCCTTGCGAGGTTCCACCCAAGTCGCTTGGCCAGCTCGGACGACCACCGTCTGCTCTTGAGCCTCCACTTCTGCCTCACCATCAGACACCACTACCCAAGTAACCTCATCTTCGTCCACGGAGACCAAATATGCCGTGGCTATGGCCCGAATCGTCGCCCAGTCTGTCTCTGTGGTCACCTCCACCCGTTCCCCAGCTCGCTCTTGTAACTCTTGAATCGTCGTCCCCAAGGCGAGATAAAGCTTCACGATGGCAGGGGCATTGGGATCGGGCGCTGCTTTCACCTGCAGTCCTGTACTGCGAATAATCTCCACCCTCAAGAAGTCAGCGAAGGTCAAGATGCCCAGGCCGGTTTGATTGGTGTTGATCTCATCTCCAGTATCCGCTGGCTCATGCTGGCTGACGGGCACCTCTTTGGCCGCCTCGCCTGGATGGCGGCACTGCACCAGGTAACGCTCGGCCAAAAGATCGGCCGCACCCTCAGGCTTGGGAGGCCGCGTGACTACATAGACCGCAGCCAAAGCCAACAGCACCAGACAAATAATCGCTATGCGTTTGCCGGTCATAATCCACCTCCTGCTTCGGACCGAACTGCAGGCCCTTCGCCCCGAGCGATGCCGCAGGCGATGGCCAGCCCGATGATCGGCCCGGCGGCCAGCGAAAGGACGAGATTTACTTCTGGTATGATCCCTCTCACCGCCAGCAAACCAAAGCCCAGGGTGCCGCCCACTGCCCCGCCCACCAATTTGGCCCAGGGCGACCTGCTTATCCCGGCCGAGACGGCGATGCCACCTGCCAGCAGCGCGCCTGCCAGGGCAGCGGTTGGCATGACAGTCGCCGGGGACCGCGTAGAAGCCAGCGCGTAAAGCCCCAACCCTGCTGCGAAGCCGATAGCTCCCCCAACAGCCCCGCCTAACGTGGGTGCTAACATTCGTCGCCCAGGGCCCAGCGCTCGCCCTATGCTAATCCCCGCGGCCACCCCAGCCCCCGCCACGAGGCCCAAAATGCCAAAGAGCACAATGGCCAGAGGAGCAATGAGTAACCCTGAGACCACATTATACTCTTCCATCTGCATCAGGTTAAGGACCACTGCTGGCGCCAGCCCTAATGCAAACCCAATGGCTCCTCCTACAGCCCCGCTCACAGTTACAGATCGAATCGAGCCCCGCGCTCGGTCCAGCCGGATGCGCGCCACCCGGCGGACGACCTTCTCGTACAGAGACCAGCCCAGATCCGGCAGTAACGCGGCGTTGGTATCCCACACCCAGGCCAGGCTCTCCACGGCTCTCGCCCGCTGATCCCCCTCGGCCTTCCAGGCAATTTGCGCCAGCTCCTCCACGGCTTCCCCTGCACCCGCACGAGCCAGGCCCACGGCGGCGGCCTGCCGAACCTGGGGGTCGGCGTCCTCCAGGGCCACTCGCTGTAATATCCGCCCGACCCGGTCAGTTTTGATCCGGCTCAGGGAGCGCAAGACGTGAATCCTCTCCTCAGGAGGTAACTTGAGCGTCAACACGTCGGACAGACAGGCCACCTGGTCGTCCACCTCGGGCACGCGGCTCAACCAGTAGTCCATCTCGTACTCGTAGCGGGCCGCGCTGCGCAGCAAAAGCTCGCCCTCCACCCGCCCGAAGGCCAGCCGCCGCCGCTGAGCGTTGATCTTCTCCAAGCGCTCCAGGTTGAGCAGCACACCGCTGCTGCGCCAGTCGGCCAGCGCCCGCGAGAGCATCTCCCTCGCCTCTTTGACCCTCCTGGCGTCCTCGCTGATCCACCCCTTGATCTCCTCGACCAGGTAATCGTGGGTCAGCTCGTAATACTCGCTCGACCGAACTCTCCTCACCAGCCGTTGGTCAATCAGGCTGCGCAGGGTGGCCTCTACGGTTTCCCCGTCCCTCCCCACTTCAGCCACGATGGTGTCAAAACTTACCAGGGCCTTCGTCTCCTGCGAAGTGACCAGGGCCATCAGTATCCCCTGGGCCACCTCCAGCTCCGCGCCCTCGTACCCGGCCAGGACGGAATCGAGATAGCCCGCCAGGATCTCCTTGGCCCCACCCAGCTCCTCGTAATCCGCCAGGGCGATGGGCCGCCCCGTCTGGCCGAACTGGCGGTACAGCCTGTCGCAGACGATCTGGAGCTGCGGCGGCCCCACCCCCTCTTCGTAGAGATCGTCCAGCAGCCTCTCCACCAGCCGCCCCTCGTAGGTGACATCGAAAAGCTTCGCCGGCTCGACGATGGCCTCCCCGGCGTTCTCCCTGGTCAACCTCTCCAGCCGGTAGCGGCTGTCGAAAATGGCCGGCAACTGGCCCTCGAACTCGTGCAACCTGACGAAGAAATCCTCCCTGATGGACAGGACGAACCTGGTGTCAAGGGCCTCGCTCTGGCAGCGGGCCAGCTCGGCGACGAAGCTGGCCCGGCTCTCGTCGCCGAATCTCAGGAAGAACTCCTCGAACTGGTCGAGGAAGACCACCATGAGCTTGTCGGTGGCCCGCTCCGCCGCCTGCAGGAACGAGGGGAGGTCAGTCGTGAGGTCGGGAAGCCCCTCCAGCTTCTCCCGCAGCTCGCGCTTAATGGTCAGCGCGGGGTCATCGGCTGGCCTGACGACGACGGGGAGGCAGCCTCGCCTGGCGAGGACAGGCGCCACCCCCGCCCGGATGAGCGAGGTCTTGCCCGTGCCCGACCCGCCGTAGAGGATGACCAACTGATGGGAGAGGATTTTGTCGGCCAGGCGATGGCTGTCCTCCCGTCGTCCGAAGAAGATGCCCGCATCCTCTGCCTCAAAGGAATCGAGGAACTTGTAGGGCTGATCGGGGAGGGGGACGACCTCCTCCACCTCCTCGACCGGGCCGCTGCGGTTGATCTCTGCCGTCAGCTCCTCGAGAAAATCCACGACGTTCCTCTGGATGATCTCGATCCCTCTTTCGCGCCAGTACTTCACGTCCACGGGAGCCAGGTCCCGCTCGGAGATGGCGTAGGCCCTGCGCCGATGAACGCCAACGCCGCGAGTAACGTGGGCGTAAAGCCGCTGGAAGCCCCGGTCTTCCAGGTCGTAGCCGATGAAGATGAGAGTCTTGGTGGCGAATAGGGCTCTGATCACGTCTGAAATGGTGGGGAGCCTGGCCAGGAACTCCTCGTAGTCGTCCTCGGTGATGACCAGCGAATCGGGCTGGGTGATGCAGCCCTGCATCTTGATGAGGGTGATCTTGGTCTCGTCAAAGTAGGGGACATCGGAGTCGTGGACGATGAGCACGAACCCCTTCCGAACCCGTCTGAGGGCTCGCTCCAGGAGGCAGTCGTAGTTGGTGGTAATGATTTTGGTGAAGGGTCTGGAGAGGTCGGCGACGAGCTGGTGGACACGGGTGGGCGAGAGCTGGGGGTCGTTCAAAACGCTGGTGAGGAACTCGGTGAGGGCGTGGGGGCCGTGCAATACTTCGTAGTCGCGGGCCACAGCGGGGAGGGAGTAGTCGTCCTTGCCGTACTCGAACCTCTCGGCCAGGGCCCTGGCGATTCCCCGCTTGCTGGGAGGGCCAGCGAAGAGTTCAGAGCCGAGGAAGAGCACAGCGTTATCGTTCACGATCCTATCGGCCAGATCCTGAAAGATTTGACTATTCCCCACGATGCCCTCCAGCGTTTTGAACTGAATCTGATTATATCATAATGTTTCAAATTGTCAACAGCTTGACCGGGCATTTGCCGATCTGCTGTTCTAAAAGCAAAAAGGGGCAAGGTCTCCAACGACCCTACCCCTTCGAGTGAACTTTACCGCTTGGTGTACTGCGGCGCCTTGCGAGCGCGCTTGAGCCCAGGCTTCTTCCTCTCCTTCATGCGCGCATCCCGGGTCAAAAAGCCGCCTTTGCGCAAAACAGGCCGCAGATTGGGATCGGCCTTCAACAAGGCGCGGGCGATGCCTTGACGCACAGCCCCCGATTGGCCAGATATGCCCCCCCCCTGAACCTTGACCGAAACATTGAACGTGCCCTCGGTATCCGTGGCCTTCAGCGGCTCTAGCAAGTGCAGCGCATCGCCCTCCCACGGGAAGTACTCCTCCATCGGCCTGTCGTTAATAACGATATTGCCCTCGCCCGGATAGAGCCGCACACGAGCGGTGGCCGTCTTGCGTCGCCCTACTCCCTCGTAATACACAACTGCCATTTATCTCTCCTCTCACAATTCCAGCATCTTAGGCTGTTGAGCTTGATGGGGGTGGGAGTCACCCGCGTAAACCTTGAGCTTCTTCAGCATCTTTCGACCCAGCCGGTTCTTGGGCAGCATCCCCCGCACCGCAGCCTGCAGCACCCGCTCCGGATGCTTCTGCAATTGATTCCTCAAGCTGATGCTTTTGATCCCGCCAGGATAACCCGTATGGTGATAATACATCTTTTGGTCCAGCTTCCGCCCGGTGACCCGCACCTTTTCGGCGTTGACTACGATGACGTAGTCACCACAATCGAGGTGCGGAGTGTAGATGGGCTTATGCTTGCCCCGCAGGACACTGGCGATCTCCGAAGCCAGCCGCCCTAACGTCTTGCCCTCAGCGTTCACCAGGAACCACTCCCGTTCCATATCCTCTGCTCTAGCCGTATACGTCTTCACCTATGAGTCCTCCGTCAATAGTTTACCCTTATCAAACACAACCCATGAGCCGGAGCAGCCTGGCCCGCCTTACTTCGATCAGCCGACTGGAGAATCTCCTCAAACCCAGCCGAGGACAGCTCTCCTGTTCCCACTAACAGCAGCGTGCCCACCAGACTCCTCACCATTCGGTAGAGGAAAGCATCAGCTACTATATCGAAGTAAACGACCGGCTCCTCTGAAGTCCATTGGGCACGGTACACCTCGCGCACCGTGTTATCGCCCTGAGGCGCTCGCCCAAAAGAGGCGAAATCGTGGCTGCCCACCAGACTGCCCGCCGCCTCGTTCATAGCTGCTACGTCGAGAGGCTGGGGGAAATGATAGGCGAAGCGTCGGGCCAACGGCGAGCGCAAGGGCTGGTTGAAGATGGTGTAACGATACTCCCGACTCACCGCGTCGAAGCGGGGGTGAAAGCCCCTGGCCACGGGCCTCAGCTCGCGCACCGCGATGTCTTTGGGCAAAACGGCATTTAGCGCCCGCTGAAGCTCCTCGACAGGATGTCGCCAGGCTGTGCTGAAAGCGATGACTTGCCCCTGAGCATGGACGCCGGCGTCAGTCCGTCCCGCCCCAACGACCCTGACCTCCTCTTGAGCAACCGCTGCCAGCGCGCGCTCCATCTCCCCCTGAATCGTCGCGCCCTGGGCTTGCACCTGGAAGCCGAGGTAGTCGGTGCCATCGTACTCGACGACGGCCACGAGTTTTTGGGTGCTGGCTTCCGATTTCGGATTTGGGATCTCGGATTTCGGATTTCCAACTTCCAACCTCCGACCTCCAACTTCCAGTCTCCAGCTACTCCACTAATTCTAAAAGAACCAGGGGCGCCCCATCGCCCTGACGTCGTCCTAGCTTAAGTATACGAGTGTACCCACCGGGGCGGGTCTCGTAGCGGGGAGCCAACTCATCGAAGAGTTTCGTAACGATGGTTGGATCGTTCAACCTGGCGGCGGCTAATCGTCGGGCGTGCAAGTCGCCGCGTTTACCCAAGGTGATCAGCTTCTCCGCCTTCCCCCGAATGGCCCTGGCTTTGGCCTCCGTGGTCTTTATCCGCTCGTGGCGAAACAATTCAGTTATCAGGTTTTTATATAGGGCTCTGCGCTGGCCACTGGAGCGACCTAGCTTGCGGCCTGCTTTCTGATGTCTCATTAAACGGTAACTCCCTCTTCATCTTCATTAATCAAGAGCAAGCCCCTCTCCCTCAACTTTTGCTTCAACTCATTCAAGGATTTGGGGCCGAAATTTCGGATACCCATCATCTCTTCCACACCCTTTTCCAGCTTCTCCAGCACCTCTCCCACATTGGTTATCCCAGTCCGTTTGAGACAGTTATAGACCCGCACATTGAGGTCTAAATCCTCGATTAACATCTCGTAAACGTGGGCGGGCACACCTTCTTCCTCAGCCTCTTCTTCTGGGATCTCCTCCTCGACGCCAGCCACCAACTGCAGGTGTTGCACCAAAACCCTGGCAGCTTCGCTCAAAGCCTCCAGAGGCTGAATGGTACCGTCGGTCCATATCTCCATGACAAGCCGATCAAAGTTGGTCATCTGACCGACGCGGGCTTGTTGCACCTCGTAACCGACTTTGCGGACGGGGCTGAAGATGGCATCAACGGGAATCTCTCCGATGGGCAACTTATCCCGTTCCTCAGCGGGCGAGTAACCCTTGCCTCTTTGGGCCGTCATCTCCACTTCTACCTCGGCCTCATCGGAGTCCACGGTGAACAAGTATTGATCAGGATTGATGATTTCCACATCGCCGGGACATTCCAGGTCGCCGGCCGTCACCACGCCCTCACCCTTTACCTCCAGATGCAAGCGCGCTGACCCAGGAGCATCGGAGTGCATCTTCAGCCGTATTTGCTTCACGTTGAGGATCAACTGGGTCATGTCTTCCTTGACATGAGGTATGGTCGAGAACTCGTGGTAGATATCGCTGACCCTGATTGATGTGATCGCCGCCCCAGGCATGGACGAGAGGAGGACACGTCGCAAAGCATTGCCGATAGTTACGCCATGGCCGCTCTCCATGGGGCCGATGACGAAGCGCGCGTAACCCCTCGACCTAGTCTCGCACTCGACTTTGGGCAAAACCATACTTATCAAAGGACTGCCTTCCTGATTTGTCATTAGCCTAACTCCCTCAGATGGTCGGATGGTCAGATGGTCAAATGGTCTCCTGGTTCTCAGACTACCTGACCAAGGCCCAATCTAACGGCTGTAGTACTCGACAATCAACTGCTCGTTCAAAGGCAAGTCTATCTCTTCCCGTGAAGGGAGGTTCAAGATACGCCCCGACATGCTGAGAGCGTCTAAGCTCATCCAGTCCGGCACAACCTTGCGCTCCAGCCCCTTGGCCCTATCACTGAAATAGGTCAACTTCTTGCTCTGCCCGCGCACCGCTATCACGTCTCCTGGCTCTACCAGCATCGAGGGAATGTTGGCCCTCCGCTCATTGCGGTTGAAGTGGCCATGGCACACCAATTGGCGAGCCTGAACCCGCGAATCGGCGAACCCAAGCCGGTAGACGACGTTATCCAACCTGCTTTCCAGAATGATCAGCAGATTAGCGCCAGTCAGACCCTTGCGCCTCTCGGCTTCTCGGAAATAGCGACGGAACTGCCTTTCCAAAACACCGTAGATACGACGCGCCTTCTGCTTTTCCCGGAGCTGCACGGCGTATTCCGACTTGCGTCTGCGGCGAAACTGGCCCTCACGGCCATGCATGCCAGGAGCATAGGCACGCCTGTCCAGAGCGCACTTGGCAGTCAGACACCGCTCCCCTTTTAGAAAAAGTTTCTCCCCCTCCCGCCGACACTGTTTACAAACTGGGCCGGTATATCTGGCCATCTTACCTCCTTGTTACATCCTTCGCCTCTTGGGGGGACGGCAACCATTGTGAGGAATGGGGGTAACATCGGTGATGGATTTCACTTTGAGACCCGCTCCTTGCAAAGCGCGAATGGCCGCCTCCCGACCAGGGCCAGGCCCCTTAACGAATACGTCTATCTCCCTCATGCCATTGTCCATGGCCTGTTTGGCCGTTTGCTGAGCGGCCATGCGAGCTGCGTAAGGAGTACTCTTACGCGATCCCTTGAAGCCCACCGTGCCTCCGCTCCCCCAAGTGATAGCATTGCCCTGCTGATCGGTCATGGTGATTATCGTGTTGTTGAACGTGGCGTGAATGTGGGCTTGCCCCTTCGGGACATCCCTGCGCGCCTGGCGAACCGTTCTCTTTCTTCCCCTTTGTTGCGCCATCTTTCCTCCCTAACCCCAAAGATTTAAGCTTTGAAGTTTGAAGTCTGATTACTTCTTCTTCACTCCACGCCTCTTGCCGCGGCCAGGCACCGTCCTGCGTGGGCCACGTTTGGTGCGGGCATTGGTCTTGGTCCGCTGCCCGCGCACAGGCAAGTTGTAACGGTGGCGGAGCCCACGATAACAGCCGATCTCCTGCAGGCGATTGATGTTCTGGCTGACCTCCCGCCGCAGGTCGCCCTCAACCCTATAATTGGCGTTAATGGCCTGGCGCAATTGGCTGATTTCAGCCTCGGCCAGGTCCTTGACCCGCGTATCGCAATCAATTCCCGCCTGAGCCAGAATATCCCGGCTGGTCGAGCGACCGATGCCGTAGATGTAGGTCAAGCCGATCTCTACCCGTTTGTTGCGGGGCAAGTCGACTCCGGCGATTCTTGCCATCCTCTACCTCCCTTTACCTTCAAGAAGAGCCTGTCGAAGGACGCTATCCTTGCCGCTGCTTGTGCTTGGGGTTATCGCAGATCACACGAATCACGCCCTTGCGCTTGACGATTTTGCACTTAGAACAGCGACGCTTAACCGATGCTTTAACCTTCATTGTCAAAACCTCCAATTTCAGCACATCACAATTATGAAGCAGCGCGGGCTCCCATGCCCGCGTTTCGGCGGCGTGGGAGCCGTCTCTGCTGGTAGCTTGTGATGTACTGAATCTAGACCTATAAGCGAGTTAATATCTCAGGCTCACCCTCGGTGACGGCTATGGTATGCTCAAAGTGAGCCGAGAGCTTCCCATCTTTGGTAACCACCGTCCAATTGTCGGCCAGGACTCGCGTGTGCCAATCCCCTATGTTGACCATAGGCTCCAGGGCGAAAGTCATACCCGGCTTCAACAGAAAGCCCCGGTTGGGCCGGCCATAGTTGGGCATCTGAGGGTCCTCGTGCATCTGACGGCCGATACCGTGGCCAGTGTACTCGCGCACCACCGAATAGCCCCTGCTCTCGGCATAATCCTGGATGGCCCACGATACATCACCAGCACGGTTCCCCGCCCGTGACTGCGCAATGCCCGCCGCCAGGGCTCCAGCCGTCACCGCCAACAGCTCTCTTGGCGACTCGGCGATTTTCCCCCCCCTACGGTCAAGGCCGCGTCGCCGTGATACCCCTGGTAGATGGCTCCCACATCAAAGCTGACGATATCGCCTTCTTGCAGATACCGCTTCTTGTCGGGGATGCCATGTACCACCTCTTCGTTGATCGAGACGCACAAAGAGGCCGGAAAGCCACGATAGCCTTTGAAAGAGGGAATTGCCTGGCGATTGCTAATGATCTGGGAGGCCAATTCATCCAGCTCGGCGGTGTTGGTGCCCGGCCTGGCCCTTTCCCGCACGGCAGCCAACACCTCAGCTACGATGCGACCGGCTTGGCGCATGCGTGCCAGCTCCGAGGGCGATTTCAAGATTATCACTTGATGAAGCCTTCGTAGTGGCGCATCAAGAGCTGCGCCTCCAGCTGCTTCATGGTATCCAACACCACGCCAACTACAATGAGCAAGCCAGAGCTGGTGATGAGCATCATCCCAGGGTTCTCCACGATCCCCAGAATATCAACTATCCAGGGCAGGACGGCCACCACGCCCAGGAACAGAGCCCCCACCAGAGTGATGCGCCGCATAACCCCGTTTAAGTAATCGGCGGTACGCTTGCCAGGGCGAATGCCGGGGATGAACCCCCCCTGACGCTTCAGGTTCTCAGGAAGGTTTTGCTGTTGGAAGACCATATCGGTGTAGAAATAAGTGAAGCCCACAACCATCAGGAAGTACATTATGTAGTAGACATTGCCCTGGCCGTTGAAAGTCTGGTAGATAGTGTTGGCGATACTGGAGACCAATTGATTTTGCGCCGAGACTAAGTAGGAGGCAACCACCCCAGGAAGCATCAAAAGGGACTGAGCAAAAATGAGCGGGATCATGCCTGCGGCATTGACTCGCAAAGGGATATGGGTGCTTTGGCCGCCGGCAATGCGCAATCGGTTGCCCCGCATGGCCAGCACTCGCTTGCCATATTGGACCGGGATGCGCCGTTGTCCCTCCTGCACAATGACGATGACCGCCACTGTAATGGCCATGATGATGAGAAAGGCTATCAGCCCCCGCACGTCACCTACCAGCAAAGCCCCCACCCGCTGTGGGATGCGAGCCACGATGCCGCCAAAGATGATGATGGAGAGGCCGTTGCCTATACCCTGCTCTGTGATCAACTCGCCCAGCCAGATGGCGAACATGGTGCCTGCCGTCAGAGTGCAAACAGTAGCGATGGTGGGCAAGATCGTCGCCCCGGAAAGGCCAAAGTTGGTGATGACACCTTGAGTCTGCAATATCGTGGACTGGGCATAGCCCTGCAGGGCCGATAAAGGGATGGCTATGTAATAGGTGTATTGATTAATCTTGTTACGCCCAGCTTCGCCCTCCTGAGCTAACCTCTCCAATCCGGGTATGATGGGCTGCAAGAGCTGTATGACGATAGTAGCCGTGATGTAGGGGTAGACCCCCATAGCCATGACTGAGAAGCTGGACATGGCGCCGCCTGACATCAAATCCAGCAGGCCCAAAAGCTGGTTGGCTTCAAAGACCCGGCGCAGAGCCACCGGGTCCACGTTGGGCACCGGAACGTGGGCAGCCAGGCGGTATATGATCATTATAAAAAGAGTGACCAGGATCCTGCGTCTTAGGTCAGGCAGCTTGAAAGCATTACGGACAGCTTGTATCATCAATCCCTCCTAGCCACGGCGCCGATGCCCGGCGCCAAGCCGCGTCGTTAACGTGATAGCACCTCTGCCGAACCACCGGCATCCAGGATCTTCTCTCGGGCGCTGGCCGAGAAACGATGGGCCTTGACGGTAAGGGGACGATCCAACTCGCCGCGCCCCAGAATGACCACCGACTCGCGTGGCGATTTGATAATGCCCGCCTCGGTCAAGGTGACTGGGCTAACCTCGTCCCCCGCAGCGAAATCGTCCAACCGGTCAAGGTTAACCGGAGTGTAGTGCACCTTAAAGATATTGGTGAAGCCCCGCTTATGGGGTAAGCGCTGAACCAGGGGCAACTGGCCGCCTTCAAAATAAGGACGCACCCCCCCGCCAGTGCGGGCATTTTGTCCCTTGGTGCCTCGACCAGCGGTCTTGCCCTGGCCAGCAGCAATCCCGCGCCCTACTCGTTTTCTCTTCTTCTTGGCCCCCTTAGCGGGACGCAACTCGTGCAACTTCATCCTCGCCCCCATAACAGTGATCAGTATTCAGCATTCAGTTTCCAGCAACTAATTCATCAACCTCGACCAGGTGCCTCACCTTATCAATCATTCCTCTGGTCACCGGGTCGTCCTTCCACTCCACCGTGTCCCCCAGCCGCTTAAAGCCCAGGGACTTGATGGTCGCCTTCTGCCGCTGGGAATAGCCGATGCTGCTCTTGACCCACTTTATACGCAGCCTTGTTTCTTTCTTCTTTTTAGCCACCGGTCCGCTCCCTCGCCCAGAAGGGCATTAACTCTGCCACGGGTTTGCCCCGCAGCCTGGCCTCCCCCTCAATGTCCTTGAGCTGAGACAACCCCTTTACGGTAGCCCTGATAACATTGAGGACATTGGAGCTGCCCAGGGACTTGGTCAGGATGTCGTGGATGCCTGCCGCCTCCACCACGGCTCGCACTCCTCCACCAGCGATGACTCCTGTGCCCGGCGAGGCGGGCTTCAAAAGTACCCTGGCCGCGCCGAATTGAGCTATCACCTCATGGGGAATAGTTGTGCCCATCAAGGCGAACTTCCTCATGTTCTTCCTGGCCTGCTCTGCTCCCTTGCGGATAGCATCGGGAACCCCGCGAGCCTTGCCTATCCCGATACCCACGCTGCCCTGATTATCGCCTACCACGACAATGGCACGGAAAGCAAATCGCCGGCCACCCTTGATAACTTTGGCTGTGCGTGCGATGTGCACCACACGCTCGTCCAGCTCATCCTTCTCCTGGAAATCTCTCCTCGCCATCCATCCTCCTGTACCCTAAAACTCCAGTCCGGCCTCACGCGAGCCCTCGGCCAGAGCCTTCACCCGCCCATGATACCTGTAACCGCCTCTATCGAAGACCACCTGCTTCACGCCCCGCGCCAGGGCACGCTTGCCCAAAAGCTTGCCTACCGACCTGGCTTGCTCGGTCTTGTTAAGACCGTTCAGTTTCCCACGCAGTTCAGGATCGAGAGTGGAAGCTGCCACCAAAGTATGCCCCCGGTCATCATCAATGACCTGGGCATAGATGTGCTTTAAACTCCTGAAAACATTCAACCGGGGGCGTTCAACGGTACCCACTGCTTTACTCCGCACCCGCCGGTGTCGCCGCTGGCGCGCCAATTCGGCTTGCTTACTCATCGTCGCCTCGTCCCTCCCAAAGTCCTAGCCTCCCGCTACCTTGCCCGCTTTGCCCGCCTTCTGGCGCACGTGCTCGCCCACATAGCGGATGCCCTTGCCCTTGTAGGGCTCAGGAGGGCGAACTCGCCTGACTCTAGCCGCCATCTCGCCAACTAATTCCTTATCAATCCCTTCGACGACGATGTTCTTGCCGCGATTCTCGATGCCCAAGGTTATGCCCGAAGGCGGCGATATCTCTACAGGATGGGAAAACCCAACATACAAGACCAGGTTATCGCCTTGCATCTCAGCGCGATAACCAACTCCGTTGATCTCCATGTCTTTGCGATACCCTTCAGTAACCCCGGTCACCATGTTGGCCAGCAGGGCCCGCGTCAACCC
>Ga0307439_1001390_pt1 | contig 15339 bp, 12 predicted proteins | sample SalMarWE160490MG_FD_202142 | JGI IMG/M metagenome (GOLD analysis project Ga0307439, IMG submission 202142) | Salt marsh sediment microbial communities from the Plum Island Ecosystem LTER, Massachusetts, United States - WE1604-90 | ecosystem: Environmental > Aquatic > Marine > Intertidal zone >... | reverse complement strand
TTTATACACTGCGTTTTCTCAGCAACATCAGGCCGCCTGTGCCGAGCAGCAAAATTGTCATCGGCTCAGGAACCGGGTCGGGGTCAGGCGTTGGGTCAGGCGTAGGGTCCGGCGTGGAACCGCCGCCACCGCCGCCACCGCCTCCGCCGGCACTGCCACCGGAACTAATGCCGCCGCCGCCGTTAATCTCGGCCGAAGAGGCAATAGGATTGCTTCCGCTGCCGCCGCTATATACATCCTCATATTGACAACGCTCAAAGACTGCTACAATGATCTTTGGCTGATTGAGAAATGTATTCGTGCGGTTCGATGTGGCGTCACTAACGTCACCAAGCCAGCAAACAAACTGATATCCGGGCTTCGCAGTTGCAACCAGAGCAATCTCTGTATTGGGCTCAAAGAGATAAACCCCCGGACTCGGGGTTATCACGCCGCCCTCAAAAGGACTTTGCTGTAAAAGCAACGTATTGCCCTGGGAATACGCCGATGTGAACATCAGTCCAATAACAACGAGTGTGGAAATTAAACACTGTTTTACTATAACCATTACATCACCCTTCCTTTTCATCATATATTCTCCGTATGGCTAACCTTTCACTTTGGTAAAGTTGAAAGGCCCATATTTTTTTAATTATAGACGTCTTACAACTTATGTTATTGGACTACATATTTTGCCTAAAGTCAAGTAAATTTTTTAGAATATATTGTCTATTTTCACATAAGATGGTTTAAAATGCTCAAAAATCGGCGATTTTGGGTAATTATAGGATGTTTTTGGAAGCAGGATGTGAATTTTATTGGAAATTTTTTTGAAAAAATAGCTAATTTTTGTGTCTTTTGAGTGTGGCGGGTGAATTTTTATATAGAGAAATTGGCCACAGACTTCACAGCAAGAAATATTAGACAGGATAACTCGTCTCGGCAAAGGCCTTCGGCGAAGCGGGACAGGATTGTTTGTTAATTACTTTTTATTCCTGGACAGGATAACAGGAACCTAAAGGAATATCCAATGTCGAGCAAGGAATATCGAATAACGAAGTGGAAGACGGATGACAGACGACTGACGACAGAAGACGGAGGGCCCGGCTTCGCCTTTGGCTACGCTGTGGCAGGCAGAGGACGGGAAAGAGTTGAATGTCCAATATCGAACAAGGAATATCGAATAACGAAGTGGAAGACGGATGACAGACGACTGACGACAAAAGACGGAGGGCCCGGCTTCGCCTATGGCTACGCCGTGGCAGGCAGAGGACCCGGCTTCGTCTTTGACTACGCCGCGGCAGGCAGAGGACAGACGATGGGGAAGGCAAGAAAACAATAACCATAAATTCTAAATTCTTCATTCTAAATTCAAAGAGGCATATTCTCCGAAAAGCTCTTTCGCCTTTCGGTCGTAGGCCCTGGCTGCGGCCTTTTCATCATCAAAATAACCGAGTGATATGTCCCTGCCGTTGTAAGTTATCTTTGACCGCCACCTTTGCTTATCCTTTATCCAGGCAACACCTTTATATTGCGAGCTGTAACTGCCCTTTTGCTTGGGCTTGTTCCACGTATTCTGCTGTGCCGTGGCAAGACGGAGGTTCGCCTTGCGGTTATCGAGGCCGTTATGGTTTATATGGTCAACTACTTTGTTCCTGGGGGATTTCATTATCAGCCGGTGCATCCTCACTTTTTTTCGGCCGAGTTTCGCCACTGCGTAGTATTGCCTTCCGCGTTTTATCGCATACCATTTGTATTTCGTAAGGGCATCGTAATCTTCCGGGTCAACGACTGCGAATTTGCCCTGAGTAAGGGGAATAATACGGAATGTGCAGCCGTAGCGGATTTTGCGAAACGGGCAAAAACAACGGAGCTTGCGGAATGAGCAGGCAGAACGCAACCGGCGATAACAAAACACGAGGTATATACGCAGCCGAAAGAGAAACTCCGGCAGAAAAATTGGTATGAGAACCTTCCGCACCGCTACTCCAGTGAGTCAGACCAAAGACCACAGACTCAAGACCAATTGAATGAACTACGAATTATGAACGATGAACTAAATTAGACTTGGACGCCCCATTCGACTTGGTTCGACATCGCTCACCACGAGTCGCTCAGGGCAGGCTTGTCCTGTGACTTGCGGGGCTCCGCTGGCTTGTCCCGCCGGGGACTAACCCAAGCACCTACTTTTTTGGGAAGTAGATGCTGGACTTCGCGTGTGCTTTTGCTGCACGTGTTGGTATTATACCAAACTTCACCTATTTGTTCAATGATTATATAACATTTTTTATAAAAACTTCCCACGACGAGTCATAAACGTAAGTATTTAGCCAGTATAAGGTTAAATATCCTGAGCTTGTCGAAGGATAAAAATCTAACAATTTTAATAAAAAATTTGCCCCTCTAATCTTGCCTGTATTGAGTGCATTCGATTCGCCTAAGGGGCACTCACTTCCTGCCCAATTTCTAATAATCCTCTAAAAATGTAAGCTGTAGTTCATTGTCTATTCTCTCTTTTTTCATTTTTAGCCGATGTTTTTCATCAATTTTACCTTTTCTTAATCTGTCGGTAATAATTTCGTAGTATTTCTTATCAATCTCAGCGGATATATATTGCCTGTCAAGAAATTTGCAAACCTCGATTTCTGAGCCACTACCACCGAAAAGAATTAAAACGACATCCTTGGGCATAGTACAAGATTTAATTAACGTCTCAGAAAGTTTTTGGGGTATCTGACAAGCATGAAATGTTTTCTCCCTGCTCACGTTTTTTACCAAATCAAAATAAAGCCAGTCGTAAGGCATTCTTCCTTTTGAGCCATTAGCTAAATTTTGCAAAATTCTTTTATCCGTAGGATTTTTATATGGAACAGCCACATTACTTTTGTAAAATTTATTTCGGCTTGTCTTTCTACAGTGCAGAATACTCCTGTGAGCAGTAGTAAACCGACGGGGAGAATGACCAACATTTGTATTATAAATCCAAACATAGTCTGAAACCTCATAACAAACGTTGTCCAAATACTTAACCCGCAAATATGCGTTTTGTTTTGGGTAGTTTATTAAAAACATATTACCGGTATCTTTAAGTACCCTTAGAGATTCTTTTGCCAACTCAATATACCATTCAACATATTCATCGAAAGTTTTAGTATAAGACTTATCACCGTACTTTATCCCAACATTGTAATCTGGATCTCCATAAATCATATCAATACACTTATCAGGCAACTCCTTCAAAAGCTCTATAATATCTTTTAGAAAAACTTTATTTAAGTATTTCTTCATAACTATCCATTATCCCTCAAATGGTATCCACTTGATATCACATTTCTTCATAAAACTTTTTAACTGGTCTGGTGTTATTCCATAGCGGCTATCTGCTTTTTCAAATACCTTTGCAAGCCTGTCTTCATCAGTTTCTTTCACAATATAGTTAAGGAAATTAAACAAAAATGAGCGTCCTTCATTGTCCCAGTAAACAATGTCCTCCATAATAAACAACCACTTTATAACCTTCAAAAGCAACTCAGGTTTTGCCCCACGTTTAGATAGGCTTTTTAGCCCATCGTACTTCTTTAATATAACGTCAACGTCGCTCTCTTTGCAATGGTATATATCAGTAAGGGCCTGCCATAATTTCTTAAATTTTCTGGGACTTGTAAATTTCTTTTTTCTCAAATCCAAAGCAATCTCTTCGTGGCTTCCTTTCCCAAACCCACAATTTACAACTATATCTACTTTGAAATCAAAGTTCTTTTTATGTCCTGGACGAACAATGTAAAGCACTTGTCCATCTGGGAGATTTTCGACAGGATATCGGAACACAATGCCTTTCCCCTTTTTACGATATTCTGTTGTGATAAAAGCATTGACAACCTTTTTTACTATTTTATGACGGTCCAAAGAACCTTTAATCTTAATTGGATTCCCTGTGATTACGGTTTTTTCTTTTTTTGCCACGTTCCTGCTGCCTCATTTAAAAGTTCAAGAATACCACACCATATATGCAGACCATACAGTAATCAAAGACTGTTATCACGTCAAATTAAAAATCCCGCAAGCCAAAACCTGATGAAATTTCCTCCGCTATAAGAATTAGTGAATTGGCGAATTGGTTATTGGTGATTGATAGAAAATCCCCCGAAGCAGGCTTCGGGGCTAAACAAATGGATTCCTGCGAACGCAGGAATGACAAAACCTTATAATCTGCGTTCTCCGCGGTTAATTATTTTTTGGAACTTTGTGCCTTTGTGTCTTTTTGGCCTTCTTTCTTCCGAGGATTTCATCAGCCCCTTCGATAGTCTTCGGCGGCCAGTTTCCTTCCGATTGCAATTGTTTTAAATGCTCCAACTCTTTGATGCTGATAATCGTCCTGCACTTCGGGTATTTGTTACATCCGAGGAATGGGCCTTTTTTGCTCTGCCTTATTACCAGCTCGCCTTCCTTGCACTTATAGCATTTTATTCCAGTCGGCTCGGGCGGCGGTTTCGGCGGCAGAATATTACCCTCCTTATCTATGTTGAGAATTGTTTTGCACTGCGGGTATCCGCTGCACCCGAGGAATGGGCCGAACCGGCCTCGCTTCTCGACCATCGGCTTGCCGCACTTCGGGCATTTATGCTCGCTTACCTTTTCCTCTATCATTTTGCCCTCTTCATCGCACGGGCTGGCAAATTTGCACTCCGGATAGCCGGAACAGCTAAGGAACTTTCCGTTCTTGCCGAACCTGTAATGAAGCTGCCTTCCGCAGTCAGGGCATTTGTATTCGCTGGGCGTGGTCTCGGCCTTGGCGTGTTTCATCTCATTTTGCGCCGTCTGGAGGTTCTGGCTGAACGGGCCGTAAAAATCCTTCAGCACTTTAATCCAGTCGTGGTGCTGCTCTTCGATTTTGTCGAGCTCTGCCTCCATATAGCGGGTGAAGGCAATATCCATAATCTTCGGAAAGTAATCATTGAGCTTGTCGGTAACCACTTCGCCGAGGTCGGTTGCGAAGAACTTTTTGTTCTGCTGCTCGACATAGCCGCGGTCCTGGATAGTGCTGATAATCGTGGCGTATGTGCTCGGCCGGCCGATGCCTTCCTTTTCGAGCGTCTTTACGAGCGAGGCCTCGTTATACCGGGCTGGCGGCTTGGTGAAGTGCTGCTCGGGCCTGATATCCACGACCGCTAACTGCCGGCCGACCTGCACCGCCGGCAGCGGCTGTTCGTTCGATGTGGTAGGCCAGACTTTTGTAAAGCCGTCAAAGACCAACACTCTGCCGCTCGTCTTGTATAAACAACGGCCAAGTGACGTCTCGGCCTCGATATTCAGATTCGTTACATCCCACGTCGCCGGCTTCATCTGGCTGGCTACGAAGCGGCGCCAAATCAGGTCATACAGCCTGAACTGGCCATCGGTAAGATACGGCTTGATGTCTGCCGGCGTAAGGTCGGCATCGGTCGGGCGGATGGCCTCGTGCGCCTGCTGGGCGGTTTCCCTCGAGGCGTATATATTTGCCTGCTTCGGCAGATATTCGGCGCCGAGGTTCATACCGATATATCTCCGCACATTTTCAACAGCTTCGTTCGAAAGGTGGGTGCTGTCGGTTCTCATATATGTGATTAGACCAAGAGAGCCCATCGAGCCCAGGTCGATGCCCTCATAGAGCTGCTGGGCCAGGGCCATAGTTCTTTTGGCGCTGAAGCCGAGCCGGTTCACGGCTGCCTGCTGCAGGGTGGAAGTTATAAAAGGAGCAGACGGCTTCGAAGAAGACTGCTTCTTCTGGATATCAGCGATTTTAAATTCTGCGTCTTTCAGGGCATTGAAGAGCTGCTCAGCCCGCTCTTTATCGGATGCATCAAACTTCTTATCGGCTATGGTTGCGAGCTGCGCCTCAAAGGCATTATGGCCAGCGAACCATTTATTCTGCTCGATAACCGTGGGCGGATTATCGCCCTGGTTTTTAGGCGTAATAAAATCGAGCCACTGCTGATGGTAGTCGCTTTTTAAATCCGTAGTGAAAACAGCAGGGATGAGCCAATACTCTTTTTCCTTGAAGCTGCGGATTTCCCTCTCTCTCTCGACAATAATCTTCACGGCTACGGACTGGACTCTGCCGGCGGACAGGCCTCGGGAAACTTTCTTCCAAAGAAGCGGGCTTATCTGGTAGCCGACAATCCTGTCGAGTATCCGCCGGGCCTGCTGCGCTAATACTTTATCCATATCGATTCTGCCTGGCTCAGCGAAGGCACCCTTTATGGCCGATTTAGTTATCGCATTGAAAATCACGCGGTAGGTCTTCTCCTGCGGCACACCAAGCAGTTGTACCAGATGCCAAGCAATCGCCTCGCCTTCGCGGTCAAGGTCGGTGGCGAGGTAGAGCTTGTCACACTTCTTTGCAGCTTCCCTGAGAGATGTTACGGTGCGTTTTTTGCCGGGCATTATGTCGTAGGTCGGCTTGAAATCGTTCTCTATGTCAACGTTCAGACCCTTCGAGGGCAAATCGCGGACGTGGCCCATCGAAGACTTCACCTCGAAATCCGAGCCGAGGTATTTGTTGATTGTTCTGGCTTTGGCCGGCGATTCGACAACTACCAGGGATTTGGTTTTGGATGAGCTCGATTTTGCCATAAACAAAAACCCACATCTTTGAATACGAACAGGTTATCGGCGATTTCACCGATAAAATTTAGCGGACCTGGCCCGGCCTTGCAGCGAAATGGACAAATACAAACCAATTCTGAAAATGTCAAGAGAACTATCAAAAAGTATTTAACGGCATATTAAGGGGATGTTTTAATGCGGAATCCGCTTTTTCGGCACATATCTATGCGATGAAGTGTTAATAAGTAATCCCTAAACCTTCCCGTGCAGGCCGGGCATTTATCCCGCGTAACACCACCCGCCAAGGTTCATTGGCCATTTATGTCGTAATTTCTATGCCACTTCAATATCGACACCGGTTAACTGGTGATTGGTTAATTGGCTGATAGCCGTTAGTGTTTAGTTTAGCGGACAGCGTAAAGCGGTTAGTGGGCAGGCGATGCTGGATTCTTGTTGTTGGATTGGTGGATGGCGAGATTAAGAAGGGATGTGTCTGTAGTCCTTTTGATTAGTCGAAAAGACTATCGGCCTTTAGAGAACATGGATAGTTTGCCACGAATCAGACTTCGCTGAAGCTACGGCGAGACAAATCCGTCTTTGTCATCCTACCTCGCCGATAGGCTACGCAGGACAGGGTTGCGGCGGACAAGCGATACTGGATGCTGGATGACAAACGACCCGGCTTCGTCTAAGAAATTCGCCGTGGCAAGCAAAAGATAGAAAACGGAGGACGGAAAACAGACGACGGAATGACCCAAATCCCTTGCAATGCAAGGAATCAAAAACAAAAAAAAGAAAACCCCCGACATGACACCCCTGCCGCGAGCGGCAGGGCTAACCGATAAGGAAACCTATTGATAAGTAATTATTTGCTACTTCTTATACTGTGACACAATATCATCAAGGCGGGTTTTCGGGGTAACCGACAAATGCTCAAGACGGCCATTTTTCAGAGACGCCTCCACAACCGTATTGTCGGGAGCGTGTAGCTTGAAATCAACGTCCCAGTCCTTCGGCCAGGCAGGAAAGAGATAAATCTTATCATCCACCGCCTGCAGCAGCATCTCCTGCAAACCAATCATACCAGAGCCGCCCCAGTTATGGTCCGGCACCCAGTCGTGCCCCGGCCCCCAAAAAGTCGGACACCTCCTGCCGGAATCTCGTAATTTTCTGAGCGTGATTTCTGCGGCCTCCTTTGTTAAGCCGAGCCGTGCACAAAAAATGGCGTCCTGATGCCAGCTAATGTAATTTTTCTGCTGCGGCCTGTCCTGGCCGAACTTCCAGGTATCTATCGCAACCTCAATATCCGGCCTGCCAATACCATAAATGCCATAAGGGAAAACAGGATAAAGCTGAGGAAGCTCAATGTTGTTGATTCGTTCATATCGATGAGCCGGTGCGATGGTTCTGTGGCCATTTTTCTCCCTGAAGGTGATGGGTGGAATACGCTCGCGGTATCCTTCGTAATACTTGCGTTTTTCTTCCGTAAGATACTTATCCGAAAGCCGCAGTAGGCCGTTCGTAACTACATCGAGAGCGGCAACGGTAGATACGGCATTCGTTGCCACTTTATAGGTTTCGCAGGCAGTGCCCGGATACAAAACCAAATGCCCATCCTCATCGAGGGCCTTAGTGGTTCTGCGCAGCGAAAGATACTGGTAATGCTCATCAAAAAAGACGAGGCAGCTCTCAATCAAAGGTATGTATTTACTGATATCCTTTTTCGTGTATCTTTCGTATTCGAGAATCATCCAGCAAAACTCCAGGGCGGTATCCCATTGATACTCGACCCACGCGTTATACTGGACTCCAGGGTCGTAGCCGGCAGGGCGATTCCAGCCATATTCGAAGGCAACAGGCAGGGCAAAACTCTCTATCTGCTCGGTAAAACTGGCGCCGTTGTGTCCCCAATATACCTTCGTCCTGAGCTCTGCATTTTTCAGGGGCCTGAGATAGAAGTCAAACTGCGGAGGCATCATATCGAAATCGCCGCTTTTAAGCATCGGCCAGTAAATCAGCCGCTGATTCTGTGCTGTGAAACTCCCGCCGCCCCAGCGGCGATAGTCCGGGCTGAGTTTGAGTCCGTTGTTCACATATTCAGGGTCATAAGTGAAGAGTCCGCCGTTGAACTTTGTGGGATATTCGCCGTAGGCGTTGCAGCCGAGCTGGTAGCGGAACAATTGATAATTCCTGCCGACAGACCACTGGACACTATCTTTCTTCGACGAATTGATAACAATATGGCTGCGCTTCCAGAAATTATCCCACCACTTTAGCGTATTTTGTCTCTGGCCGGCGGCGCTGTCATATTCATTAACCAGATTGTAAAGGCCATCGAGCCACTGCTGAAGCGTTTCGGAGTGAGCGATGTAAAGGTAAATATTAACGCTGTGGGAGACCGCCGGCGATTTGCTCCTGAGAATCCAGGATTTGAAATCCGTGCTCGCATATTTTCCCTCTGCGTTTCCGGCTGGTTCCATATCTTTACCGCGAACAAGGCAGCCAAAAGTTAGATTCTTAATTGGGTTGAACATCTGATTTTGGACGTCCATCAGCCCCTGCTGCTCAAGGCAGAGGTCGAAAGCGTTGGGTTTGGCGTCGTCATTGCGATGATAAGAAAGGATGTCACTGTCTTTGAATGCGGTGATATCCCTGCGGAGAAGCGATTTAACGGGGGCCCAGGAGAAGGAGCGATTATTGTCATTTTCCTGATTGGTAAGCTCGCGGTCGGCGGTCCTCCAGGATTCATAAGCCGTCTCGACCGATACCGGCTCCTTGCTATCGATATCAACGTGAATGACGGGCTTATGCACATCGACCCAGATATCCACCTTCACCTTCCGGCTGTCTTTGCCGCCGATGATTTCGACGTAACCTTCTTTTAATTTCAGCTCCTGAGTAAAGTCAGCTTCATCCAGGAACGAATTGGGAGAGAGCTTGATTCTGATTCTGCCGAATTTCAGAAAGCCGTTGTTTTCATCGAATGCGCCGCTTCTTGACATATAAAAGAGGATGTCGCCGTTTTCGACCCATAGGTTCAGGCCGATGTCACCGCCGCCGCAGGGCATAGACTGGCCGGAGTTGCTGCTTTGACTTTTCCACAGGAGATTGTATTGCGAAATATCCGGCCTGTCGGCTTTAAGCGGCAAAACCGCAGAAAACAATAACATCAGAGAGGCGCAAACTGATATTTTCGAATTAATTCGCAGCATATTCATATTGCAGGGTCCTTTCCATCTAAGCACTTCAAAAATATAATTTTCTCCATACGATGTTAATAATACTACAAAAGTTACTTCAAACTAACAGGGATTTTCTTTTCCGGGACAAATTTATTGAAATATCAAAAATGAGGATTTGAAGCCAGCTATGGGGTCAAATTTTAAGAATTTTGTAGAAGCTCATCAAAAATTGGTTTTAACTTTCTTATGGCATTACCTCGGTGAGAGACGGCTTTCTTTTCCTCGCGAGCCAATTGAGCAACGGTTTTATATAAGGGGGCTACAAAGAAATGCTTTTTAAACGACTTCGCTAAGGGATGGCGCCTGGCTCGTATCCCAAACTGCCCCAGACAGCCCTTTGGACATTGTGTAAATCTACATTACCTTTCTGGATAACATCATTGCCGGTCCACTCTGTCTTGGCGGTGCGGCTGTCTCGCCATTTCCAGAATTCACTATGTCCATCGGCGAAAGAAAAGGTTGTCCCTTTGCTGTGCAGCTTCGGCGGGGGGTCCCACCATCCTTCCGTCTTATACTTGATTCCCCAGGTTCCTGTCGAAACGGGGCTTTCGCCAAGGAAAACCATTCTTGCGCCCGGGCTGCGAATCTGATTTATATTTGTAATCTTCAAGTCATCATATTCACTATAGTCGCCCCAGCCGCAATAACCATTCATCGAATCGACGATGGTGTATGTCAGATACTCATCCCTGCCGCCATTTGGACACTTATAAAGTTTAACATTTGTCAAATATTTCCACAGCGTCCCTTTTTTGAAACCATTATACCAGTCCTCTGCTATGGGCTCGTGCCCGAGAGGTTCACCGGGTTTATCATACCATTCCGTCCAGCAAGGCCCTACCGGCGGATTAGCTTGCCAAGACCACCATACATCGCTGTAAGGAATCTTGCCGTCATTATCATCGGCATACAACATCCAGGCGAGTGTCAACTGATTAAGATTATGCAGACAAACAATACGTTTGCCCTGCTCCCTGGCTGCCCCCAGCGAAGGGAGCAGAATCGCCAATAATAAGGCAATAATGGCAATTACCACCAAAAGCTCTATTAAAGTGAAACCTCTTCGTTTATGCACACAAATATTCATTCTTTTACCCAGATACTTATCCAGCCATTTATAAGATGCTAAAAACCTGCCTGGTGTTCCGTTCATTTTATCGTTTGTGTTTTTAATCCCCCTTTTTAACTACAGGGACTATATATTATACATCAAAATGGTCTTTTTTGCAATGGCAGTTTTTCAATTTTACGCCTTTCTCATACCCTCCTCCACAGTAAACCCTTATAAATAAGGCAGAAACCGATATGATAAGCGTAACTAACTTCTCAGTGCCGACTGTATTATTTGCCCCCGGCGCACCGATTACAAAAGCTGCTCAAGAAAATGTTTTAATTCTCTGATGGCGCTGCCGCGGTGAGAGACGGCGTTTTTTTCTTCACGAGTCAGCTGGGCGACAGTCCTGTTTAGCTTAGGCACAAAGAAAATCGGGTCGTAGCCAAAACCGTTCTCCCCAACTTCTCTTTCTGCTATAAAACCCTCCAGTTTCCCTTCAGTTTCAGCCAGGACTTTTTCGGGGCTTGCAAGACACAAACAGCAGACGAACCTGGCAGTTCTTTTCTCTTTGGGAACACCCTCAAGGAGCTTTAGAACCTTGGCCATGTTTCGATGGTCGATTAGGGGCGGTTCGCGAACCGCCCCTACCTCACTTTTTTCTTTTGCGCCTGAGAACCGAGCGCTGTTTACTCCGGGTGCACCATTGAGTGCATCGATTACCAGGCCTGAGTCATCGGCGATTGTCCACAGGCCGGTTTGCTCGGCGTAGCCGATGGCTTTCTTGCGGGCATTCTCCGCAAAGGTTAGGCCGTCCTCTTTTATTTCATTTATGCTCGGGAAATCGGACAGGCCGAGCCACTCGACATCGAAATCCAGCATAGACCTTATTTCAGCGATCTTGCCGGGATTGGTAGTTGCAACAAGAATTTTATTTATTTTTTTAGCCACAGAGTTCACAGAGGACACAGAGAATTTTTTTAGCCACTGAATTTCAGCCACGAATTAACACGAATATACCCGCCCACAGGCGAGGTCTCGCCAAAGGCGGACACTAATTATATATTAGACACTGATTAACACTGATTTATAAAAATTAAACACAAATTATAATAGCTACAGAGAATGTTAAAAAAAATTTTAGCCACAGAGCTCACAGAGAACACAGAGAACTTTTTTTCATTAATTACTTAACCGATTTATTTCTTGCTGAATTTCTGATATCACATCAGGATTGTGAATAATTTTATTTTTGCCCTCGGTTATTGAGATAATGTAGAAAACTTTACCACCAAACTTTTTTGTAAATTTTTCATGTGTACTTTTTTGGAATTCGAGTTCATTTATAATTTGTGTAATATAAGCGTAACCAGCTGGTTTAATTTGCAAACCTATATATTTTCCTTTAATATCGATATAAAAATCAACATTATACACTCTGTCCCATTCATCTGGAGCGGGTTGTACATTTACTCCCAACTCATTTTCGAGACGGCCATAAATAGTTTGAATCTCGGATCGATAACCATCAAATGTTCTTGAAATTACAAGATTAATGATAAAATCGACACAATCATCTTCAGAAACACTTTCTATCTCAGCTTGACAAATCTCGGTTATCTTTATAAATAACGTCCTTCCAAGCTGTTCCAAATGTTCGCGAGGGTAAACATTAGCATAGTAATATTGTTCCCACTCTTCTGGTGACTTCGGGGCACATTTTCTTATATGCTCGGCCACAGGGCCGACTTTATTTTTGCGAGTAAGCCCCCACCGCATATTTGCGCCGTTTAGAATCCACTCTTTAGCCATTAAAGTCTCTACTTTTTATTACAGCTTAATTTCCGATGAAACCTCAGGGTTGACTAACCCTGTTTTAATCAGGTGTTTATTGAGAAAGGTTTTGTTTTGCAGATACAAATAGCATAACAAATTATTTTGGCTGTCGTGTTTAACCTGCCCGAATTTCATAAAAACTTTTTGTCCTTTTGTTTTTTTCTGCAAAAATTCAATAGCCTGCTGTTTTTTTTCAGCTTTTTCCTTTATCCCGAGCAGACGTATTTTCAGGCCATCATCAAGTTCGAGTTCGGTAGGAGAAATAACTTTTTTTACACAATAGTAGTCCTGCCTTTTTTTGATGTCGCCATTGATTTTAGAACCAAACTGCAATTTTCGCGGGTCGATTTTTTTGTCGAATTTTACAGGGTCTTTAAAAATATAGGGGAGTTTTTTTATTTCTTCTTTCCAGTCGATATTGTCTTCCCTGTTCTGTGCAAGCTCAAAACTCATCTTATCGAAGAATCCTTTTTCTTTTATGACAGATATATAATCGGGATTTATCTCATATCCGACAGAGTTTCTTTCAAGATTCTTTGCTGCCAGAGTAGTTGTTCCACTTCCCAAGAACGGGTCAAGTATAGTATCACTAACAAAGCTGAACATTCTGATAAGACGACGAGGAATCTCTTCCGGAAACATAGCGAGATGGCCATTTTGTTTTTCGCCAGGGATATTCCAGTGGCCGGCAAAATATTGATTCCATTCATCGATAGTAAGTTTTGATTTATCCTTAATACTTTTTGGTATGCTCCTACTAACACCGGGTTTTTTGAAAATCAAAATGAATTCATAATCAATTTTAACGATGCCATTTCGCGGATATGGAAACGAGCCCATTATTGTTGCCCCGCCGGTGGTATTGCAGGTCGTAACCTTTTGCCAGATTACCGCTCCCATATAGTCAAAGCCAACCGTTTCACAAAACTTTATGATTTCAGTTCTTATAGGAATGACTTTGTATCTTCCGTAGTAAACGGAGCGAGCAAACTGGTCGCCGATGTTTATACATAACCGGCAGCCGTTATCGAGAACCCTGTAACATTCATTCCATACAAGGTTAAGATTATTTATATAATCCTCGTAACAGTCATCGAAACCTATTTGCTGTCCGTTTCCGTAATCTTTTAGCTGCCAGTAAGGCGGAGATGTAATAACAAGCTGGATGGACTCATCAGCCAGCTCAGTCATTTTTCTCGAATCACCGATTATGACTCTATGGTTTGTCATTTTTCAGCTCAAGAGTTTTTTCAAAAGGGCGCGCTGGAAATGGAGGCGGTTCTCGGACTGGTCGAAGATAATCGAATTGGGCGACTCGGCGACCTCATCGGTGATTTCCAGGCCGCGATGAGCAGGCAGACAGTGCATAATCTTTGCATCGGGCGCCAGCTTGACTAACTCGGCATTGACTTGAAAACCTTCAAAAGCCGCACAGCGCTCTTGCTTATGCTCCTCCTGGCCCATGCTGACCCACGTATCGGTGTAAATAATATCAGCACCATCAACAGCGGCTTGTGGATTGTTAGTCTGCCGGACACTATCAGCTAATATCTGGTTGGCCTTATCGATGGACTCAGCATCAAGCTCATAGCCGGCTGGTGAGGCAATCACCATTTCCATACCGAGCTTTGCAGATGCGAAGGCCAGCGAACGAGCCACGTTATTGCCGTCGCCGACATACGCGACTTTGACGCCATCCAATCGGCCAAGATGCTCTTTTATCGTTAGCACATCGGCCATTGCCTGGCAGGGATGCGACCAGTCCGTAAGGGCGTTGATTACCGGCACGGCTGCAAATTTTGCCAGCTCGGTAATAGTTTCGTGCTCAAAGGTCCGCGCCATTATGCCGTCAACGTATCGGCTGAGGACCCTGGCTATATCTTTAACCGGCTCGCGCTTTCCGATGCCGCCGATATCTTCGGGCTTGACGTAGATTGCACTGCCGCCGAGGTCCGTCATAGCCACGTGAAAGCTGATTCGTGTCCGCAAGCTGGGCTTCTCGAAGAGCATCGCAATGACCTTTCCGGAAAGGCATAAATCATCGCCGCCTGCTTTATATAAATTCTTCAGCCCGGTACTGAACCGCAGCAGCTCATCAAGCTGCTCAGTAGAACAATCATATATGGAAAGAAAATCTTTCATACTTTCCTTTCAGCCACAGAGGACACAGAGGTCACAGAGAAAAATAAAAAAGAAAATGGATTCCTGCTTCCGCAGGAATGACACATAAAAATCTCTGTTCCTTTGTGCCTATGTGCCTTCCTGGCTATTCCCTTTCTGTTAAAACTGTATCAAGAATATCAACGGCTTTGTCAATCTGGTCCTTAGCTGCAATCATCGGAGGCATAAACCGCAGGACAGTGCCCTGAGTGCAGTTAATACGCAGGCCCCTATCCAAACATTTATCGACGATTTCGCTGCCCGGGCCGGTCAATTGAACGCCAATCATAAAACCAATTCCGCGAACACTGTCTATAATATTATGCTTTTGCTTTAGCTGCAGCAGCTTGTCCATAGTATATCTGCCGAGCCGGCTGGCATTTTCCAAAAGATTCTCTTCTTCTATTGCTTCGATAACCGCAACAGCGGCTGCGCAGACCAGAGCATTACCGCCGAAGGTTGACGCGTGCTTGCCGGGAACCAGCG
>Ga0307439_1001388_pt1 | contig 15365 bp, 11 predicted proteins | sample SalMarWE160490MG_FD_202142 | JGI IMG/M metagenome (GOLD analysis project Ga0307439, IMG submission 202142) | Salt marsh sediment microbial communities from the Plum Island Ecosystem LTER, Massachusetts, United States - WE1604-90 | ecosystem: Environmental > Aquatic > Marine > Intertidal zone >... | reverse complement strand
GCTTGTAATATAAGCGAATGGTACGATTTTCTCCTTGATATTTGGTATATCATCATCCGCAACAATTAATACTATTATATCCAAAGCAATAAAGAGTCGCCTGTTCCGGCGGTTTTTCTTTTACAACCTCGATACCTTAACCGGCAATGGCCCGCTGCCGGGAAAAATCATCCGGCTTCGTTTCGGCCAGACCGCCAACGCCATCGCCATTACGGCGTCAAAACGGTTGTTATTGTCCCAGGTAATCTCACGCATTTCCCCTTCCAGGCTCCAGACCCGGTTGCCCGCTTCATTTTGAACAACGTCCTGGTATTTGATTTCGCGACGGTTGTGAAGCAGAAGCAAATTACCGAGAAGCTCGCCCTTTTGCCGAGGCGTAAAAACGACTCCTATCGGATTGAGATCGGCCAGTTCCGAAACAATGACGTCGCCCAGCCCGGTAGCGTCAACAACCAGCATGCTTTTGTATTCGGTCTGCATTTTTCGAATAGCAAACACCACGTCTGACCAGTCGCGGTTATTGAATCGGGCAAAGGCGACCATTCGGTACGGCTTATCGGTCACGTCAAAGGTCATGCCGACCGTATGAGTCTGCTTGCGTGCCAAATCCCACCCGGAAATATATCGCCGTCCCTCGCGGAACGGTTCAAGACTGCGCTCGGCCATCGCCCGGTCGATATCGTCGGTACTGAAGATGGTCCGGTCGTTATCAATAAACTGTCCGGCGATATTTTGCGCCACCCGGTCAGGCGGCAGGTTCTTAAGGCGAAGCGCAATAGCATGCTCCGAAATATAAGGATTGTCGCGACTGTCGCCAAACTGCACGTATCCCCGCTGAGGGTCTTTTTGAAGCTCCAGCATACGGCGATAAAACCAGTTTTTACCGTTTGGCGTCGAGATCAAATCAAGCCGACCGTTTCGGTCTGTCAGACGCATCATGATGACGTCGTTTATCAGGTACTCCGGATCGACCTCAAATGCCGCTTCGTCGAAAGAAAAGAAATCATAATCGTTGCCCAGCAGGTAATGCCCTCGATTCTGCGTCGTCCGGGCGGTAATAACGGCCCCGTTACCAAGAACCATTTCAGGATAAGGTGTCCGTTTGAATGATTTGACCAGCGCCTTCAGGAGGATATTGCGCCGGATAATACGAACGACGGTGTTGAAGATGATGTTGGCCTGATCCTGGGTTATCGAGGCGGCCACGATGTTATAGCGGCCGTCGCCGTCGTTTCTTAACGACCGAATTTTGAACATCGCCCGGTGAATGATTTTAATTGCCTGAACGAACGATTTGCCCCAGCGATTTCCGGTCGCCAGAAGATTTTCCGCGCGATTGGAATTGACCAGCCATTCGGCCTGCCCGGGGTGAGGATTAATTCCCAGGACTGTTCGAGAAAAATAAACAGGGTCTTTCAGCGCCCGCCGCCAGCTTACACGCCCCGGCTCGTAAGTATTCCGTTTACGGCCACTGCCCGTTTTCGTGCCTAAACCAACCTCGCTGCCGCGGCGGCGGCCGCTTCCCTGTCAACCAAGCCGGCGTTGTAAAGATCGATCACACGGCGAGCTTCCTTACCTTTTACGTCCGTTATCTCTCCTGCCAGGGCCGGGAAATTATTATCAAACCGCCACTGAGCGGTCAGGTCAAATCCTTTCAGGGACAGCTCAATATTGGCCAGCCAGTTCAGGAAATTGATGGCGGCGTTCTGCACCGAGGCGACCTGCCGCATGACAAGATCGTACTTGAATTGCGCCCAGTTGGTGGTGGCATTGTACGAATATCCCAGAAGAAACGGCGCCAGGTGCGTCCCGCTGCATATCTCTTCTATCATGGCCCGATGACTGAGATACCAGTTATTCGACCTGACTCCGCCCTGTTGCCGGGGGCCGATATATTCGATGGCAACGTCATCCCAGGTAACCGGATTATCCTCCGGCTCGATATCTTTAATCATCGATACGGTGCTGTCGAAATAACTGTTGGCGCGGTTGACGTAAGCCTCGTCGCCTTCGCCTTCCTTCCTGTCCGGCGGTTTTATCCTGACATGCAGGCGGTGATACCCGGCATTATGCGTACTGCGCCGCATATCATCAACCAGCTGCTGCTCCACAAATGAAACAAACGGAATCGCCTTCAGTATCGAACGGCCGTAAGGATTGGCGAGGTTGGCGTCGAGAGCATAGTGAAACAGCTCCGGCCCGACATAAACGGTTTCTCCATCATCGTTGGTAACTACGGCGGTGATATCCCCGTTGGGGGAGATCTTCATGGTAATCTGAGACAGATCAAAAAAGCGGAAATTATCGATACCGGAAAGGTCATTGTAAAGTTTCATCCTGCCGAGGATGGCCCCGTCAAGAAACAGCGATTTGAAAAACGGCGGCAATATATCCGCCTCGTATCCGGTTCGGCCAAAATTGATCTTATTGATCCGGCCAAAAAGCTCATCCAGAACCGCCCGGGCCTGGGAATTTTCTACCCGGTTGTTATTCCTGAAAAAGGTAAACTCGCCGGGCGCAGCCGCCAGACGACCCCAGGTCCAGATCACGGAGCTTATAAGCGGGATAGATTCGGCCATAAAACGATATAGCCTTACCCGGAAGCGGCTTTCTCGCCATTCCCCCGAAAGAAAGGCAATACCCGTTGACATCCGTTCGTGAGCGCCTTTCATGACAACAGGCTGAGATTCCCTGAAACGGACATTCTCAAACATGGCCGTCCCGGATAAAGGGGAAGCCGTTCTTTGATCAGAATTCATATAATTCCTCCAAGTATCTTAATCATCAGGGCCGCTTGGTAATCAACCGCAAAACAGCATGGATTTTGATTGTAGTAAAGCTGGACAGCATTTACTCATTATCTTCTTGAACGGCAATAAATAACGATAATAGACCAAAGATTAGGCGGTTTGTCCGGTTTGCGGACAGTAAGCATTGCCGATTAAAAACCTGATAAATGATACCCTAATACCGGATATATCGCTTTTGCATGGTTTTTTACAACCAACAGAGACCCACCGTTGTTTAACGCAACGCTTGTTATCAACAATCTACCAAGTCTATTCTATTATAGTTTAATCAATTACAGGAAATTCCGGCAAACGGGTGTGCCGTACATTTATTGAAATTGAAATTATCGCATAATATGTATAAAGTCGAATATTCCCCAGGTATTGAGAGACATTATTAAATCGAAATCCCTCAACTGTCCTGATTCCCTACAGTTTAGCTAGAAAACCTGATTAAAAAGTGGTAAATACCACCGCCCAAAATTGCTGCTATCTTCTATTTTATTAATTATCAATAAGTTATAATGTTAAATGTAACAATTACTCTAATGGCATATCAATTGCTCCTATAATGAGTGAAAAAAGAGAATAATATTCGTCAAGGGGTATATAACATGAAGCGTTTTTCGACTGCAGCTTTTATCGTGATCGCCATCCTGCTTGGAAATCCCGCGATGGCCTTGAACTGGCAGTTACACGATTTCGGCGATTCGCCGTTTGATGTCGTTCCGGCCAGTGCTACAGGCTCCAATAACGACTGGGCTCCCATAAACTACCCTCATGTTGGCGCTCTTCCCTCGCCCGGCGGCGCGCAGGGTGAACATTTCGACCTGGAAGGCTTTTTTGTCTATATGGACGCCAAGCATCTATACGTGGCCATGACCAGTTCTTTCGGAATGTACGCGACCACGAGTTATTATCCCGGCCAAAAATACTATCACGGCGATATCTTTTTCGGTACCGGCGATTATAACGCCAACACTTACGCCATCGACCTGGGTCAGACCGACGAATTCATTGGAAACACCACATTCCTGCAACACGTCGCCGGCGTTTCGGGAATTCCCGATCAACCCGGAAGCTACTACGGCACCTGGGTGGAAGGCGCGGTCGGGGCTTATCAGGTTACCGATTGGAACCAAAGTCATTTGATCGAACATACTCTGACCGAGTTCAATGATGCCGAGGCTTCTCCTTTAGGTGGCGGCGGACCGCACAGCGTCTGGGCACATGAGTTCAAGATTGACTTGGATTATTTTGACTGGAACCTCGGCGATGAACTGTTTTTCAACACAACCATAAGCTGCGGCAATGACCTGATTCATGGCACCTATACGATGGACGCCATCCCCGAGCCGTGCACGATGATTCTTCTTGGCCTTGGTATGGTTGGAATCGGTATAATCAATCGCCGGAAATAACTACTTAAAAATCCTGAATTTGAAACACCTGCCCACAGGCGGGTCACTGCCGGTTGATAAACCAATACCCGAGTCATTGCAAAGTAGCCCTGGCGACCGCGGCAATCTCAAGGTCACTATAATATTCGAATTTTCGAGATCGCCGTGTCGTTTTTCGCTTTACTTGCTCTGTCTTACTTCCTTCGCTTCACTCAGGACTTCGCAGCGCTGCGCAGGACTTCCCAGGATGATACTCTCTGGCTTTGTCATCAATCTGATAATAACCGTTTGATAGATAATCTTCAGAGATGGGTTTATTTGTATCTCGAATAAATGGCGGGCAGGCTTTATCAAGCCGAGGCGTTATTTCAAAAGCATCATCTTTTTCGAAGCGGCAAAGGAACCGGCCTGCAGGCGATATAAGTACACGCCGCTTGGTACCGGCTTGCCTGACTGGTCTTTACCGTTCCACACTACCGAATATCGGCCGGGAGACTTGACCTCGTCGACTAACGTTACCACCAGTTCGCCGACCAGGTTAAAAACATCCAGCCTTACATAAGATCGGTTCGACAGGCTGTAATCGATCATGGAAGAAGGGTTAAACGGGTTTGGATAATTCTGACTCAGAGCGAACTCATTCGGCAGCCCGGATAATTCATCTTCGGTTACGCCAGTCGGCGTATTAGTAATAAATTTCCACACCTGGCTCCACTGACTCCAGCCGCAATCGTTTTCCGCTCTGACACGCCAGCAATATTCGGTCATATCGGCCAGTTCGGTGGTGGCAAAACCGACGGATGTTAACATCGTATCGATTTCCGGATTGCCAAAAGCAGGGTTGGTATCAACCTGCAGATGATAATTCGATGCCTCGCTTACGCTGTTCCAGACAATTTCCACCAGCTCAACAGTATCTCCGTCCGGCGGACTGACAAGCGAAGGCGGCTGTGGAACCGGGCAGTCGGTAGTAAAGCTCCACTGAGGGCTCCATCCGCTCCAGAAACCACATGCATTCTGCGCTTGTACTTGCCAGGAATATGCCGTTCCATTACTCAACCCCGAAGCGCTGAAGCTGGAAACGGTTAACAGCGTGTCGATTTGACTACCGACTATCCTCAGGCGATAAATTGCTCGGCTGACTGAGACCGGTCGACCCGTTCAATGGCCGCACAAGCGTGGGAGTATCCGGAATATCGCATATCCTGAAGCTGAATACCACGCTCCATTCACTCCGACCGGAAGGATAATATGCTCGAACCTTCCAGTACCACGCGCCGAAAGGTAAATCCAGCGATACTGTCCATTGAGAGGCTGTGCCGATATATTTGCGTTTTGACGAATTAACCATGGGACTATTGTCAACCCATACTTCGCAACTGTCGGCGCCCGGGACATCGCTCCAATCGAGAGTAGGAGATTGATCCAGAATAATGGAACCATCGGCCGGCGACAAAAGCTGCGGCGGACGGTTGACGTTTGTTACCGTGATGGTTACCGATACGCTGTCTTCCAGCGCTTCCGCCCCTTCATCCGGTTCGTCCGTGGCCCGAAAAGTAATGATATGATCGCCCGCCTGACCCGTCAAAGGTTCAAAAATGAACGTGCCGGTGCCATCGCCGTTATCCGTAAAATCGGCATTAACGGGCAGGTCATCCTCCGTCAATAACGGCATTGTGCCGTCGGGGTCATAAGCGGTGATGATTAATTGCAGGCTGCCGTATTCAACAATGGAGGTATCGTCGACAGGGGTAAGTTCAGGCGCGCGGTTGGTGTTGGTTACCGTAATCGAAAATGTTGTTGTATCAATCAGGGACGGATCCATTTCATCGGCCGCCTTGATGGTAATCCGGTAATCATCAGCCTGATCGAAGTCCGGATTAAAATTAAAAACACCCTTCCCGCTCCCGTTATCGCTAAATGCCGCATTATCCGGCAGGGGCGAAGCCGTCAGAACCGGAATTGTGCTGTCAGGATCGGTGGCCGAAACCGGAACGGTCAGACTGCCTCCCTCGGCCACGGTCTGGTTGCCGATCGGATCAAGTGCCGGCGGTAAATTACCAATATAGGTAAAGCCGTCCACAAGGGGAGATGACGAAAGCCCGGAAGCCGTATTAGTTACCACCACGTCGGCTGCTCCCGCGCCGCCGGGCGGCGTCAAACCCGTTATTTCAAAAGGAGAAACGACTACAAGCGACGTGACCGCCGCTCCGCCGATGGTCGCGGTAACTCCAGCTATATCAAAGCCATTGCCTGTAATAGTAATCGCTGTGCCTCCTCCGGCAAGGCCGCTTTCGGGAACAACGGAGGCAATTATTGGAGCTTCAACCGCGGCTGAACTGACGTTTATAAATTCGGAATGAGGACTCAGATTTCCTGATGCGTCCTCGGCGATCACCAGATAATGGTAACCGCTGGAATCGTCGGTATTGACATCTACAAAAAAGCTGTCAGGAACGCCGGGATTAGAAAGCGATCCGGTGGGATCGTCGATCCGAAATAACGAACCATATGATGGATCCACGCGACGATAAACATGGTAAGTATAACCCGGAACGCCGTTCCAACTGACTACTATGGCAGACGACGAAACGGCCTGTCCGGCCAAGCCGTTTATGGCCGATGGCCAGGAGACCGGCGCCAAGGTAATGTTTTCTTGCTGTAATGAGTTGTTGGGAATAATCTTGGACAGTATAAATCCCTGCTCGTTGGCAAAGTTGAAAAAATGAAAGTCGTAAGGATTGCCCGGCGCTTCGGTTAGGTAATTCTGAAAGTCATCGTACCAGTACCCGATATTGCTATCAACATCGTAATCGTACGCGGTGCCGATAGACGAATCTATACGTATCTCCTCATCGGTATCGTCGAGGTATCCGAAAAAGCTGATATCGCCTTCAGACGGAACCGTCAGGTCGGAATTATGCACCGTGCCATATATGGAACCCTGGGCAAAGACAAAGGACGGGCAAAACAGAACAGCGAGAATCGCCAGTCCCGCCAGTAATAATTTTCTATTTACGGTTTTTCCCATAAACACCGGAGCTTCTCCGAAATCAGGGACGTCTCTTAAATCAGCCCAAATAAGTCCCGTCCCGCTTATATATCTCCATACCTGTATAAGCAAATGCAATACCGAGTTGACCTTTTGGACGGTGGTACGGAAGCAAAACAGTCTCGGGCAACCCAACTTCCATACATTCTGGCTAAAACTATATAATTTATGTTAATCTGTACCGATCGCTTTGTCAATACCCGCCCGAGATTTCTTCATCTGATTTATTGGTATGAAAAGACTTAGAAAAATCCTGCATCGGTATGCCTATTAGCGTAGATAGCTTGTTCAGGTTGAATTCCGATATGACAGCCGGCCGTCGTTGTGAGGTTGTCCCAAAAGCGTCATTTTTAATCACGTCGGCTCCAAGAGATGTCATTGCGAGGAGCGAAGCGACGCGGCAATCTCTTATCGCGGATACAATTACAGATTTGAGATCGCCACGGTCGCCCAGCCATTTGGCGGGCGACCTCGCGATGGCGGGGGACTTATGGGACAACCTCTTGTGGACTGTCTCCCTGTTTTTTGTTGCCTGTCAGGCAACGTTAACCTATGATTACAAATCTGATTGGCAAAGCCGGCAAACCATTTGGCGCAACCGGTGTAAAATTATTTATGTATAGGAATAATATGAGCTGTGTACTACTATTATCGGCGATGACTCCGGCCATGGCGTTTAACTTACCGGTAAGGATTCATCCGGCTTTACTGTCCGGCGGCGTCTGGGAAATCCTGAGCGATTCCTCGTTTTTCGGGATATTAATCATTATCACCCTGGTAATCATGTCTCTTGTTTCGTGGGGAATCATGGTCAACAAGTATCGTTTATTCAAGGAAACCAACGATCAATCCCTGAAATTCGGCTCCCTGTTTTCGCGTTCGCAGGAGATTTCCGGCTTACTGGGACAGGTAAAGAATTTCCGTTCGACTCCGCTGTCGGTTATTTATTCGGTTGGAATCAGGGAAGCCGACGCTGTTATGGAAGCGAAAAACGCCGGAGGCGGAAGGCAGGAATCGAAACGAAAGCTGGACGAAGACGATTTCAGGACGATTTCCCTCATGCTCGATAAAACCGTAGTCGAGGAAACAGGAAAGCTTGAAAAATACGTTGTTTTTCTGGCCACCACGGCCAATTCGGCTCCGTTTCTCGGGCTTTTGGGCACGGTCGTCGGCGTAATGGATTCGTTCTGGTCGATCGGCGAGCGCGGTTCGGCATCCCTGACGGTCGTGGCGCCCGGTATAGCCGAGGCCCTGCTGGCTACCATCGTCGGCCTGGCGGCGGCTATTCCGGCCGTTATCGGATACAACTGGGCCAATAACAAGCTCAAGTATATATTTGACCAGGCCAGTAACTTCAGCCTGGAACTCCTCGCCCGGCTCAAGAAGGACAGTTACCTGTGATCAAGAGGCAATACCGGCATATGGCCGACATTAACGTTACCAACCTGGTCGACGTGGTGCTGGTACTTTTGATAATCTTTATGATTACCGCCCCGATGCTTCAATCGGGGATAGACGTTAACCTCCCCAAAACCAGAACGGTGGCCCAGGAAGATCTGGGCGAAGGCGTGGTCCTGACGATAGATAAAAAGGGAGGCATTTTTATCGATGACATCTGGGTGCGCCTTCCCGACTTTGAAGAACGGCTGGACGCGGTGATGAGAAACAAGAACACTTCCTCGGTCTATATCCGGGCCGACAGCGGCGTTATCTATGCCGCCGTAGTTGACGTGGTGGCCAGATTAAAAGAGATGGGCGTCGAATACCTGGGCCTGGTAACATCGCCTATCGAAAATGACAAGCCTAAAAAGAGGAAATAAATGGAAATAACGAGCAAAGATTTCCTCTATTCCTTTTTTCTCCATTTCGGACTGATTTTGATGGTCACCCTGCTTAATCCCTTTGCTGCCATAGTAAGGCCCGATTTCGAATACGCCGCGGTCAATATTATTGAACTGCCGCCGCTTGGCGATCCGGCCCTGATTAAAGGCAAAATGCCGGAGATTACGATACCGGAGGCGGTTTTCAAAGAAGAAGTCGCCACGCCCATCGTTACACCCGAGTCGCGGACCGAAAGTTATGAGCTTGAAAAGGAGAAAGAAAAACCAAAACCGAGACGGGATACCGGTTATAAGGACAAGACCCGGAAAGGCGACGTTGACAGGAAAGGCGGAACCGACGTAAGCGACCAGCTTGGTCCCGGAACTATGTTCGGTTCGGTGGCAATCGACAACGCGGGTTTCAACTACCCGTATTTCTTTGTGCAGGCTTTCGGCAAAATTCAGCGTCACTGGTCAAATCCGGTGGCCGCCAACCAGCCGCTCTCGTGCGTTGTCTATTTTCAGGTCATTCGATCCGGGTCGGTGCTCGACCCGGTTATCGAGAAATCATCCGGCATCCCGGCTTACGACCGGGCCTGCCTTCGAGCGGTGCAGGTATCGTCCCCCTTGCCGCCGCTGCCGGCCGATTTCCGGGACGATATCATCGGCATCCATCTTGAATTTCCCTACGAACCGAGACAAGAATGAAAAAAATGCCGCTTCTGACAATTGCCGTTTTTCTAATTGCAACCTTCGCTTTCGCCCAAGTAGAAGATTATTACGGCCGGCTCGATCCCAGGTACGGATTCGAAGAGATAAAAATCGCCGTTGAGCGTTTCACCGGTAAAGAAAACACCCGGCTCCCGGTGGAAGATTCGGTCATCCTGGTCCGCCTGGCGGAGATCATCCGCAATGACCTCGATTTTTCACCTTTCTACGAAATTATCGAGTTGGATACGTTCTACATGCGTCATATGGAACTCAAGGTTATGACTTTGCTGGGATGGAAACACCTGGGAGCGCAATATATCGTCAAAGGCGCGGGAGAATTTACCGGCGATGATCTAACCATAAAATACAGTCTTCACTCCACAAGGTCGGGGCTTGAATTCGCCCGGGGCAAATTCAGATCGCCGGTTTCCAATTACAGGCGGCTGGCGCACAAGATCGCCGATGAAATCATTTATTACCTGACCGGCGACGAGGGTATTTTCGATACCCGCGTCTGCTTCATCTCGAATCGCACCGGCAACAAGGAGCTTTTTCTTTGCGACTATGACGGCGCCGGTATCCATCAGTTGACCGGCAACGGCTCGATTAACATTTCGCCGTCCATTGCCCCCGACGGTCAAAAAATACTATATACATCCTACATGAGCGGCGATCCGTATTTATATCAATATGATTCTCGCGACGGCTCGGTTAATCTTCTGGCCGCCTATCCGGGTATCAATTCCGCCGCCCGAGCTTCTCCCGACGGTAAAGAAATCATCTGCGCCCTTTCGCGCGACGGCAACGCCGAACTTTACCTCTTGCATCGCTCCGGACGGATAAAAAGGCGTTTGACGTATACGGCTTCTATTGAATCAAGCCCCTGCTGGTCGCCGACGGGCAGTGAGATCGCTTTCTCTTCCGACCGAACCGGCACGCCTCAGATTTATATCATGGACAGGGACGGCATAAACGTTCGCCGTCTGACCTACATAGGCAATTATAACGATTCACCGGATTGGTCGCCAAAAGGAAGCAATATAGTATTCGTCAGCCGCGTTCGGGGGCGTTTTAATATCTGCACGATTGACGTTACCGGCGACAATTTTCGCGTTCTGACCAATAAAGGCGGTAACGAAAATCCGCACTGGTCGCCTGACGGTAATCATGTAATCTTCTCGTCAACACGAACAGGGTCAAAAGAGATATTCATTATGGACCGCTTTGGTAATGAACAAAAGCGGTTGACCACGGGAGGGGGAAATTCCAACCCGGCCTGGTCAGGATATAAGAGGTAGAATTTTTCATAAAACGGTAAATATTAGTTGCGTTGAGTAAGGCATTATAGTACCGTGTTTTCAATAAAGGGAGAGAAAATAATCTTCAATTGTAAAAAGATTTCAAGGAGGATAAGATGAAGAAACTCCTGATTGTCATCGGACTGATAATTATCGTGGCCTTTTTGACCGGTTGTCCAAAAAAGGTGAAACCGCCGGTAGAAGAACCGATAACCGAGGTGGACACGACGCCACCACCACCACCGCCACCACCACCGCCACCACCGCCCCCGCCGCCGGAGATTACCGAGGCCGATTTCCAGACCGTTTACTTCGACTTTGACAAGTACAACATTCGCAGTGACCAAAAACTGCGCCTTGACAAGAATGCGGAAACTCTCAAAGGCAACCCGGATATTATCATCAAGATCGAAGGTCATTGCGACGAACGGGGCACGGTGGAATACAACCTTGCGCTGGGTGACAGGCGGGCCGTCTCGATTAAGAATTATCTGGTCGATCTCGGTATTTCGGTTGACCGAATCGAGACTATAAGCTATGGCGAGGAACAGCCCGCCGACCCGGGTCATAATGAAGACGCCTGGGCGAAAAACCGCCGCGGCCAATTCCGGGTACTTAAGAAGTAACCCACGTTGATGCGCTTTACGAAAAACATACGTGGATGGAGATACCGCCTTGCCGCGATATCTCTGCCTTTTCTAATGTTTCTGCTGTCCGGTTGCGCCGCCAAGCAGGATGTTTTGCGGGTGGAAGAAAAAGTCAACCAGGTCCGTAACGACCAGAAACTGCTGAAGGCAAAGCTTGATAAAGTCGATTCGCTCATAACCGGCGGAATTGAAAACGAGAATCGTCTTCGGGTTGAAATGCGCACGGCCCTTGACGAAACGGGCGCCCGGCTGACGCAGATAGAAAACCAATTACGCGATCTGCAGCAGCTTGTTTATCGACTGGCGCAGCATACCGGCGGAGAGAGCGGTCTCATCCAGCCCCCGGTTACTGCGGAAGAACCAGCCGATAGCACGGCCGCCGATTCCAGCGCTTATGATACCAGTATGGTATCGTCGGTCGATTGCCGTCGCCTGTGGGACAACGCCTTCAAGGATATGTATCGCGGTCAGCACGATCTGGCTATTTCCGGCTTTTCCGACTATCTTAAATACTGCCCGAATGGCGATCTATCCGACAATAGCCAATACTGGATTGCCGAGGCGTATTATGAAATGAGGCAGTTCGAACGGGCTATCGAGGAATACAAAAAAGTCCTTGATAATTATCCCGATTCGGAAAAACGGGCCACCGCCTACTTTAAGCTGGGTCGCTGTTACGAGGATTTGGGCGATAAGAAGAAGGCTCTCGAATATTTCCTGATTCTGAAAAACGATTTTCCGGGCACCGTCGAATTTGAACAGGTCAGGGATAAAATCGAAGCATGGGAAAAGAAACCGAAAAACTGAACAGCGCGAAAGGCATCAGGATTTTTATTCAAAGCCCGGCCGAAGGGGAATCTTTCAGCCGGGCTTTTTATCAGGCGGAAGAGGAAACCCTGATTGTGTCCCTTTTTCCGGAAGGAAAATTCTTCTCTTATCTCGATTCGCCTCAACTGTCCTTTGATATCGATTCCAGGGGACGGCTTTTATCAATCCAGGTACTCGTTGAGCGTAAAAGCTGGCGGACGCGTAAAAATTTGAAACCGCCACCGGCTCCGGAATCGGCCGATATTCGCTTTATAGATTTTCGCGACCAAATGCCCGAAGCGCGCATTGAATCAACATCCGACGGAAAGCTGATGCATATTGTCTTTATTGACGACCATGGCTTCAAGGCCTATCGCTTAACCGACAAACTGAAAGTTGAAGTTACCTCTGATTCTCATCTGGCCGGTATCTGGATATTGGACATCGAAGATGATCGCGCCGCGCAGGAATTGGCTGCCTGGCGCAAACAAATGAAAGGCGAAGAATAAAGAAGCCCCGACCCAAGCCCGGCATTATCAAAATTAAAAACGCCCGCCATTCGACGGGCGCTAATCTTTTTGCTTCTCACCGGGAAGTCCTATTTCTTGGACATACTACCCCGCGTAGAAGTCGCTGCCTTTTTCAGTTTTATTCTCTTCCCGTCGCCAACGGCGGAGATTTTGGATTTGCCTTTGATCCTGGCGCTTTTTTTGGGCACGGGTTTCCTGACTACCTTCCTGGCGGTTCTCCTTTTCCCGGAGGGCGCTGCCAGTGCCCCCTTTTCGCGCAGGACGGTCTGGGCCGCCACCAAACGCGCGATCGGAACCCTGAACGGTGAACAGGAAACGTAATCCAGACCGACTTCATGGAAAAACCGGATCGAATCGGGATCTCCACCGTGCTCGCCGCAGATGCCAACCTTGAGATCGGGATTAGCCGCCCGGCCTTTATTAAATCCTATCCTTACCAGCTCACCAACGCCAACAGCATCGATTGATACAAACGGATTGCCCGGCAAGATTCCTTTCTCGATATAATAACCGAGGAACCGACCGGCATCATCACGCGAGTATCCCATCGCCATCTGCGTCAGGTCGTTGGTCCCGAATGAGAAGAACTGCGCCTCGCCGGCGATTTCATCAGCCGTCAGAGCGGCTCGCGGTATCTCTATCATGGTGCCAACTAGGTAGTCAACCTTTGTCTTCATCTTGTTCATGGTTTCCAGTGCGGTCCGATCGACAACTTCCTTCTGGTTCTTGAATTCGTTAATATGACCAACCAGGGGGATCATGATCTCGGGATAGACCTTTTTACCCGCCTTGATCGACATGCAGGCCGCTTCGATAATCGCCCGCACCTGCGTTTCGGTTATTTCCGGATAAAGGATTCCCAGGCGGCAACCGCGATGGCCCAGCATCGGATTCATTTCCTTTAAATCATCTATTCGGGCAATCATCTTTTTAATTTTTGCCAGCTTTTCGTCGTATTCTTCATCATTCTTGTCGAGTTCGGCGATTTTGGCTTCAACCTCCTCGCGATCAGGCAAAAATTCATGAAGCGGCGGGTCGAGCGTCCTGATCGTGACCGGCAACCCGGCCATGACATCAAATATCTTCTTGAAGTCATCCCTCTGGAACGGGAGAAGCTTGTCGAGCGCCTCCTGGCGTTTTTCTATGGAATCAGCCAGAATCATCTCTTGGACAATCGGAAGACGATTACCGGAAAAGAACATATGTTCGGTGCGGCACAGCCCTATACCTTCGGCACCGAACTTGATCGCCTGAGCCGCATCCGCAGAGTTATCGGCGTTGGTGCGCACTCCCAGACGACGCACATCGTCCGCCCATTCCATCAACTCGGCAAACTCGCCCGAAAGCTCCGGTTCTATAGTCGGCACCTTTCCGATAATGACATTCCCGGAAGATCCGTCAATAGTAATTACCTCGCCTTCCTTAATGACTAATTGACCGACCCAGAACCGCTTTTTGGCCTCATTGACCCGAACCTTTTCGCATCCCGCCACACAGGGTCTACCCATACCACGGGCAACGACGGCGGCGTGTGAAGTCATGCCGCCCCGGCTGGTAAGGATGCCGACCGAGGAATGCATCCCCCCGATATCATCCGGATTGGTTTCCTGACGCACAAGAATGCAGTCTTTCTTGTCGACCGCGTATCGAACCGCATCCTCGGCGGAAAATACTGCTACACCTGACGCGGCCCCCGGAGAAGCCGCCAGCCCGGTGGCAATGACTTCATATTCGGCCTTGGGATCAAGGCGGGGATGCAACAGTTGATCCAGTTGAGTTGGTTCAATTCTCATCAAAGCTTCTTCTTCGGAGATCAAACCTTCCCCGACCATGTCCACGGCGATTTTCAACGCCGCTTGAACCGTACGCTTGCCGGTACGGGTCTGAAGCATAAAGAGCGTGCCATCCTGAATGGTAAACTCGAAATCCTGAACATCCCGGTAATGTTTCTCCAGCATGTCCGTAATATCGCGCAGTTCGTTAAAGATACCCGGCATTTCGTTTTTGAGCCGGTTGATCGGCGATGGCGTTCTGATACCGGCCACGACATCCTCACCCTGGGCATTTAAGAGATATTCGCCATAAAACTCCTTCTCTCCCGTGGCCGGATTACGGGTAAAGCCTACTCCGGTGCCGGAATTATTGCCCATGTTGCCGAAGACCATTGCCTGGATGTTAACCGCCGTCCCCAAATCGGATGGGATATTATTCAGTCGGCGATAAGTTATGGCGCGAGGGTTATGCCATGACCGAAACACGGCATCACGGGCCATGACCAACTGCTCCCACGGGTCTTCAGGAAATGCCTCGC
>Ga0307439_1001364_pt1 | contig 15536 bp, 16 predicted proteins | sample SalMarWE160490MG_FD_202142 | JGI IMG/M metagenome (GOLD analysis project Ga0307439, IMG submission 202142) | Salt marsh sediment microbial communities from the Plum Island Ecosystem LTER, Massachusetts, United States - WE1604-90 | ecosystem: Environmental > Aquatic > Marine > Intertidal zone >... | reverse complement strand
TGCCTGAGAAGACATATGAGATTGTGCGGGATGCTGTAAATGACATGCAGTCTGTCCTTGACAAGAAGGGCTGGAATGTCAGGCTCGCCCCGGAGACCACGGGAAGGGTCTCCCAGTGGGGAACCCTTGACGAAACCCTCAAGCTCGCCAGGGAGACGGGCTGCTCATTCTGTGTGGATTATGCGCACATCTACGCGCGAAACCGCGGGAATATCGACTACGGCCAGGTCCTGGATAAAATCCAGAAGTCAGAATGTAAGCATATCCATTGCCACTTCTCCAACATCAACTACGGCCTGAAGGGAGAGCTCAACCACTTGGTCCTGGACAGCAGGCCGCCCTTTGAGCCTCTGGCCAGGGGAATCCTGGAGAGAGGACTTGATGCTACAATAATATCTGAATCCCCCATAACATGGCGCGACAGCCTGAAGATGAAGGGGGTATTCGAGAAGCTGGGTTATAAATTCTAGATGTTCGACTTTCGCCATAATCCCGGACAGTCATTTATAACTTTGGACATCAAAAGATAAGGTAAATTGATGCAAGGTTAATGATTACATGCCGTCATTCACAGTTTGAAACAAGACGGCTCTGTAACAAATCGCAAGGCGAAGTGATACATGCGGGCGCAAAGTGCCTGATGGTGAAGTTTATGATAGAGATTCGCATACACGGAAGGGGCGGCCAGGGTGCTGTAACAGCCGCATCTCTTCTTGCCATGGCCGCAGGCCATGATGACAAATACTCCCAGGGCTTCCCGGCCTTTGGGGTGGAGAGGAGGGGTGCCCCGGTCAGGGCCTTTGTCAGGATTTCAGACAAGCCCATAACCATACGCTCCCAGATATACAGCCCTGATTATGTAATAATAATGGACCCCACGCTCTGCGAGCTCCCTGAGATAACAGAGGGAATAAAGCCCGAGACAGTGATTGTCATAAACAGCAAGGCAGGTCAGGGTGAGTTCAGGAACAAGACCTATCATTATGATGCGACCACCCTTGCCCTTGAGGTCCTGGGAAGGGACATCGTGAACACCGCAATACTCGGTGTGTTCGCCAAGGCCACCGGCCTGGTCTCCCTGAAGGGTATACTCGATGCAATAGACAGGAACTTCCCTGACAAGCTGGCTGTGAAGAACAAGGAGCTGGTAGATAAGGCCTACAGGGAAACCAAGGCGTAACGCAAGGTTAATGATTACATGCTGACTTGCAATGGATGAACAAAGTCGGATGGTGAAGGAGAACGTGCCGTTCTGAAGGGACGGAGGTTGAAGGATATGACAGATAAGCTCAATCCCGGAGCAGTGGCTGACAGGCCAGGCTCCTCAAAGCAGAACAGGACAGGCTCCTGGAGGACCTTCAAACCGCTTGTCACTGATAGGTGTATAGGCTGCGGGATATGCGTCCAGTACTGCCCAGAGGCCTGCATAGAGGTCAGGACGGTCAAGGGCAAAAAGAGGGCAGTCATCAACTATGACTTCTGCAAGGGCTGTCTGATATGCCTGGGCGAGTGCCCGCAAAAGGCCATAGAATCAGAGAGGGAGAGAAAATAACACAGGGTTAATGATTAAATGCTGAACTGCACAGAATTGCAAACAGGGTTTGCAAAAATTGCAACCTACGGTTGCAATGAATGAACATAGTCAGATGGTGAGGTAAATGGGTAAAAACGTCGTCGAGGTATCACATGCAGTTTCGGAAGCAGTAAAGCTCTGCGAGCCGGATGTCATGGCAATCTATCCAATCACGCCGCAGACCCACGTGAGTGAGGGCCTATCCCAGATGATAGCAGACGGCGAGGTCAGTGCAGAGAAAATCAATGTCGAGTCAGAGCAGTCCGCGATGTCAGCCTGCATAGGCGCTCAGGCCACGGGCCTCAGGGCCTATACCGCTACATCGAGCCAGGGGCTTGCCCTGATGCACGAGATGCTCTTTGTAGCATCCTCCATGAGGCTGCCCATAGTCATGACCGTGGTCAACCGCTCCCTTTCAGCTCCGCTGAGTATATGGAACGACCAGCAGGACTCCTTTTCCCAGAGGGACACGGGCTGGATTCAGCTCTATGTGGAGGACGGCCAGGAGGCCCATGACACCCAGGTCCAGGCCTTCAGGATAGCCCAGGAGACCACCCTCCCTGTAATGATGTGCATGGACGGATTCATGCTCTCCCATATGTATGAACCAGTGGAATACCTGACCAAGAAGCAGGTCAGCGATTTCGTTCCCAAATACAAGCCTGAATACGCCCTGAATCCCGACAAGCCAGTCACCATGGGAACCCTGGGGACTCCCCAGTACTACATACAGTTCAGGAAGCAACTCCAGGATGCAGTCCTGGCCAGCAGGAATACCATCAAGAAAGTCAACAGCGAGTTTGCCAGGGCCTTTGGCAGGTCCTATGGGAACGGCCTGATAGAGGAAATTGGCATGAAGGGCAGGAAGCATGCCCTGATAACCATAGGCTCTGTTACCGGCACGGCAAGGGCAGTGGCCGAGAAAGAGGGCATCGGCATAATCAAGGTAAGGGGCCTTAGGCCATTCCCCGAGGATGACCTGAGGAGGGCCTGCTCGGGCCTCGAGTCTGTTGGGGTTCTGGAGAAGGACATCTCCCTGGGAGCGAACGGAAGCCTCTTTGACGAGGTGAAGGCCGCACTCTACGGCACAAGGGACAGCCCGGCTGTCTCAAATTTCATAGCCGGAATCGGCGGCCGCGACATCACCATGGACGACCTCTCCGGCGTCATGAAGAAAATCAAGGCCGGCAGGGAAGTCAGGGAATGGGTCATGTAGCCAGCCTTTTTCAAGAAAAGGCTGGAGCCAAAATGAGGTGTCTTCCGATACCCCTACGGGGCACAAGAACTCCGGTCTACTTCCAGAAAAACTATTGCTTCATGTACATTTCTTCCCACCTCTCGAGCTCTTTCTCTGTTGGCAGGTCATCATCAGGCTCCTTAACCCTTTTCGGTTCCGGGTGGAGCCTCCTCAGCCAGAGGCCATAGGCCCCTCCATAGGCCATGCCGGCGAGGTGGGATGCGTGCGCTATGTTGTCCGGGCTGTAGAGCCCGGCCAGGTCAATGGCAACCCATATGAGGAAGGCGATGATGACGTACATGGGAACCCCCATGGCCCAGACTACGGTCCTGGGCCTGAACACTGCAAGGCAGCCCAGCACCGCGAATATCGCTCCCGATGCCCCAAGGGTTGAGGAATAGAATATTATATCAGCAAAACTGGAGGCCAGGCCGCCCAGGAAGAAAACTATAAGGAAGTTCCTGGAGCCAGCCTTCTTCTCGAATATCGAGCCGAACACCGCTAGGGCGAACATGTTGAAATAAAGATGGGAGAAGTCCGCGTGCATGAACATGTGCGTGAGTATGGTCCAGGGCCTCTGGAGGACCTGGCTGCTTACCAAAGCGAGGTTCCCGTAGAAGAAGTCAGGGAGCGCCTGGGAGAGGGCGAACACAGCTATGCAGACCAGGGTGAGCTTCAGGGCCCACCACTGGAATTCCCCCACCGGCTTAGATTTTTCCTTATTCATAGTCATCTAATATAATAGTCTGAATACCATTATTTTATAGATGCGTTGGTTTCTATGTTCGACCTAGCCTTCAAGAACATCATGAGGCAGAGGACCAGGACAATTCTGACAACCCTCGGAATCCTCATAGGGATTGGAGCCATTGTGGCCCTGGGTTCCATAGCCGAGGGCCTTGACTCTGCAGTCCAGAGCGGGCTCGAGCTTGCCGCGGGAAAGATAACAGTCATGGAGAAGGATGCGGGTTTCTTTGGCATGATGGGCGAGCTCGATGATGAGGACGTGGAGATTATAGAGGGGCTCAGCGGGGTCAAGGAGGTTGTCCCGATTCTGGCCTATATTGAAGGTTTTGACATGTCAATGAGCTTTTCATGGCAGGCTATGGGAATCGAACCCTCCAAGGTCGATTACTTCATCGGCGAGAACATCGAATTCGAGAACGGGAGGAACCTTGAGGAGGGCGAGAACTTCGTTGCGGTGATTGGCAAGAGCGTGGCCGATGCATTCAACCTTGAGCCAGGCGACTATTTCACCATAAAGGAAACCGACTTCGAGATTGTCGGCGTCACCGAGCTTACCAACATCCAGGATATTGACATGGGGGTGACAGTCCCTCTGGAGGACCTACAGACAGTCACGGGCGAGGAGACATTCCAGGCAATCTATGTAATCCCGGATGATGTAAAGGATACCGAGAGGGTGGCAGAGGACATAGAGGATGCCAGCGACAGGTTCGATGCCCTCACAACAACAGAGATGGCCAGGATGGCCTCTGACATAGTGGACCAGATAAGGCTCTTCACATTCGGCATCGGGGCAATCGCCGCCCTAGTGGGGGGCCTGGGTGTCATGAACACCATGATAATGGCTGTCATGGAGAGGCGCCGGGAAATAGGCGTCATGAAGGCAATAGGCGCGACCAACAGGAGGGTCCTCCAGCAGATTCTCACCGAATCAGCCATTATAAGCTTCCTGGGGGGCCTGGGCGGCATAGGCCTGGGCATGCTGGGCGCCCTGATAATCAGCGATGTTGTTGGGGGCGGCGCGATAACGGCCACAGTCACTCCGAGTCTGGCCCTGACCGGCCTGGGCTTCGCCCTCTTACTCGGGATTGCGGGGGGCCTCTACCCGGCCAGGAAGGCCTCCATGATAGACCCGGTGGAGGCCCTGAGGTATGAGTAGGGACGTTGCGTCTCTCAGGTTTAACTTCTTCTTGGATAGCGGTTCCTTTGTGCGAATCGCAAGTGCGAGCACCCGTGCGAGAACATGGGCTGCTTCGTTTTGTGACAGGTTCGCATAATAAGGACATGAAGATGTGGAGCGAAAGGTTCGGAGAGGACACGTTGCTCTTCAGCGTGTTCAAGAGCATACGGGACAGCAACAAGGCTGTCTTCTCGTTCGAGCTCAAGGGAGCCAAGAAAGCCATCGAGACATCAATGAAAGACTTGCAGAAGAAGGAAGAAATCCTTGAGAAACCGACATATAAGATAATACTTGATGAGTTCTCAAACAGCAGTATTAACATCAAGATACTTTTCTGGTATGACCCGAAATTTGCGAAGGATAATGACATGTTCCTTACAGAGATAAATGCTGACCTTATCGAAAGAATCAAGAAGGAATCCGACAAGCAGAAAATTACTATACCCTTCCTACATGTTACCCTTTCTGATAGAAGGAAGAAAAGGGCATAATCCCTATATCCATCCCTTTCTCCTGAAATAGAAAGCCATTATAATGGTTATAAAAATCATCACTCCCCAGACAGCGAAATAGCCATATATCCATCTCAGTTCAGGCATGAAATCAAAGTTCATGCCGTATATTCCTGCTATGAATGTCAGCGGTATGAAAACCGTTGCTATTATGGTGAGAACCTTCATGACCTCGTTCATGCGGTTCGAGATGCTGGATAGATAGGTGTCCAGCATGCTCGAAACAGTATCCCTCAGGCTTTCTATTGTGTCAATGACCTGGATAGTATGGTCATATACATCCCTGAGATAGACAACTGTCTTGTCGCCTATGAGCTTTGATTCGCCTCTCGTAAGCCCGCTTATGGCCTCCCTCAATGGCCAGACCGACTTGCGGAGAAGAATGAGTTCCCTCTTCATCGAGTGTATCTTTGCAAGGGTTTCTGAAGTGGGGTTTGTCAAGAGCTCCTGTTCCAGTTCCTCTATCCTATCGCTTATCTTTTCCAGAACAACAAAATAATTGTCAACGATTGCGTCAACGAGAGCATATGCGAGGTAGGCGCTGCCTGATGACCTTATGCGACCTTTTGCTTTTCTTATCCTTTCCCTGACAGGCTCGAAGATGTCACCTACCCTTTCCTGGAAGGATATCACAAATCTCGGCCCGATTATGAAGCTTACCTGCTCGGTCCTTATCTCATCGGTGTCCTCCTCGAAATAGAGCATTTTCAGGACAAAAAAAACATAATCATCAAAATCCTCCATCTTGGGCCTTTGACCAGTATTTACGATATCCTCAAGGACAAGGGGATGAACCTTGAAGTGTTTCCCTACCCTTTCGATAACACCTGTATCGTGGAGACCGTCAATATTAAGCCAGGTAACAGTGGGCTTGTCTTTAAAGGGGAAGCTTTCCTCAACCTTCTTGAGGTCCTTCTCATTCAGTTTCTTGTCATTGTAATCGATAATCCTGATTCGTGCATTCTCCATCGTTTTCTTGCCTATGTGGATAAGCGTTCCTGGTGAAAGTCCTGCCTTCTTCGATATCTTCTTGATGAATCTTGACATAATCTTCGTATTACAATTGTTTTCAGTATAAAAAAGGGTTCAATCAGTATGAGCCCGCTAAGAGAAAAATATAAAGCACATATTGTTCTTCCCGAGACAAATAAATCATCTCTTTCCGATTCTCATAAGCTTATATATGATATCAGCTAAAATAATTCCAATGAAGGGGGAACGGAAATCAACCGAACAATTGCTCATTAGAGACTGCATGGAGGGACCGGAGTATACCATGCGTCAGAGAGCTTCTCAAAGGATTACGTTCCTTGGATGTGTTTCCTCCCCCAACCTGGATCCTTTATTGGTTTACGTTTTGGTCATCCATACGGATGCAGACGATATAGGGAATCATCCCGACCAAAGGCATGTTCATGCACTTGGTCATTGACCCCACCTCCTGACATTAGATTATTTCCATCTTAATAAGGATATTTCAGAATCTCTACACAGATTCGCCAGAATCCAGGGTTATAAATAGAGAAATCATCAAAATACCATGATAACCCCCCAGCATTTCAGGCACCTCATGTGGCACATTTTTGCAGCTACCAAGGGAGGACAGAAAAGAATAATGATGGTAGTCCTTTTAAGGAAAAGGCCCTTTAATGCCCACCAGCTCTGCAAGGAGCTCGGGGTTGACTACAGGACCATACTCCATCACATCAAGGTCCTTGTGGACAACCAGTTCATAACCTGCGAGGAAAAGAGGTATGGTGAGATGTATTTCCTGACGGAGTTCTTTGAATCCCAAATCGCGGAGTTTGACGATATTGTGAACAAACTTGGAAATAACAATAAATAGAAGCGTGCAAAAGGAGTATGTATGGCGCTTGATATCATTCACCTGGCAATAGGAATTCGTGTTATTAATCTGGTGCTCCTTGCATATCTAATATTCTTCTACTGGAAGAGCTTCAGTAAGATAAAATCAAGCGTTACAACAGGTCTGCTGTTCTTTTCAGTGCTGCTTTTCCTGCAGAACCTGTTCGCAATCTCCTTCCGGCTGCTTTCGGGGGTTGATATAGTCGATGAATTGTCTGTGCAGAACAGCATTCTGAATCTCCTGCAGGCCCTTGGTTTGGCATCGCTGGTTTACATAACGAGAAAATAGAATTGCCAAACCATTATTTCTCATGATCGTAGCTTGGTCTCTTTCTCTTACCTGCTGATGCTGAAATACTCAAATACATATAACAGACCTAAATAAATTCGTATTTCATAATCCCTTCAGAATTCGAGAATACACATAATTTGGATTGTGAATAAATTCTGGAATAGCAATTTATACAGCTTAATGCATTTATCTTATGCTCAGAGGTGTGAGCATGAAAAGAGATAACGGCGTTGATGTTGCGGGGGCAGAAGAGATCTTCGATATCTGTGACAGCTGTGAGCATTTTAACCGGATATACATCTGCGGTCATGGTTATCTTTGCAGGCGATGCCTTGCTGATGAGAAAATGCTGAACAGAATTGGGGGATAAATGAGTTCGACTGGGTGATGACATGTCAGGTTTGCAGCGAGACTGGGAAGACGATGACGATGATTCTGGAGGCGACGACGAGCCGGAAGATGATGACAAAATAGACTGGGGTAATTGACACCCTGAAGCCTCTGATTCGTGAATCATTTTGAAGAGATTCTGGAATAGGCTTAAATAGGGGGTTATAATAAAATAATTTCAGGTGATTTTTTGGAAAAAAAGAAGAAGGCAACAAAGAAGAAATAGATGTTTCAAGTAGGGAATAGCTAAACTAACATTCATTTTTTGACCTGCATGGATTCTTTGAATGCAGGTCTTCTTATTATATGGGTTAGATGGAATAATGCTCAGCAAGAACGCATATTCAAAATATGAAAAAACCAGAATATTGGCAGCCAGATCACTGCAAATTTCGCAAGGTGCACATCCTATGGTAAAAGTGCCTCCAGGCATTCACCAAATACCTTGAGGGCTCCAAGGTATCAAGGTTGGTCTTGATGCTGAGGCCCTTGTTTGAGTTGACAGTGTCGTAGCCAAGGATTTCTTCCTTGTTTGCCTGATATATTTTCTTTGATTTCAGGATTTGCTTTCGAAGTCGGAGAATCCCACGTTCTGAGGGATTCAGTTTGGCAGAGATTTGAGTCTGGTTCCTAATACCCCTCTAATGATTTCAGCCATTCGAGCCCTCCTTGGAGTCAACCATAGCTCGCAAGATAGTGGTCTCTAATACCCCTCTAATGGCTAACGCTTAGAAACCTTATTTCCAAGTATTTTCAGGGCCTGAGAAGCAGGAAACAGGGAGTTAAACCCGCCAGACACTTTATCGGTGAGTAAAAATATCGATAGTTAGGTAGCTCTATATGCGGTTATAAACTTAACATTGAACCTACTTAAACATTCCAATCAACATCTCCATTAACTCCATATGCTTGTCTTCTTGCTTAAAAGTCCTGTTTGGATATGAATATAAAGAATCAAAGTTAAATAACAAAGGTGTTGATAGTATATGAAAAAAAGTGTTTTAATTGTTGGAATTATCACTATATTTTTGTTTGCACTAGTTGTACATGCTGATGATGAAAAAAGAGGCATAGGTCAATCTTGTTTCAAAAATTCACAGTGTGAATACAACTATTGTCTGTTTGACCCACCATATATTGAAACAGGCGTGTGCGCCTGTCAATCAGATGATGACTGCCTGGAGTGCATCGGCCTTAAGTCCTTACATAAAACCTGCGTAAATGGTGTATGCGAAACCTCTTTTGAATCCCCGTTCTGCGATAAGAGATGTAATGCTTTCTGCGAGAACGATGATGATTGTCCTTCAGGGATTGTTTGCGACTCCAGTTCCTGTCACTGTATAAAGCCATGCAGAACAGATGATGACTGCTTTGAGGGCTGCAGCGGATACAAGACCGCCCCCAATATATGCAATAATGGTGTATGCGCTTATGTGGACCATCAGGTCTGTGACAAGGAGAGATGCAATGCACCCTGTGAGACAGATGATGATTGCATTTCAGGTTCTGGCTATCCTTATGAATGTAATACAGACTTCTGCGAATGTGAGATTATTACATCTCAATGTAGGGGTGATGAGGGTTGGATAAAGCAGGGAGAATGTGACACAAAAAAGCCTAGATATTGTAATAATGGCACACTTATAAACAATTGCAGTTTTTGTGGTTGCGATGGTGGATATATCTGCCAACTCGACGGCAGCTGTCTGCCTGACTATGAAAGAATATGTTTAGAAGTTATTCCTGGCCACAATGATGAAAATGCAATCAACAGAATCAATGTTATTTTTATGGGTTATGATTATGCTGATGAACAGGAACTAAAAGAAAGGGTTATTGAATTAATTAATATTGATGGAACTGGTACATGGGATGACAGAGGATTACTTTCAGAAACCCCCTTCAGAGATTATCAAGATAAGTTCAATTTATGGTTCGTAAACAAGACAATTGTTTCTCTTGGTGTAGGCTTTATTGGCGCACTCCCTACTGGCGCATTGAGAGATTTTTGCCCTTCTTATGAAAATGAACAATCTTTATTTTTAATAAAGACTTATGAAAGTAAACGCTCTTACGCAGGTCTTGGTGCTGGTTGGTTGGTATTGTATGATATGTTTCACAGAAGCATCACTTTCAACAGAGACACACTATTGCATGAATTTGGTCATTCTTTTGGAGGTCTTTATGATGAATATATTGTTCATTATTATTCTAGTAACCCTCTTAGTAACAATTATCCAAATGGTCCAAACTGCGATATAGCAAATGAAACAACCGGCTGCCCGAAGTGGTGTTCAGGTGAACCCATTCATGTTGAAGAATTGGAAAGTGCTGTTTGCAGTGATGCAAACGACAGCAATACTTGTTACATTAAAAGTGAAGAGCAAAATCTGCCATGCGAGTGGCTTGGAGATAATGGGGTATTTAATAAGACAGGTTGTGTAAATATTGTAAGTCTATGTACATCTGTTAATGAAAGAGAGAGGTGTTTAAATTCCTCAGGTAATTTCTGGATGAATAATCTTTGTGTTTGGTCATACTATTTGGATCCTTATTTCAAGAGCCATTGTATCCCGTCTTCTTCTGCTGATGTAAATATTGGGAGAGATTGTATAGATGATACAGAGTGTATACAGGGCTGCACAGTAAGCAATTGGTTCAGGTCTTCGCTAGCAAGCAAGATGAGGGTTGCTAATGCACCCTGGAACTATATCAATGAGCAGCATCTGATAAACCTGTTGGAATCCTTGGAAAATCTTACTGCAGGAGAATTAAAAATCGCGGTTAGTGAGAATATAATAATTTATGAACAGTTTGATGAAGAGGGAAATATTGTAGAAGGAGGGATTATTGACTTAGATAATATTAGTGATGAAACTTTAGATAAAATTGACCAGTACATTGAACAGAAAACAGAAGAAACTGTCTTAGGAATTGATGGTAAGATAGATGTCAACAAAGCAAATCCAGTTTTGTTGGTTGAAGCTATTGAGAGCTATTTGGAATCTGAAGAATCAGATGCAGCAGCTTGTAACGGATGCATGGATAACAGTGGTAATTGTCTGCCGATTGGAACTCGAACAGAAGACAACTATTGCGGATTAGATAAAAGAATGAATGAATTCAAGGAAGAGGGCCATGGATGCAACAATAATTTTGAGTGTGAATCCAATATATGCGTTAATGATATTTGTGTTTCTGGTGGACTATGGAAATTATTTCAGAACTGGTTGAATTCTTTTTTTAGCCTGTTCTTTTAACAGGGAATGTTTATTAAACCCCGGAGACGCTTTATCAGAGGTAAGAAAGGATTTCTGATATTTTAATAATAAAACAGCCCATATTATTCTGATGTGATTCTCCATGTTCGACATTGCCTTCAAGAACATAATGCGTCAGAGGACCAGGACAATCCTGACAACCCTTGGAATCCTCATTGGAATCGGGGCCATTGTTGCCCTGGGCTCAATAGCAGAGGGCCTGGATGCTGCCGTACAGAGCGGCCTTGAGCTCACCGCAGGCAAGATAACGGTCATGGATGCCGAATCCGGCATCTTTGGAATGGGGGGCGAACTGACCCTAGAGGACGTCGAGCTAATTGAGGGGCTCAGCGGGGTCAAGGAGGTCGTACCCATGAACTGGCATGCTGAGAACATACAGATATTCCAGGGGCCGGAATGGGTGGCGGTTGGTGTGCCTCCTGACAAGCTTGAATACCTTATCGGCGAGAACACGGAATACGAGGAGGGCAGGGCCTTTGATGAGGGGGAGTCCGGAGTCGTGATAATAGGTAAGACAATCTCGGACATGTATGACGCACACCTTGGCGACACCTGGGAGATAAAAGACGAGGAGTTCGAGGTAGTCGGCGTAACCGAGGAAACGGGCATATCCGACATAGACACCTCCGTGGCGGTCCCCTTTGATGATTTGCAGGATATAATAGGTTCTGATGAGTTCCAGATGATGTATGTCATACCGGATGACGTAAGGGACACAGAGAGGGTCGCAGAGGACATCGAGGATGCGTCAGACAAGTTCAATGCACTCACATCCCAGGAGATGGCGAGGCAGGCTTCTGCCATAGTGAACCAGATAAGAATCTTCACCTTCGGCATCGGGGCAATAGCCGCCCTGGTGGGAGGCCTGGGGGTCATGAACACCATGATAATGGCTGTCATGGAGCGTAGAAGGGAAATCGGGGTCATGAAGGCGATAGGGGCGACTAACAGGATGGTACTCCAGCAGATTCTCACCGAGTCAGCCATGATAAGCCTACTCGGTGGCGCGGGAGGTGTGCTGCTCGGGCTTATCGGAGCAGTTATCCTGAGCAGCGTGATAGGAGGAGGCCAGATAACAGCCACCGTCACACCGGGCCTTGCCCTGACCGGCCTGGGTTTCGCCCTGTTCCTAGGGGTTGTGGGGGGCCTCTACCCGGCCAGGAAGGCGGCCATGATAGATCCTGTGGAGGCCCTCAGGTATGAGTAGTTATCACTAAACAGTAGAAACATTTATATTACTACTTTCCCAAATTATGCCTATGAGTGGCGAAAAATCCCTGATACCTGCAACCAGCATTAGTTTGGTTAGTCCTGATTCTGTAGATGAAAGTATGATTCAGGATGATTTTCTGCTCAACCCTTTTGCAATGATTGCTAAGCAGATGCAGGATGCAAAAACCCCTGGATATTTCTTGCCAGAGATAAGGAGGCATGCCCTGGGGAGCATTTCCAAAGAGAACCTACAGAACGTTGCTGAGCTACTTGAGGCAGACTCATGGAGAAGGGTCAGGAACATGGTCTGGAGGTACAAGGGAAAAGTCAGGATGCCTCATGATATAATAAGAGATTATCAGCAGATTGCAGAGGATGTGGATTCATTGAAGGAATCACATAAGGATTTGCCCTTTATGGCGAGGAGCAGGAAGTCAAATGGATACTTCTGGTGGAACCATGATATTGATTTGCTCAAGACAGCTTCAGATTTGTTAGAAGAAAGAGGAGGCATACTTGGGGACAACATCTCGTATATAGATGAGTTCGCATGCAACATTGGCATTGAGGGGGATTGCTCAAGCTATGATAGTGAGAAGGCACGGGCTTGTTTTGGATGTGATTACAACATCTTCCATGGTGAGAACTACCCAAAAGAGGGTCCTTTCTCAGACAAGGAAGGCCAGGTATTATCAATGGCAAGGTGCATCCAAGAGGCCAGAGAATGGGGTTATGGGAAATTCGAATCAAAAAGAAGGAAGAATCACGTATCTGACTATTATGGGACATGGTTATCAGAGAACGGTAAAAAGAAAGTAGTGTTAACAAAACGCTCCATGATTAGAAGCAATATATGCGATGACTATGGAGCTCGGGTTCATGAAGTTGATGACGAATCACCAGAGATATGTTTTGAGGGATTCAAGAAGAGATATTCTCATCATCCAGACCTTGTGGAAAAAGCGAGGGTTGATGAATTCAGTCACAGTTATGCAGGGGATTATGATGAGAAGGCTGCAACCAAATACAGAGAATTTCATATAGCGAATGATTGCACGGGGCCGATAGTATGAACGAGAGAGAAATCGGGGAGAACATGGCGAAGTTTGGAATGGCCTTAAACAGGCTTGCTCATGTTAGAAGCCAGATAGAACCGAGAATGCCGAATGAGTTTCCTGTTGCACAGGAACACTGTATAAAATATTCACAGAATCCAGATACGTTCTCTTTGTCATTACTAAACCAGATAGGAGAAGACTGGGATAAAGTCGAAAGCGATTATTTGAGAGAGGTAGAAGGCTGTGAATCGAGGATTGGTGACCTTAGAATTCCTGACACTGAAAAGCAGATATTGAGGAATGGTTATAGGGCATTGAAACTACATTCAAAGAATATTGGCGACAGGCTCCGAAAGTACAGGAAAATCCAGGCATCATCAGAGTTTTCTGAAGGCAAAGTCAACGAATTCGCTTCCTGGATGCATGATAAGGCTCCTGGTATCTACCACGAGCTGCAGGGAAGCAGGGAAGAAAGGGGTGGTTTAATATTTTACACAGAGCCTGTATTTGATGTTCAGTTCAAGCCAAACAAAGCAGGAAAGGAACTGAAGAGAATGATAAAGGGATTTAGGAGAGGCAAGCCTCAGGCCATCAACAGTTTGTATAGTCTTTCAAAGGAGCGAATCAAGGCCGAAATACAAAAAGCATATGCTGTTATGCCCGAAGAGGAAGTTGAGAGAAGATTTGGCCATATTGTTGATGATAACGAAAGGCTGCCAGATGGGATAATGACCAAGCCTCTCGAGTCCTATCTGACAAGGTTGTTTGCAGATGTCTATGGGCATGACTCTGAGCATGTCTTTGCTGATGACAGCCTGTTCTCAGGCCCAGGAAAAAGGTTGTTTGCATACTTCCATCATCATAGAGATAGTCCAGACATCCATTATGCAGATAACTTCAGGGGACCTGCTCCAGATGATGTTAAGATAACATGGGAAATTGGACCCCAAGTCCTGTTTGCTCCAGAGAAAGGGAAAATGAACGTCTATTTCATGTCAAGGGGAAATTCGGGCTTAATCGAGACATACTCTGTATAGGGCATATGTGTTTTCTAATACCCCTCTAATGATTTTCGGGGTTTTGGTATCCGAGCAGGTCGGCCATGCCTTGCATGATAGCGGTCTCTAATACCCCTCTAATGGTTAACGCTTAAAAGCCTTAATTTTAACAATTATCAGGGCCTGAATTACAGGAAACAGGAAGTTAAACCCGCCAGACGCTTTATCAATGAGTAACACATTTTAGCACAGGTAAACGTGCTAAAACGTGTACGAAAAAACCGCTACCGCATATTAAAGTGTTGATATTTTTTGTTTAGAACAGCCTGATAGGCATCGAAAGCTTTATTAGTATAGAAATCGAACAATTGTACAATGAAAAGACCAAATAGTTCTAAAAAAGAACAACTGTTCGATAAAGAAACCAGTGAAGAAAAAATAGCCTCGGTCTTCTATACAGACCCATACAGAGAGTTCACTCTCTCTGAGATTGCAGAACTCGCGAGAGTGTCCAAGAGCATGACTAGTACCATACTCAAAGAAATGGAAGAGGGAGGCTTCATTTTTATTGATGAGCTGGGTAAAAAAATCTGGCGGGTGAAGGCAAATATTGAAAGCCCTGTCTTTAAGAACTGGAAAATGATTAACAACCTCACAGAAATAATCACTTCACCAATAACTGATTTCATTGTAGACAAGTTCAACCCGAAGGCAGTTGTTCTCTTCGGCAGCTTCAGGTGGGGGGAAGACAGGAAGGGCTCTGACATAGACATTGCAATCGAGGTTTTTGATGATGCAGAATTAAAGACAACGTCCCTGTCAAGGCTGGCAGACCAGAAAAAGGAACATGAGTTCTCAAAGGAAATTAGGGAGTTTGAGAATGGCATTGAAAGGAACGTGCAGGTGCATATATTCAACAGAAAGAAAATAGACCTGAACCTCTTCAATAATATAGCGAATGGAATTGTATTGTATGGCTTTCTGGAGGTCGGCAAGTAATGGACAAATCTAGGTTGGATTATCTTGTCAGAGAAGGCAGACTTAAGCCAAGGAATCCGGATTCGCCCAGGATAAAATCCATCATAAAATCCGCAAGGGAAAATGCAGAAACAATAAGAAAGATTTCCATAACCGACCAGACAGCCACGATAGTTTTCAGAGAACTCTATGAAAGCATAAGGCAGATAGGA
>Ga0307439_1001363_pt1 | contig 15578 bp, 31 predicted proteins | sample SalMarWE160490MG_FD_202142 | JGI IMG/M metagenome (GOLD analysis project Ga0307439, IMG submission 202142) | Salt marsh sediment microbial communities from the Plum Island Ecosystem LTER, Massachusetts, United States - WE1604-90 | ecosystem: Environmental > Aquatic > Marine > Intertidal zone >... | reverse complement strand
AAGAACGGGCTTGCCATCCCAAGAGTCATCGCTCCATTTGGCCCATATAACTTCGGGAAACCTCTGCTTGCAGGACTTCTGTTTCTTTGCCACGATCTTCTCCTTTTGGTAAGCGTTTCAAAAAACACGGCTGGCCGGCCTCTGGATATTCGTGGCCGTTCGCAGCCGATACCTGCCACGCTTAGGCATCATGTTTCCACGCCGCCGCCATGATGTCTTTTAGGTTTCACCTGGTAGTTTGTTCGCAAGCGATCCTGCCGGTATTGCCGTTGCCGACAAGACGCCTTTTTGGTAGATCACACAGTTCGGACACAATTGAAGTCGCCCGTCACAAGGCACGGCCCAGCCCAAAGCCCGTGCCTGCACCCACTTCTCGACGATTACTTCGGCCTTGCAATTCTGGCAAGTCACCCTACAGGCTTGAATCGTTTCGATTCCCATGATTGCTCCTTTGTCGCTCAAAAAGCACGGCGGGCCGGGTAGTCCTGTTCGCTGCCATAGGGTCAGGTATGTCGCGGACAACCGGCGCTTGCAACGACATTCTCGCCAGCGCTGGCACGCCGCCGCCGTGCTCATTCTCCACATACAGTGTTCGCATACTCAACTAAATCCGGCCATTCATCGCACCAATCCTGCCGCAGAAACCAACGCCAGTACGAATCGGGTACGTCACCCAACCGCGACCTCTTATACTTGCCGAATGGCATTGCGCTGTCGTCATGGAGTCTGCTGCGATTACTATATTGCTTAGCTAATTCGTCCATCATTTTGTTCCTCAAAAAGCACGGCGGGCCGGAATCGAACCGGCCAGGTCAGGGACCGCTTTTCAGGGTTACTACACCCTGTTGCTTTTCACCCATCAACGGTATCTGTGCGTGCCACCGTCCACGCCGCCGCCGTGTCATTGCTCTTCTGAAAATTCATGCCGGCCCCTCGCATCCCGCTGTTGTTGACACCATCGAATCAGCTTGTTGGCGTCGTCTTGGTATGCTTCTATTAGCGTCAACAGCCCTTCTTCCGCGGATTCGTGCATCGCCTCCATCGCTAACTCGATCTCCTTCCGCGTGGCCCGCATGTTCATTCCGTCTAGCTGGTCCCACAATCGCCTCCCCTCGACGGTCAGGGTCGGACTCGGATTCTTACGCGCAATTAGACCCAGGGTCGCCAACCTGTCCAGTACGCCCGTCAGCCAAAGCACCACGGCCAGCTCGCGACCAAGTCCCGTCATGTTTATGTTTCCCTCACCCCTCTTTCCCGCGTTTGCCACGGACACTTCATCGGCCTCTGCTTCGCTACAGAAGATCCCTCGACACGAAACACGTACGACCCGCCTTCGGACCGCTCAACACTCGCACTTCATTGCGGAAGAAGCCCAGCCCGATCTTACGGCACCGCGTCCCTGGTTGAAGCATGAAGGCTTCGCCCCGCAGGACCATCTGGTTCAGCCCCTCGTGGTCCCTGGCCGCGGCGAGTTGCGCCATGCGGCTGAAAGAGCTGGCACTTGTCGCGGCCGGAGTCTGCTGCGCGAGAGTCACCACGTCACTCAGCTCCACGTGCCGACTACGGTCAAGCCTACCCTCCCGCCATCGCTCAGCCTTCGTCGGCTGGCGGCCAACTTTACCCAGCGGTGCCAGGACCATCGCGGCCACCACGAACAACATGATCAGAAATCCGCCCACCATGATCCCTCGCAGCACCACGTCAGCAATAGATGTCTGTTTCTCAGCCATCGGTAGCTCTCCCTTCGGTGAAATCAAGTTGCGAAACGAACTACGCCTACTTATTGTCCCTTACCCCGAATCCGTAGAACCTACCGCACAGCCGGCATTCCCGGCGAAACCAGTTACCATTCGGGTCGGGCTTCGCGTTCAGTTGCCTGCTCGCCACCGGCACGTCCCGCCAGTCGCACGGCCCGGAGTGCGGCAACCTCTGGATCGGCGGCCGGTGCTTATCGATCCACTCCAGCTTCTCCTCCAGCCGGGCGTCCGGGCCGGGCTTCATGTCGTCAAGGTCAAGCATCGAACAACCTCATCTGCCTCTCCCGCTCGATCTCCGGCTGCCTCGCCCCCGCCAGCATTTCAGCGAAGTAGCCGCCGATTACCCGGGCGAGTGCGTCAAGGCTCATCCCCGTTTCGTTCACTAGACGATCGGTGACCAGGTCGGCACCCCGGATCGTCGATTCGTAGTTAAGGCGTTTCATTATGCCCATTCAGCCTTGGCCATCTTCCTCAAACTCACTAAGCGGACCCAATTCCTTCAGGCTCGCGGCACTCCAGTATACCATGCCATACCGCCCCCACTTGGGCGATTCGTGGTTGACGCATTTTGCCAGCCTCTCTAGGGTATCGCCAAACAAACCGACTGGACAACTCTCGGGACAGCCGTGCGTCAAGTCGCGTGCATCCGGCTGCGAGCTGCGGTGAAGAAACAGAAGCCAAACGGGCCAGTCAATCCTGTTCTGAATCCGCAAGTATCCCTGATAATGATTCCGATCAATCCCCGTCGTCCAGCAGGGCGGCTTGCTGATCCGGTGCCACGTAAAAACAGTCTTGTGCTTCGCCTCAATCCAGAGAACTTGCTTGTGTTTGTTTATGACGAGCAAATCAGGCGCGATATATTCACCGTCCCTATCAAACAGCCGGGGGCCCTTGCCAGTGTCATATTCTATGTCATAGATCGGCAGCACCAGACTTCCGCGGCGCATCACCCACTTGGCTATCGCCGTCTCGGCCTGCTGGCCAAACGCCAGTTGCTTCTGAAATTCGGCGTTGCTCAGCCGTCGCGTTGGGCTGCTCACTTCCTCACCATCACCGTACCGATTGCCGCAAACGACTTGGCGAATCTCGCGTCGCGTCGCCCGAAGTAGAAGAACGTCTGCCCGTTCGTCGGCTGGGCTATTTCTCCGGCGGGGCTGCTGAAGTTCACCCGACCCCTCGTAAAGCACACCCCGGCCGCCCGCCCAGCCGCCTGGTGCCACCAGCCGGTGTCCGTGTTGTTGTTCGTCAAAAGGACGGCCTGCTGCACGTCGCCCGCCTCGTACGACTCGCATAGCTTTTCGACAAACGCCTGCATTAGGGCGGCCTGAAAGGGTGGATTCAAAAACACATTGCCCTTCCACTGCCGCGAGAGCCCGTCGTTTTTCTTGTCGAAGAATCGCCTTGCCTTCACGACCGCGTTGGCCTTCTTATTGGACGCCGGATCCAGGTCGATGCCGCCCATCACCTCGCGGGCTAAGTCCACGTACCTCGCGGGCGTGAACCATTCGATCACCCCCTTGTTTTGATTGCTCTTGATATTGCCATCCGAGCCCACGAAACGGATGAACGCGGCCGTACTGATCTCCGGTACATCGGGGCTATTCTTGTCCGCCTCTTCCGTTGCCTTATCGATTCTGTCGCGATAGCTCTCAAGCTCGCCGGCGTGCTCGGCTACCTTACGGTAGGTGGCGATGGTGTGAGACGAAAAGCCTGTACCGGGTACAGACTTTTTCTCGTCGGCCTTCTTCGGCCGCCCTCCCGTCGTCGGCATCAGCTCCCCCAGCTTGGCCTGAATTAGCAGCTTGCCGTACTGGATGGCGTTGATAACCTCCGTGTCCACCCGTACCCGTCGGGCGTAGTGGGCCATTGTCTCCGCCTTGGCCAGCATCTCCGCCGCAACCTCCGGGTCATCCAGCAACGCGAGGGCCTGAGTGATCTTCTTGGGAAAACTCAGGGCCGTGTTGCGAAATGAGTCCGGCACCGCCAACAGCTTGCTCGGGCTTGTCTTCATTTGCGTCTCCTATACTCCCATTATACCACAGCCCTCCGTTTCAGTTCCTCGCGGGCCCTCTGCTGAAACTTCCAGAAGCCCTTCGTTTCCGGCACGATCCCGGCGGCCCATCTCAGGTAATCGTCCGGCGCGTCTCTGAGCTTAGCGCCCTCGTGCTTTTCGAACGGTACCTCCCATCCGCCCGAGCCCTCGACCGCAGCCAGCAGCTCTGGATACCGCTCGGCCGAATCCTTGACTTCGCCCAGTTCGCAGTCGACGATCCCCAGGAAGGCCATCATCCGGTCGCCTTCTGGTATCGTTGCAGCCTGTAATCGCTGCGGACCGCTGATTCGTTGCTCCTGCTGTTTTTTACGTTTCCGGTAGCCCATTAACTCACCTGTCGTTTGGCGTTTCTCCGGTAATCACATCCGCCGGCGCCTTCCGCGTCACTCTGCGAGCGACGCGGCACGCGCCGCCGGACCCCGGGCAACCGGACTGGATTTTACGTCGCACCATCGCTAGCCTTTCGACGTGCCGCCCAGCCCTCCATTTTACTCCGTCTTCCGGCTGCGGCGACAAATTATCTCCGTACACGGTCACCTCCAGTGTGCCGGCCTGACCGCTTGTAACGTCGTCTCGACGGTTTCCGCAGCCTCTCGGCTTCCATGACATTGTAATGAGCTGATCTAACCCATCGGCCATGACTCACACAACGGAAGGCTCAGTATTCCATGGCCTGGCGGCTCCGTCCGGGCCGCAATCGTCAATTGTCTCCGGCAAAGTTCGAGGGTTCTCCCCGCAGTTGCCGGCAAGCACCCCGGCCGGTCGCGAACCCGGATACGCTTGCGGGGCGGAAAAATAGTGGCGGCCAGCCGCGTCCGTCGCGGGCGGGTCTCGCGTTACCGCTTCTGCTGGCCGCCGAGAGGGCCGGCGGGGGAGCGCCCCCGCGTGCTGCGCTATCCCGGCCCGGGCGCAAAAAGAATGCGGGCCACCCCTATGGAGAGGCGGCCCGCGATCCGAAAGAGATTTTCTGTCCGACAGGGCCATTGCTGCCGGGGGGATTTCTGCTATAATGATTGGTAATAGAGGCATGTCGCAAGTTCACTTTGCGTGGTGCCTGACCGGCAAGCGTGTCGTGCCGCTGCCGGTCACTCGGGGCCCGCCCTCCACGGTCGGGCCTCTCTTCTTGGGTCAAGGATCAACTGCCCCAACCATAGCACCTCCGCCCGGATCTGTAAACCCCAGTTTCTAGCCCGCCGCTCGAACCAACTCCCTGGCCCTTTCGGCCACCGCGGGCCAGTCGATCCGCAGCCCGCCCGTGCCCGAGTCGTAGTGGGCCACCTGCCTGCCCCGCCACCAGGCGAAGTACCGGCCGTCGGCCAACGTCACCACGTCGTGCGGGGCCCCGGCCGACCGGATGGCCGCGCTGGCCGGGCCCCACCACGGGAACGGGCCGAGGTTGGCCGAGGGTCGTCTGTCGGCCAGCTCAAAGGCCGTCTTCGGTGTCAGCGAAAGCTCCATCCTCGGCCTCCAGAGAGTAAGGCGGATAAGCTCAAATCAGTATCCCGCTTCCTGTAGACGGCGCATCAGGATCTTCCTCTTGCGCATTTTCTTCCGGGCGGACTTCATGCCCCGGCCGAACCCTTGAAGCCCTGGCCGGTACACAGTCGTCATGTAGTTTCCCGTGTACCGAGTGCGCTTCGCCGCACGTTTTTTCGCGCGGATGATTGCGCGCGTCGTGTAGCGGGCTGATCTTGTCAGTCCAATCCCCGGGGGGCGCAGTATCTTTCCCATCGTCTACTCCCGTTGAAGTTGGCGGACCACCGCCTGGATTCCCTTGCTTGCTGCCTCACGTATCCACGGGAGCATACGGGCAACCTCCGGCCACAACCGGCGCCGCTTGTGGACGTAGGGAGCGTAAGGCACATCAGTGCCCAGCACCAACTTACCGTGATATTCCTCGTACCGCTGCTCGGGTGAGGGCACGTAGCCGCCTGCCGATCGGCGGCCGGGCGCCAGGCTCTTCTTGAGCCGGCCCGAGATCCAGTTCATCGGCGGCCGGCGGCCCCGAAACTGTTCTTTGCGGGTCCGAGCACCCGCAGCCTTGACCGTGGCCCAGGCCATCCGGGCGGCTCGCTCGCCCGCCTCACGCTCGCCCACGCGAACGGCCAGCCGCGCGAAGTTTTGGGCGAACACCCGCCGCCACAGCTTGTCGTGCTGCTCGCTGAGTCCCCGCTTGCCACGCTTGGGTTCCCGCCGCGACTCGCGGGCTACGATCGTTGCCTCTTTGAGCGGTTCCCACCGGTCTCCGAACTCGTCGGAGCCCCACATCGACTTGGCGAAGAAGCTGCGGCTGATCTTATCGAAGATGTGATAGGCGAAGTGACTGCGCCACGTCGAGGCCAGGTGGCGGGCGTCGTACATCCGACCCGACAGCAGGGCAGGGAGCTTCCGCAGCTCGGCACGGATCTCGCCCCGGGTCTTACGGGTTCGGATTGTGATGGTTTCGGGCATGGATACTACTTAAAACCTCCCAGTGGATGTTTCAACATCCAGGGCTGAATTCGACGAATGTGGATAGCTTCACAGCGCCCCCCGGCAGTTCTGCGGAGTTTCTTTAACACCCCGGCAACATGCTTACGGTACGGCGATCCACGCCGATGCCTTCTTGCTTTCAGCAGACTCCTCGAATGTACATTCAACATTCCACGGGGGAGTCGGCCAGACATTTCATTCTCCCTTACAGATACCCCTCATAACCCGGATAAGGATCCAGGCGTCCTGCCGCTTCTCGTCGGTCAGCTCATCCTCGCGGGGAGGATCGACGTTCTAATCGGGTAGATTCTCAAGGTAACGGGCAGCCCCTTCCGGTTGACTTCGGCAATCATTTGCCGGACCGTGGCCGCTTCCAACGGGGTCAAAGCCAGCTCTTGAGTAATTGTCTCGACCGGAACCATCGGCGGCAACGACGAGGACTGCGACTCTGTTGAGCACACGCCGGCATCGAACGCGGCGTCGATCAGTTCCCAGTAGAACTCGACTTCTCTGGGCATGTAGGAGGAGGCTGGGTCTCTGGCCAGATGCCCCGCAAAGTCATGGCTATTTTTGCTCTCCCGGTACGCCCGGACTAGCTTGGCGGCCGGTTCGATAAACTCAGACATCATTTTGCTCTCCATTCATCGCTTTTCATTGTACCACGAAGGCGGTTTCGGCTCCGGTAGAAAATGGCCCAGCAGCACCGCAAGCCGAACCCAGTCGGTGTTCTCCTGGTCGGTCCGCTGCTTGGCCCACAGGGCGGCCGGGAGCATCACGCTCCAGCTCTCATCGTGGCAGCCGCACTCGAATGCTCCCCCGACTCGCAGCAGGTTCGCCTCCTCGTCGCTCCTGCCTGCCCCTCCGATGATGTGATGCACCTCCCCGTCTCTTGTCAACGGCAGCGACAGGCCGCATACCTGACACCTCAGCCAGTTGTAGCGGTAGGACTCAACGGTCCGCGGGCATCGCACGATCCTCGCCCGCGGGAAGTCCGCCGCACATTCGGGCAGCAGCGATCGGTAATCGCGGAACCGCACGCCGAGGCCGTCGATCAGGTCATCTCCCTCAGCCACTTGATTTTGTCCTTGGATTCCGTGAACAGCCGTCCATACTCAGCCAGCTCCCTCGCCGAGATCCCGACAATTTGACACATGCGCATGATCGTGAGGAGCGTCAGCCTGACCCCTTCTAAGTCGAGCGGCTTCCCTAGGTTGTCGCGCAAATTGAGGAGCATTACCGTCGGGGCCGCCGTCCCCAGCAGCCTGGCCCGGTCAGAATCCGCCAGCCGCCCGCTGAGTAACTCGCCGCAATAGTAGCACTCGTTATCCCCCGCGTCCAGGAGGATGTAGTTGCCGCAGCTCGGGCAGCGGGCGAGCCGCGTGTCGTCCAGCGGTTTCTCCGCCGCGAGCCTATCGATCTCCCCCAGCAATGCACGGAGGTGGTCCATGGCCGGAATGTATATCGAGCGGCCCTCGACTATCTCGCGGGCCTGTTGGATTAAGTCGTGCATGACGTGGGTCTCCAATTAGTTAACAGCCAGTCGTGTTCCGCCGCCAGGGCGTCCTGGCGGCGACGGTAGCTTCCCAGCATGGGCCCGCCGACGGGCGAGAGATCCGCCCTCCAGCCCGTGCCATCCCACTCGACGTGCGAGGCGCGCTCGACGCGGCACTCGCCCAGCTCGGCCAGCTCAGCCAGGGCGTCGTCCCAGATGGCAGACACCCGGCCGGATGGGTCGATCATCAGCTCGATGGTCTCAGTGCTTGACACGGGTCAGCTCCGACCGCTGATGGTACTCGGCCGTCAGCCGGTCCGATCGGACCTCGCCGAGGGCTTTTTCTAGATCCGCCGTAGCCTCGCGGCAGGCTGGCCCGGGGACGCCCTCTACGTGGATCTGTGGCTGGCCCGACGTGTCGATGGTGATCGTTACCTTCTGCATGATTCCGCCTCCTCTCGCCGTTTGCGGCACTCAGCCAGGTGGGCGTCGACCTTCGCCTCGCTGCCCCAGACGCCCATCGGCAGGGCATCCAGCACTGCGGCCCAGCCAAACAGGGCGTGCTGGTTATTGTCGTCTGCGCGGCAGGCGGCCCGGTGCAGGTCGTTCTCTAGCACCGCCCGCAGGAAGTCGCCGGGCGGCCGACCCTCGAACAGGTAGGCCAACAAAGGTTCCCGCCCGTATTCCGGCACGCGGGCCAATGCTCTATCGAGACAAGCACGGTCCATGGTATCAGTCTCCTGTTAAGTGGTTTTTAGCGGCCGCTCAATCAATGTCCTTGCGAACTGGCACACCATAAGGGTAACGGCCTTCTTTCTGCTGCCACTATGAAGCATAAGGCACATCTTTGAAAAGGGGGAACAGTGCTCTTGCCGCAGCCTCTGGTATCTGGCAGCCAGTGTCCCAAACCTCCTGCCATTCTTGATCGTGATTCCTTCCTGGAACCGCATCACAATACGCCTTCCAGGTACCCTCGAGCCGGGTGCCGGCGACAGCTAGAACGCGACTGCCCAGAGCATGCCACCTAATAGTCGGTCGCCATGCCACACAGGCGACCTGATCTCCCTGATCTGGGAAAGCAAACTCCCCGATGATTGTCATCGCTTCGGTTCCTTTCTGTTGCTTATCTTGTGTAGACGAGGCGAAGTTGCCCATCGTCCTGCTTCTTCTCGGCGACCCTCCAGCCGGCCCGCCGCATCACCTTCTTGCTCCGCTCGGCGGCGTACCGCTGCTTGAGCAGACCGAGGCCGGGGCCGCACTTCGCATGCAGGCCTTTGCCCTCGCTGAAGTTGTCGTAGACCAGTCGGTAGCGGCCCGGCTGGCCCGGCGCCTGGTAGACGCCGACCTCGTATTGGGCTCCGGGGACACGGATCACGCCCGCGTCGGACGTGCCGTATCTCTCGACCGGGATGCCCTGCTTGTAGGCGGCCTGGTCGGCGTGGTAATCGTTGACCCATCGCCCGTACCAGGCCCACTTCGTCGCCTGGCGGTCGAACGTGAAGCCCATCGCCTCGCACGCCTTGGCTAACGTGTCGAGCGAGTCTACGGTCAGATCGATTAGAGCTACATGACTCAGTTTCTCATCTCCTTTCCGGGTCGCAGTCCCGGAGTATCTTGTCGGCGTCGCCAGCACATTCGTTTAGGTCCTCGGATAAGGGATCGGGTCTACCGTTCTCGTTGATGGCTACAAGCCGCCGCAGCACTTTCATGGCCCGCGTCCAGGCCCGCGGCACGTCCGATTGCTCACGGCCTCGCCCCTCCTCTTTAAGCGTGCCGCAGCGTGGGCACCAGAAGTACCGGGCGCCGCTCTCGACCTTGCCGAGTCCCTGCATCGTATGGTCACAAGTCTTGCAGGCCATGTTAATCTCCTTTGGTAGTTAAATTGACTGCGGCCGGTCGCCCAGCCTCGTTTTGCGAGAGCACGATCAACGATGCTTGTGCTCTTCTGGTCAACGTATAGTTGTGTAAATTGTACATTGTATCACTATCGTTGAAGTGGCGGGCAACCTATCGTGCGGCGAGGATCTGCCACCGGATCGGCTTTGCCTGAAACCACCGGAGGCATGATCCGCATTGCAGTAGGCCCGGCTGCTCTCCTGGGGTAACACGTTCCGTCATGCCGTGGTCGCTGTCCTCGATGCCGCAGAAGGGGCATCGATAGATAGCCGTCTCTGTTGTGCTGGTGTTGCCTGAAATTGTCGTCCGATTCATCTGTCCTCCAGTTCGGTTGCATGGTAGATGGGTTGGCGAGGGGTAGATTTCACGGCCGTTGTCCCTCCCGCCGTGGAGATACAGGGCTCGGAGCCCCGCCGGCATTGCCGTTCCGGACGGCCGTCGCCTGCGGTTGCCGGTGCACAATGATGCTTGTTCATTATGTGTTACCGATTCGCTTGAAGTCAATTGGGCTGCATGCCTCACAACCAAATTGGCCAGAGACCGTAGGAAACCCACATTTCAGACAAGAGAAAGAGACCTGTCCCTGCTTGCTCCAGTTGTGCTTCCATTCTACTCTTTCTTCTGCCGTCATCTGTTGCCACATTTCAACGGTCATATTGTCGATACCTACGTGTTCATTCTTAATCATTCTACAGCTCCCGGGAAAGAATGTTATCGCCTTCGGCCAATAGAGTTCTGGGTCGCTTGAACGTGACCATTTCAACCGTCCCCGAAGCTGATCGCCCTCGCGGGGGCATCGACCAACAAGGCATCGAGCGACTTGCCTGCCTTCTCCAGGTCGGCCTTGACCGCCGCCCTCATGCCGTCGTTCGTTCGCAGCTCCTTGAGGCCGCGGCCCTGCATCACGCTCCGCAGGTCCGTCACCACGGCGGCCAGCTCCGAGTCGCCCAATACGTTGCGGGCGCTGAAGGAGGCCAGCCAGTCGCCGACCTTCGCCAGCGTCGACGCGCTCAGCCGCTTGCGCTTGCCGTCCGGCCGCGCGCCGAGGTTGTCGGCCAGTTTGATCGTCAGGGCCCGCAGGCCCTCCCGCAACGCGAACTTGGCCTCCTCGGCCACGCTCGACAGCTCCTCCGCCACGCGGGCCGACTCCCGCTCGTAGAGGTACTCGCCGATCTTCGCCTCGCCAGGCGTGTCCCACGACGTGACACGCCGCTCGACCCAGAACTGCTGCCTCAGCGACTCGGCGTCCGGGTAGTCGCCCGCCTCGAACTGGTCGGCCAGCGACTGCCGGGCCTCCTCGACCTGGGCGGGGTAGGCCGCCTCGAACTCGTCGGCCGCTTTTAAGTACAGCTTCTCCGCCTCCTCCACGCGAGTGTACGCCTTTTCCAGCAGCCCTAACGGCAGCAGGTGCCGCCCGGTCTTGAACGGGCCCTCCAGCTCCATGGCCCTCAGATACTCGCGGCAGGCGTTGGCCACGTGCAGCACCGCCCGGTACTCTGGACTGTCGATGATCTTTTTCGACAGGCCGAGTTGTCGCTTGTCCGCGGGCGTCTCGACTTTGCCGAGGTCGCCCTTGCGGGTGATCCCCGGCTTGTGGAAGATCACCTCCAGGATGACCGTGTTGTTGCTTATGGCGTCGGCCGCAGTGAATCCATCGGGGCCGAAGTCGCCAACCACTGTCTGATTGTCCGTAGCGTTCATCATGCCCTCCATTATACAGAGATTTCCCGGCCCCGCCCCTCGTCGCCGCGACGCTCGCGGCGGTAGACCGATGGGCGGCTGGCCGACATGTACTTGCCGTCCGCCTCCTTCCGGAGATCCTCGATCTCATCCGGCATGGCCTGAGCCACCGGGACGATGTAGCCGGCAGCCTCCTTTAGCGTGCAGTCCAGATCGGACGCCAGCTCGCAGCAGGTGCGGACCTCCGCCCCAGTCCAATTGGCGTCCGGCGGGAGTGACTGACCGATCTTGGACGAGTGCCGCTTCATGTGCCCGAAAGCAACTAGGTAATGCATCCAAAGGGCGTGCCGTTCCTTGGCGTCCGGCAAATCTACCATGTAGCATCCGTAGCCGAATCTACGGCGCAGCGCGGTCGGGATACCTCGCACGCTGTTACAGCTAGCGAGCCACAACGCGCGGTCGCCGCTAACTGCCGAGATGACCTTGAGGGCCGTTCTGGTATTAGCCTCGCTCGCGCCAACGAGTGAATTCTTCATGGCATTGCTGTCCCATTCGACCGTTGGCACACCGGCCTCGCCGCCGGTCGCCTTACCCAACAGGGTCTTGCCGGTGCCTGGCGGACCGAGCAGGATCAGCCCCTTGGCGTCGTGGTCCTCCATGTGCGTCAGCAGGGCTTGCAGGATTCCTTGCGATACGCCGGACGAGTCCGCGACCTGCCCTTCGCTGCCTGCCACCATCCGGTTGATCTCCTCGACGTAGACCACGGCCGACGGCCGCCGCTTGCCTTTGATGATGCGGCTGAGGAAGTCTTTGACGTGATTCAGTCCGCACACGTCGGCGAACGTTTCGCCGCCCCGCCAGACCGACAGCCCCGGCGTCTGCTCGATCTGCCGCCGCTTCGATTCCCACAGGTGGTCGAGGTCTATCCCGTCCGGCCGCAGCGACATGGCCACCGCCTGCTCGGCGGCGAAGGCCGAGAGACCCTGTGTTGCGGCGACCGCCCGGCCGACCATTTCCTTGTCGGCTGACTTGCGTTTGCTCTTGCCCGATCCGTGGCAATCCTCGCACTTCAGCGTTCCTTCACCACCGCACAGCCGACAAGTCGGTTTCACTTCCTTCTTGCATGCTCGGCAAGTTATCCTGCCGTCGCCGCCGCACGTCATACAGTCGTTAGCCGCCTCGTCCTGCTCGCCGACGATCTGAGTCAGGGTCTCTGCGTCCGGCAACGCCTCGTCGAGTATCACCACGTCGTCCTTAAGCGACGGAGGCAGCTCCAGCGACGGGGCCAGCAGTATCAGCATCCGCCGATTCTGCTTGAATTGGTCGCGGAGGTTCCAGATGCCCTGCCGGTACGCCGGATCATCCATGTATTCATGGGCGTTGCAGACAAACGCGATAGTCCGGGCCGGGAACTTCACGGCCAACTCCAGGTATGCGACCGGCTGCTGGATCGTCACGTCGTCCTCACCGCTGTCAGTAATCGCGGCGACCTGCCGCCCTGCCTCGTTGACCGGCCAGGTGCCCCGCACGATGTCCCACGCCACGGCCGGCGAGGGCTTGCCATTCAGGTCCGCCGATGCGATCATCCGCATCGTGGCCTCCGGGTCGGGCGTCTGCACCGCCACCAGCGGCACGCTGACCCGGCGGGCGTGTTTCAGTTGTTCGATCAGGCTCATGGCTTCCGCTCCGCTTCGGCGATGGCACTTCGGATCATTTCGACAATCCGATCCCGAGCTAGATAACCGCCCCGGCAGTGGGCTCGGACGTATTCGCCATCTCTCGTTTTTATCATTGCGTGACCATCGCAAAAGCAATCGTGTTCTCCTGCGTAGCCGATCTCTTCGCAGATTTCCACCAAACCCTGTGCCGCTTTACATGCCTCCAGCAGCTTGTCGAATGTGGCCAGCTTTCGCCGGTTGACATTTCCCGGGCAGTTGGGATCGTCACACTTGTGGGGAACCTCGTGGCTACGGGGAATCAGCATTGCATGGATGGTTACATCCGGCAGCTTTCCGCCGCTCGTGCGTTTTGTTTCACTCACGGCTTACCTCCGGTTTCTTCGCGGCCATCGCCCGGTCGTAGTACCGGACCTTGGCCTTGTACTGCTTGACCTTGGTCGTGGCGAGTTTCTGCTTTCGCATCCACTCGGCGAGTTTCTTCTGGGCCGCTGAGGCCCGCTTCTCCCGAAGCGACGGCTTTGCTTTCACCGGCCGCTTCGCCGGCTCTTGCCCCCAGGCGGCAAGCAGCTCGTCGCGGCGGGCCTCGAACTTCTCCATTACTCGCTTCTCGTGCCACACGGTTTGCTGCTCGGAGCCGCCTTGGCCGCCACCGCGTCGCGTCTGCGAGCGTTGGCGATAAAGCCACAGGTGAACCAGCTCGTGGGCGGTCGTCCCGAGCAGACTGTCGAGCACATATTCCGCGAGCTTGATTCGCTCCTGCCGCAATAGGGCTGTTGCCTGCTCTCGCTCTACCACACGGCCCCCGATATTCACCGGGTCGCGACAGTTTGTGCCGTAGGTCTTGTTTATGTGCGTTACGTTCCGTTGGTGGTAGTCAACGAAATGCGGCTCTGTACAGCCGTGCGTGACTACAATTCGGTGGCTACCCAAGTAGGCGTGCCCGGATGCCCCGGTGCGGCGCGAATGCCATCGTCCGCCCTTACGAAACGCCGCCTCTTGAACGTATCGCACCGGCAGCCCGATCTCCCGACAGCACCAGGAGACCATCCGCCGCAGGAAGTAGTCGGGATAGTCGGTGGAATTGATGAGTTTCACGATTCGCCCTCCTCTTGTCTGCGGCACTCCAGGCACGGCCAGCCCATGCGAGGTTTCCATTTGACCATCGTGCCGCAGGCCGGGCATCGCTCGGCGACTGGGAGCCGAATCGTCGGACTCTGCGGCGAGGACAGCGGGCCGCCGCCACGATCCGCCCGTCGCAGCAACGGCCGGTGGACCTTGCGAACCACCCGGAACTCGATCACGCCCCAGTCCGGCGGCCCGTCCGCGTGGACGCGGGCTGTGCCCCGCGAACCGTCGTCGATCCTCTCGTATCGGACGAGCGAGTAGTGGCCGTGGTCGAGGACGGTCAGCACCCTCGCCAGGAACCGCTCCGCCCGGAACGGCTGCTCCTTCACCGTCGAGATAGCAACCTCGTCCCCCGGCCCGACGTGCCGGTGATACGACGCCGACGGTTCGATCCCCATCGTCCGCAGTTGGCCGTTGCGGACCTGCCGGCTAGTCATCACTGGTAGCATCGTTGAGCCTCCTTTCCAATTCGGCGACCCGCTCCGTCAATTTCCCGAGCTCGACCGCGTGGGACTCCAGCAGGTCGACGAAGCCGGCCTGCACGACCAGCGCGGCGATGACCTGCTGCCCCAGCCTGTCGATCAATCGTGCGACTCTCGCATCCATCCTGTTGCCCTCCGGTGTTGTTTTGCGACCGCTACATCCCAGCCAGCAACGTGCAGGCAGTCACCGCGACCGCCAAAGCCAGGACCAGAACATGGAACACATATCGCATTTCGGTTCTCCTGTAGGGTTACGGTCCGGTTGTCGGCCCGCTCGGAGTGGCCTTGCTCACGCTTTGTCGCAAGGCACTAAGCCGCCTTCCTTGGGGTGCTGTATGTTAATTCTTTCCCCGTCAATCTCGAAATCTCCAGGGCCATGACCGAAATAACTGTAGCCTTTTTTGCCTTCAGTCGCCGTTCTTTTGGCCTGCTCGTGATTTGACAACCACCTCGCGAGCGGTTGTTCGCCGCGATGGTAGGCATTGGCGTCAGCATACAGGGCTGCCGCGTAAAGTCCGCAGGGATGCGTGTAGTTGGCAGCATAATGCCGTAGGGCGTCTTCTGGCACCATCCTGTTTGCTTCTTCTTGGACAAATCCCTTGGATGTATCCGAAAAAAACGGGGCCGCAAAGCTCACGGCAACAACAAAATAGCCGTCACTCATCGTCTCATCTCCTATTTAGGGTTACGGTCCGGTTGTCGGCCCGCTCAGGTCACGCCAAGCTGACTTGTGGCCTTTCGCTGTCGCCCGTAAAATAGACATACTGCGCGCCCTTGAGCGACACGGCGCCAGGCACCTCTCCCTCGTAAATGAGCGTGCATCGCCGTCCCTCCCGGACCCAGTGCTCGACCATTCCGAGGCGCACCAACGGCACAAAGCCGTGGTCCTGCAACAGTCCGCGGGCATCCTGCGCGGTGCCGAATTTGTCTTCTCCGTGATTC
>Ga0307439_1001362_pt1 | contig 15592 bp, 15 predicted proteins | sample SalMarWE160490MG_FD_202142 | JGI IMG/M metagenome (GOLD analysis project Ga0307439, IMG submission 202142) | Salt marsh sediment microbial communities from the Plum Island Ecosystem LTER, Massachusetts, United States - WE1604-90 | ecosystem: Environmental > Aquatic > Marine > Intertidal zone >... | reverse complement strand
CCGAGAAGCTTTTTGTACGATTTCTCTATTGCCTTTGATATAATATTTAAAGCTCTTTTTCACTTTTTGCTCTGATTCTCAATATATTTTTGAATAGTCTTATTGGAAATATTGCCAGCAGTTGAAACAAAATAGGAATTAGTCCAAAGAGAAGGAAGCTTTAAAAGCTCAGGGAATTCTTTGCGAAGAATATTTGAGCTTCTTCCTTTAAATGCTTTGATAAGCTTATGAATAGTCATTTGAGGTTGACAAGAAACGAACAAGTGCAGGTGGTCAGGCATTACTTCAAGAGTAAAAATTTCTTTAAGACGTTTAGCTATTTTATTAACAAGCACTTCCTTTCTTCTTTTAGGACACCAAACAAGATGGTAGTTAATCAAAAATACCTGATTTAGGAGAATGTTTATATTCCATAGTGTTTATAGTATAGCAAAAAACAACAAAAGGTCAAGGCAACGAATAAATTCGGGGGTTTTCTTGCCTGGGATTTTATAATGACTCGGTACAGGAGGTGAAGATGCGAGAGTCATTGAAAGGAGGAACATCATGGCTAAAATAGCAATGATTGGGGCTGGAAGCATTGTTTTTTGCAAAACCTTAATGATGGATATTATGGCTACAGAAGCTTTAAAAGAGAGTACATTCGCCTTGATGAATCGTACCAAACCCAAGCTCGACAGGATAGAAGGATTTGCCCGAAAGGTTCTTAAGGAGAATAATCTTCCGGGGAAAATTACCGCCACATTAGATAGCCGAGAGGCGCTTAAGGATGCAGATTATGTAATTAATATGATTCAAGTGGGTGGCGTTGATGCTTTTCAAAAGGATTATGAAATCCCTATGAAATACGGCGTTAATCAGTGCATCGGAGATACTATGGGGCCAGGTGGAATCTTTAGGGCTTTAAGAACTATTCCTGTGGTGGTTGATATTGCTCATGACATGGAAGAGCTATGTCCGAATGCTTTACTCTTAAATTATGCCAACCCCATGGCTATGGTCTGCTGGGCCTTGGGAGAAGCGACCACTATTAATTTTGTTGGTCTTTGCCACGGCGTACAAACTACTGCGGATTTGATATCTCGCTATGTTGGCGTGAATAAAAAGGATATGGATTTTCTCTGTGCAGGGATAAATCATATGGACTGGTTTTTGAAGTTAGAAAAGGATGGTGAAGATCTTTATCCCATATTAAAAGAGAACATCGAAAAACCAGAATATTATATAAATGAAAAGGTGCGCTGTGAGGTTATGAGGCACTTTGGCTATTTTATGACCGAAAGCAGCGGGCACCTCTCCGAATACCTGCCCTGGTTCAGAAAAAGTGAGAAGGCTCGGGAGTTATATTGTGACCAACCAGCTTTCGGTGGTGAGACAGGAGCCTATTATAAATGGTGCAGAAAGATTGCGGAAAAATTTACCAAGGTTGACTATTTAGAATATGAATCTACCAAAGTTGGAAAAAGAAGCAATGAATACTGTTCCTACATTATTGAAGCTAAGGAAACAGACAAGATCTTTAGATTTAGTGGTAATGTAAAGAATAACCGTCTAATTACAAATTTACCTTCTGATTGCTGTGTTGAAGTGCCAGTTTACGCGGACAAGATCGGCTTACATCCTACCTATATCGGCAATCTGCCATCACAGTGTGCTGCTCTCTGTATGAGCAATGTGATCCCCCAAGGCTTAACTGTTAAGGCTGCTTTAACTGGAAATTTTGAACATGTGGCCCATGCAGTTGCTATGGATCCACTGACTTCAGCAGTGTTGACTTTGAAAGAAGCAAGAGATATGGCAATTGAGATGTATGAGGCAGAAAAAGAGGATTTACCTCAATTTGATGAGAAAAAAATAAAGAAAGTGCCTACCATTAGAATTCCTGAAGGAACAAAAGGTGTAGATGTGCCTCTTGACCCAGCACTTGCCATCGCTCGGAGATTCGGAGAATTAGAAAAAAGATAGTTCAACGAACTAGGCCAATAGGAGGAAAAAATGAGTGAGAAAAATAGTAATAACAAGGATTCTAAGCAGGAAGTGGTGGCCAAAGCGTACCAGCTTGGATTTGAGTATGAGAAAGAAAAACACTATTGTTCGCAATGTGTCCTGGCGGCTCTTCAGGAAGTTTTCCAGATAAGGGATGATAAGGTGTTCCAAGCGGCCTGTGGTCTTGCTGGAGGGGCGGGGGATAGCACCAATGGCTCTTGTGGTGCTCTCTCTGGAGCAATTATGGCAATTAGCTATTTGTACGGGCGATCCCGAAAAGAATTCGAAGAAAACACCTCCAACAAAAAAGCTACTGAGCTTGCCAAGAAAGTTTACGATCGATTTGTAGAGGAATATGGAGGCTGTTTGTGTAAGGAGATCCAAACCAAAATTTTTGGACGAAGTTTCAATTTCTGGAACGAAGAAGAAGTCAAAGCTTTTGAGGAGGCTGGCGGTCATATAGATAAGTGCCCTGGCGTTGTTGCTAAAGCAGCCGCCTGGACCGCGGAAATTCTCTGGCATGAAATACACGCAAAAAAATAACCGAGAATCAAAAGTGACTAAAAATTTTTCACGGCTTTGAACATGGCAATGATATTTTCCGTAGGAGTCTTTGGCTGGATATTGTGTATGGCATTAAAAATAAAGCCTCCCTTTCTTCCGAATATTCGGCAGCGCTCGGTAACTTCCCTTCGCACCTGCTCAGGACTTCCAAAGGGAAGAGTCCTCTGAGTATCTACTCCACCACCCCAGAAAACTAATCTTTCCCCGTATTTCTCTTTCAACAGGGTTGGGTTCATCCCTGCGGCTGAGCACTGGACCGGATTCAGGATATCTACCCCTGTCTCTACTAGATCATCTAAAAGAGAGACAATAGAACCACAGGTATGGTAGAAAATCTTCCAGGGGGTGTTCTTATGAATCCATTCATTCACCATTTTGTGGAACGGCTTATATATATCTCGATACATATCAGGAGAAATCGAAGATGCATTTTGAGTCCCAAAATCGGTTCCACTGACGACAATGACATCGATCTTATCCCCTACGGCTTCACGATAAAGCTTGAGGTTCTGGACCGCTATCTCACACTGGAGGTTAAAGATCCCCTTGATATATTCAGGATGGAGCGCATGGGCCATGATCCATTCCTGGGGATCGCGGATACCCTTCGGGTGTTTAACGTTTAACCCTGGCACCAGAGCAATATCCCCAAATCCCCCCTGCCAAAAAGACCCCACCAGAGAAAGATCGGTATTTCGGTAAAGATTCTCGGCTGTTTCTTGTAAATATCTTAAATCCTCGTCGGTATAGACAGAATACTGATCCTTCACCCATTCCTGAGGGTCCAGACGACTCTCATCAATGGCTTCCTGGCGAACAAGGCCATCAAAATAGTATCCTCCTTTGGGCATCTTGGCACTGGGAGGAGCAGAGGCATCTCCCCTAGGATAAAGCAGGAGATTCCCATTCTTATCCTCCTTGGTGATGAAAAGCCCTGGTACGAGTACCTCAGTACCATCAAATAACCTCCAGGGCTTCCAATTTTCATTCTTAAATCCGAACAAAGTGGTCGGAAGCTGCAGGCCGATGGTGTCTATCCCAAGCTTCTTTATTACTTCCAGTTCAACTTCAGCCAGTATCTGGAAGGGGTCGGTTACCTTAACCGGGGATCTGGCTAATCCCAATGCCTGTCTTAATTTAGCGTAGGTACTTGCGGCAATGCCAGTCACCAGAGTACTTCCCAGGTCAATGGGAATACGGTCCGGCTTTTCATGGTTTATGGCTCTTCTTATTCTTTCTCGTGAAGTCATAATCACCTCCCAAATAAAAAAAGATTCACCCAACGTAATAGTTTAGTTTTTCTAAAAGACTGAATGTAATTTATTACACTCTAGAAATTCTGTCAATCACCGTTGGTAACAAATAGATTTTGGAATTCCAATACTTCAATCCTAACTTCAAGTGAAGTCATATAACTCACTATATCATTCCTTTCTCTTTGTAATATCTTCTGGCTTCTTCCAATATCTCATCTATCTCCTTATCTTGACCTTCAGACAAAAGTATTGGCTTGTGAGTGGCCAGTATTTCCTCCATTTTTTCCTTTGCATATGTAAGAGCATCTTTTTTATCTCCCTTTAGCCACTCCGGATAAGTTAATCTGTCGGCAACCTTGGGGATAAACTGTTCCTTTTTCCACCATTTTCTTGTATGTTTCTTATCAAGGTAAAAACCTGGAATTGGTCCAACTTCTTTTATTAGATCTATGGCCAATGTTTCCTCACTCACTTCAACTCCTTTTATGAAACGCCCTATCATCCCTGCTATATCATCATCTAATATGGACTGAATAGGATGGTATGTTAATTCGCCATGCACACCACCGTGTAATTGGATAATGTTACCTCCAGATAAAGCGGCAAGCAAAGCGAGAGTTGCTCTTTCATATCCACATTGAAAATCTATTTTCTTTGAACTGCTAAGACCAACAGAAGCATTATTTGTGGGGACTCCGTATTTTCGCCAGATCTGATTAAACATTACATGATGCAGGGAACAGCCTATAGCACCAAAAGCAGGAGAGCCTGTTCGCATATTCTGTGGAAATACAAAGTCTGCCGCTACTACTCTTGTTCCTGGCTTTAAAAGTTGCGTCAGCACTATTATTGCTATTATTTCAACATTGTTAGTTATCATTGAACCGGCGAGGGTAGCAGGTGAGGTTCCTCCAAATACATCACCTGTTGATATATGAAGGGGAAAACCAGCTTCAACAAATCTGAAAGCACTCTCAATTGCATCTCCATAGAAGGTTAAAGGTGGTGAAGCACAACACTGGCCCATAATTTCTGTCCCAGCCACCCTTGCCATTTTTATGTTGAATGTCTCGCAATCTTTGGAATAGCCTGTCAGTTGAATCTTAGTTGAATTTCTTATTTTAGCAGCCACGCTCTCTGGTATTGTCATAACTGAAGGAACTCCCTCTATCTCAAAATACGGCGTGTAACATAAGAGCTTATGGAGATTATCCAATGCATCTAGAATTTTTACTGCATCATCATTTTCCTTTTTCGTGGGGACTCGGGGTTCCCAGGTATCCAAATCCACAGTTTTCATTCCTGGAAAGGTTGTGAAGTATACAGTATTTCCACCCACTTTCAAGTTATTTTTCGTATCCCTCGCTTTGATTAAGAAGCTGGCAGGAGCTTTCTGCAAACACTCTTCCACCAAGTATCCTGGAATCCTTACCTGTTTTTTCTTAAAATTAACTCGACAACCACTATCCCCAAAGAGTTCCAGTGCTTTTCTATGTTCAATTCTAATTCCTGTTTCATTAAGGACATCCAAAGTTCCTCGATGAAACTGCTCAACCTGTTCATCGGTTAGAATCTCAAGAGCTCTTATATTGCGCGTAAAACCTTTCATAACCATATTTATCACCTTCCTCTCAGCTTCTTGGCTAATCTCACCATTCATCATTTCTCAAATCCTTCGTGAAGGAATTTTTGTAATACTAACAAGAAAAATAGTAATCACAACTACCACTGCTACCCCCACATTCATCTTAACTTTTACCAACCTCCTCATCTATCTTCCCCCTTAGATTGTGATTGTAATATTATCTGAAAGTACTTACAGGAAGTTAAACAGATACCAAATGATATTGTATCAGAATGGCCCAATTTGCTAAATGGAGCGCAGAGATTATCACACTAAAAAGCTAAAGGAGAAAAAATTGGGCAGGCTATTCTATTTGGAAAAGTAAACCTGATTCAACAACTTCAAAGCCTTTCATCTGTAGGTCTAATGATTTAGCCACCTCTCAATTTCCTTCTTTCCAGATAGAGGCTCGAGAGTACAGAGGAAATTATAACCAGGCCAAAAACTATGTAGGTCCAGAAATAAGGAATTCTTGACACGACCAGTCCGTTTTCTATAACAGAGATAGTAAGTGCTCCCAGGAAAATCCCCACCATACTTCCTATGCCTCCCATGAGGGAGGTTCCCCCCACCACGGAAGCAGCAATTGCCTTCAGCTCCCAACCATCTCCTGCTCGGGAAGAAAATGTGCTAACTCGAACAATTTGCATCACTGCCACAAAAGCACATAAGATCCCTACAATCATAAAGCAGATCGTCTTTACCCTGTCGGTGTTTATACCCATGGCCCTGGCCGCTTCTTTGTTGTCCCCGGTAGCGTAGACCCAATTACCAAATTTATGGAAATGAAGCACCACCCACAGGATCAGTCCAAACACCCCGAACCAAACCACCTGTACGGGGAGAATCCCGCCGATTTTACCGATTAAGGCACTGGACAAAAGTGGCACGACCTCAGGATTAAAAGGCCTGGTGAACCCCTGGGACAAGATAAGTGTCATCCCTCTCCAGAGCATCATCGTCCCCAGAGTAGTTATGAAAGAAGGAATATGCGCCTTGGTGGTGATGAGACCATTTAAGAAACCCAGGAGAGCTCCTGCGCCAAGGGTGATACCTCCGGCTAAGAATAAATTCATCTTTATTTCAAACAATCTTATAAAAATGAAGGAACAGAATACCAAAATTGAACCAACCGAAAGATCGAACTCCCCAGAGATCATCAACATACCAACGCCCAAAGCAACGATACTGAATTCGGGTCCCAGTGCCAGAAGAACTTCGATGTTGGCATGACGGGTGAAACGATGCTGAGAAAAGAAAGTAAAGAATAACATTAAGCCAATAAATACCAGAAAGATACTGGAAGATCTATAGGTAAAAAAATTTTTGACAAATCTTAACTTTGAGTCTTTTCTCAAACCAGGTTTCACTTCCTGTCCTTTTTGGTTTGAAGACGGCCTCAATTATGAGAAGGCGGCTTTACTATCAATTCAGCAAGCTCATCTATGGAGGTATCTTTTTTCTCCACGTCGGCTATCTTTTCTCCCCGGGTCAAAACGACAAATCTATCGGCACTGGGGAATACATGATAGAGGTTGTGGGTTATGAAGATGACTGAAATTCCCTCTTTTCTTAATTGTTTTATGAACTCTAATACTTGCTGAGCCTCTTTAACCGACAGGGCAATAGTTGGTTCATCCAATATCACCAGCTTAGCCTTAAAATGCAGGACTCTGGCTATGGCCACTCCTTGCCTCTCTCCTCCTGATAACATGGCGATGAGTGCATCGGGCGACCTAAGATGCAATCCGATGCTTTTCAAGGCCTCCATACTTCCTCCATCCATGGCCTTCTTATCCATAAATCCTAACGATCTAACTAACTCCCTTCCCATGAAAATGTTTCTTGATATACTCATATTAGGCGCTAAGGCCTGCTCCTGGTAGACAGTTTCGATGCCTAATTTTCTAGCATCGAGGGAGGAAGTGATATTCACTCTTTTCCCCTCAAAATTTATTTCCCCTTTATCTGCCAGGTGGTATCCAGACAAAACTTTTATCAACGTTGACTTACCCGCACCATTGTCACCCACTAAACCCACGATCTCGGAGTGCCTGACCTCGAAGTCGACTCCTTTTAGAGCATGAACTTTTCCAAACCACTTGTGGACACCTGCCATCTTAACCAGACTTTTTTCCTCTTTCCCGCCTGCAGGAGAATCCGTCATGGCTCCAAACTCCTCTTTTCTTGTTTTTAGCTGAGCTTACTCAAAAATTCTCCAACAACCACTCGATCGACGCGGCCCATTTACCCCGTTAGAGATCTTGTCTCTAACGGGGTTTACCTTATCATCCTTCTTCTCATATAGGCATTCAAGACTACAAACAAAATTATAGCTAGACCTATAAATGCACTAATCCCAAATACGGGGACCCTCATTAAGATGAGCCCATTCTCCAGAATTTGGATGGTAAGTGCTCCCAAAAAAATGCCTGCTATACTTCCTACACCTCCCATAAGGAAGGTCCCTCCCACCACGGAAGCAGCGATTGCCTTGAGCTCAAATCCCAGTCCCTGCGTAGCAGCGAATGATCCCAGTCGAAGGAGCTGCATCACCCCAACAAAGGCACATAAGATCCCCACAATCATAAAACAGATCGTCTTTACCCGGTCGGTGTTTATCCCCATGGCCCTGGCTGCTTCTTTGTTGTCTCCGGTAGCGTAGACCCAATTACCGAATTTATGGAAATGAAGCACCACCCCCAGAACCAGCCCAAACACTACGAACCAAACCACCTGTACGGGAACGATCCCTCCAATTTCACCTATCAGAACATGCTCGAAAGATGATCCTGCGGGCAGGTAAGCTCTTATACCTATGGGCCACATGCGGGAATGAACGTACAATACCCCCCTCCAGAACATCATTGTCCCCAGGGTGGCTATGAAGGAAGGGATATGTCCTTTTACGGTAATAAGGCCGTTTAAGAGGCCAAGAAGAGCTCCCACCCCCATGGCGATAAATAGGCTCAAAACCAAATTCACGCCTGCTCGCGACAACAACACAAAAACGTATGAACAAAATGGCAGCACTGCACCCACCGAAAGATCGAATTCCCCACAGATCATCAACATACCAACGCCCAAAGCAACGATTCCTAGATCAGGGGTGAGTTTTGCTAGAGCTTTGATGTTTCTGGGGTCAATAAAAAGGTGGTGGGGACTAAAAAAAATAAAAACTAATATCAAACCAATGAAGACAATAAGAGTATCAATAGCCCGATAAGAAAAAAATCTCGATAATTTTCTTGCTCTACTTGACACGGCTACGACCGGTTGGCAGTTTTTCTTTGTCCTTTCTGTTTTTCACCATAATACTACCCTCTCCCCGCTGCTCCCGGAAAATCATACTCCTCAGCACCAATCTTCCAGAAGCATTGGAAAGAGGATCTCACATTTTGACACGAATCTAAGGTTTTGCCGTGGCTATTTCTATCTTATCATCTTCGGTGACAGTTCTTCGATAATTCCGATAGTGTCTTTATCTACCAGGTAGCCTCCAGTGTCAATGTTGGGGGCGAAGCCGTATTTCTTCATGAGGTAGAGCATATAGACAGCATAGTATCCTTGCAGGTACTGCTGTTGATCGATGGTCGCCTCCACGTATCCCTCGTCAAGTCCGGTGAGAGTGCCCGGAGCGCAATCGAATCCCCCGGCTATGACTTCCCCGGGCTTTTTGCCCGCATTCTTCAGCGAAGCCGTGAGCCTATCGGTGACGATACCGCCGAGACCAATTATGAAGGTGGTTTCAGGGTGCGCCAGGAGATATGCGGTCTCTCGTGCTTCGACCGTGGTCATTTCTAAACCACCAGCATCTATTATCTCATAAGAGGTGATACCGTACTCTTTCCCGGCATCCTTGATACCCTGCGATCTTACCACTCCATACGTGGCCCCCGGCACTTCAACCGGCATAGCTACATGCGCTTTGGCCAAATCCCACCCAAGGTTCTTTGCTGTTTCGAAAGCTCTCCTGGCTATCATGTAGCCTGCACGCCTCTCGTTCTGACCTACGTAAGCCAGCCGGGTATTGCCCGCTACTCCTTCAGGATCATCGTTGTTCATCCCAATCACGTTGACGCCTACTGCGAGCGCGTCTGCAACCGGCTTATCATAGGCAACGGAGTCGTTTATGACCAAAGCTACCCCATCGGGTCCCATGGCCACTACTTCTTGAAATCTTTTTACCAGTAAAGAGACATCTCCTCCGACTAGATCAATATCAGCCTTACAACCCAGTTCTTTCGCCGCATCGAGCATCCCTTTGTGTACCACCGCCCAGAAGGGGTCATCTCCGCCGTGGGTAACCAGACGGAAATACATATCTTTGACGTCTTTTCCTGGGTCTACATCAACGGGTCCAGCTAGTGCAACCGGGCTTATTGTCCAGGCAATACCCAATCCCACGAGAAGAGCTACCCCCAATACTGCCGCGACCTTATTTCTTTTTATAACCATTGCCTCCTCCTTAATTTCTCTATAATCCCTGCTTTCAAGAATTTGCTCGAGGATTATAGTGAACTCTTTTGGGGAATCTTTCTTTTATCCCAAGCTAGACTAGCCTATCTATTTTCTCACCTCCCCTCTAGCATTTTATTTCTAGCTCTTTCTTCCCCACATTAATCTAGCACATTTATTTTCTTAGTCAAGCGCGTGCGGAGGAAATTTTGTAAATGTTCAGTAAACGCTGTGTCACATTGAATTTTCAGGGTAGCCGCACCCTTTAGGGTGCGCAGGCTCTGAGCCTTGCGACTACCAAAAATGACGGGGTTCACTGAATACTTACGAAATTTTCACCGGAAGAGGGTTGACAAATCTCGGAATTGGTATCATATTATACACACCATTGAGGGAGATGAAGACTATTCCACTTTATATTGTCCGGTTCAATTCAGAAAAATACACCAATGAAGGGGCGCTGATGGCCCAAGACATTTTATTGGTGGTTTAACTATTTCTGGCATGAAGGACTGAATCTAATAACGTTACCCCGAGAGAAAATAGAAAGTAAAATAAAGCTTGGTATATTTGATATGGGAGGTGTTGTGATTAAGGGAGGATTTGATGTCTTGATTGATATATCAAAAGCTTTAAAATTGCAGCCAGATAAATTTCTATCCATTGGAGGAGAGAATCTACATCTTTTACTGATTGGAAAAATTGATTCTGGTCAATTTTGGGAAAGATTCTCCAGAGATTGCGGCTTTAAAATTGAGGACGATTTGTGGTCACGATTTTTCAAACCTGTCTTAAATAAAAGGTGTGTAAATTTAGTATCAAGATTGAAGAAATTTATAAGAATTGTAGCAGGAACGAACACAATCGAATCTCATTATTTAATTCAAAAGAAAAGAAAATATTATCATATCTTTGACGCTGTATATGCTTCATGCAAAATAGGTTTTGCGAAACCCGAATCAAAGTTTTTTAATTATATTATGGAATTTGAAGGTTGTAAACCTATGGAAATTATATTTATCGATGATCAAAAAGAAAATGTTAGAGCCGCGAAAGAATTAGGTATAAGGGGAATTCTTTTCAGAACAGCCGAAATTTTAGAAAAGGATTTATCAATTACTCTGCCATACCAACTCCGGCAAATTTGGAGAATAGGATTTCAAGCGAAGGATCCAGAAAGGAAATAAGACAATGGTAGTTGATCTACATTGTCATCTTTTGAAGGAGGAAGGATATCTGGAAAATCTGGTAAGGGAAGCACAGCGACTGGGAGTGAGTAAGATATGTCTCAATGGGCTTGGTTCTCTCTATGATGAGCTGGGCAACGAGGAAGTAGAGCAAGCTTTTCTGAAACATCCTCACCTGATAATTGGGTTTGGTCACCTAAGACTAGGGAAAGACTCGGTGGAAAAGATCAATGAGCTTTATGAGGCCGGATTTCGGGGCTTGAAAGTGATTAATCCGACCAAAAATTACGCCGATAAGGAGTTTTATCCTTATTATGCACAAGCCGAGAAGGACGGTATGCCTATTCTCTTTCATACTGGAATGGTTAAGCGAACGGCTAAAGATAAATTTCATGATATTTCATGTGAGAGGATGCGTCCCATTTATCTGGATACCATTGCCAGGACCTTTCCTCGTCTTATCTTAATTGGCGCTCATCTTGGTGGTCCCTGGTTTAGAGAAGCGGCAAATGTACTCAGGTATAATCCTAATGTTTATTTTGATATCACCGGATCAATTCCTGGCTGGATAAGAAAAACTCCCCAGTTTTTCCGCAATTACTTCTGGTGGGAGGGCGCCTGGGAAAAAATAGTTTTTGGCTCAGATGTCCATTTTAGCCAGATTGAGAAGGTAATAGCTAATTACCGAGGAGTACTGGAAGCTTTAAGGCTAGACAAAACCACTCAAAATAAGATATTTGGCGAAACAGCCATGCAAATATTAAATATGAAAATAAATTAAGAATACCTTATGAAGAGGTTTTGAAAAGGAGGGAAGGGTGAGGGCCATCATCCTCAAGGATTATGAGAAGATGAACAGAGTTTTATGTATCTTTGAAGATAAGAAGGTGAGAAATTTTTATCCTCTTACCCTAACCAGGCCGGTGTATGACCTAAGATGTGGGATTAGCACATTGTGGGAGAAGATTAATCAGATCTCGGAGGAAAATCCGCATCTTCTCTGTAGGCAGTACCTCTCTCTGGTCACCTCGCAGAGGATAGAGAAGGCCAGAGTCAATCGACTGCAGGATCTAAAGGATGAGGATATACTCTTTGTTAACGGAAGGTTGCTCCTCCTTGATGAAGAAATAGCTTTGGAGGGAGATGAGAAGATAGCTATTCAGAGGGAAGAGATTGTCTATGCCCGGTTGAATAAAGATACTTTGGAAAAACTTTCCTTTGGTTCACTGGAGAAAATTGAGGACACTCTGACCAAGGCAAAACAGATGGTTAAGGTAGAAGAGGTTGAGGTTAATCTGCTAGAATATCCCTGGGATCTGATAAGACTTAATGGTGAGGCGATAAAGGCCGATTTTAGGCTAATCGGGAAAAGAGGAATTGAGGGAAAGGTGGCCGAGGGTGCTTGTCTGATTAACCCGGACCAGATCTACCTGGCAAAAGGAGCAGAGGTTCAGTCAGGGGTGTTCCTAAATGCTGAAGAAGGACCCATTTATATTGGGGAAGAAGTAAAGATTCGCCCTCCCACCGTTATCGATGGACCCTCCTATATCGGAAAAGGAACCATTGTCGATGGAGCAAAAATAAGAGAGGGATGTAGCGTCGGACCTGTGTGTAGGATCGCCGGGGAGATTGAGGAGTCAATCTTTTATGCCTATAGCAATAAACACCATGATGGTTTTATAGGACATTCCTATGTGGGGAAGTGGGTAAACCTGGCTGCCTTGACCACCACGAGTGACCTTAAGAATACTTATGGCAAAATAAGGGTACATCTTAAAGGTGAGGCGATCGATACGGGGGAGATTAAAATAGGCTCATTTATTGGAGATCACACCAAGACAGGTATAGGAACTCTCCTTGAGGCAGGTTGTGTGATTGGGGTAGCCTGTAATGTCTTTGGAGGAGGTATCGCTCCTAAGTTCATTCCCTCCTTTAGCTGGGGAGATGAAGCCAGACTTGTGGAAAACCAGCTCGATAAAGTAATTAAAGTGGCCAGGTCGGTAATGAAGCGTCGGGGTGTAAGGCAAACAGAAGCAGATAGAGATCTATTAAAGAAGGTATACGAGCTTACGGCCAAGGAACGCACGAGAAGGAAAAGCTGAAAATGACTGGCTATGAAAGAATGATGGCAGCCTTGATGAGAAAAGAACCTGATAGGGTCCCTATCTGGGAGCTAATTGTAGACCCGCCAGTAATCAAAGCGCTTTACGGTGATATTTCCTATGCCGACTTTGTGGAAAGAGAAGATTTAGACGGTATAACCTGTGTTGAGGATCAAAAAAGAAAGGACTTAGGCAGCAATGTCTATGGCGATGAATGGGGGATAATCTGGAAGATAGAACCCAGTGGATTAAGCTACCCTCTTGAGGGACCCATAAAGTCTGAAAGAGATCTAGATAAATATAGGGCACCTGATCCTGATGCTCCCTGGCGACTGAGGACCCTGGAAAGATATGTGAAAAGATTCAAAGGAAAGAAGGCCATTGTATTCTTAGGGCATGAAACATTCGAGTTTTCCCATTACCTTATGGGAGGAATGGATAAGTTATTTGTGAGCTATATTCTAAAACCGGCCCTGATAAAGCAGCTCTCGGAAATGATCAGTGAATATAAGTGCAAAGTTTTAGAGAATGCGGCCAAAGTAGGGGCGGATGCCTTGCTTACCGGGGATGACTATGCAGGAAGGAAGGCTTCTTTTATGTCCCCGAATCATTTTAGGCAATTTGTTCAACCATACCTCAGAAAGGCCGTAAATGTTGCCAAACAGAACAATCTTCCCTTTATTAAACATACCGATGGAAACCTAGAGATGATATCGGATATGATTATAGACACCGGAATTGATGCTCTGGATCCGATAGAGCCGATTGCCGGTATGGATATTGGCCAGACAAAAGAAAGATATGGAGAGAGGATCTGCGTAATAGGTAATGTAGATTGTACAGAGATCCTTCCCCGTGGAAGAAAAGAAGATGTCGAAGAAGCAGTGAAGGAGACCATCGCCAAAGCCTCAGAGGGTGGTGGACATATTCTGGCTTCCAGTAATAGTATCCATCCTGCCGTGAAGCCTGAGAATTATAAAACCATGATAAAGACAGCAAGAAAACATGGAGTATATCCTTTGGATCCTGAGATGGTCAAAAGATACAAGACTCACAACTACATTGCTAAGTTCGGAGGATAAAGCTCGTAGGAGGAATCAATGAAAAAAAGTACATGTGGTCTATTTTTCAAAGGAGGAAAAGATGGTTAAAATTGGAATTTTGGGAGCCGGGTTTATGGGAGGTATGCATGCTGAGGTCTATCGTAATCTACCCAATGCCGAGCTGGTAGCGGTAGCTGATAGAGACCTGGATAAGGCCCGGAAACTAGCTGGTAGACACAGAGCCACTGCTTATTCAACCGCTGAGGACTTGTTCGGTCAAGAAAAGATTAGCGTGGTAGATATATGCCTGCCAACTTTTTTACACAAAGAATATGCCATCAAAGCTGCCCGAAAAGGTAAGCATATCCTATGCGAAAAACCTATAGCCTTAACCACCGAAGATGCTGATGAAATGATAGATACCGTAGAAAAAGCGGGAGTGAAGTTCATGATTGGCCAGGTGCTTCGTTTCTGGCCGGAATATATTAAGCTAAAGGAGATTTTCGACAGCGGCCAATTGGGCAAACTTCGTAGCATTACCTGTGTCAGGCTTAGTCCTACCCCTGACTGGGCTTGGGATAACTGGCTTACCGATCCTGAACGTAGTGGTGGAGCTTTACTAGACTTACATATCCACGACACTGATTATCTTTTGTATCTTCTGGGAAAACCTCTTTCCTTGATTTGCTGTGTCTCAAGCCATTCCCTTCCCTTCGGCCATGTATTTACTACCTTTACTTTCGCTGATAACGTGATAGCCTATGCCGAGGGAGGTTGGGATATGCCGGAGAATTTCCCTTTCACCATGGCCTACACCGCCTTATTTGAAAAGGGAGTAGCGGAATTTAACTCCCGAGCCGAGAAGACCTTAGCTATTTACACCGCAGATCGGAAAGTGGAGTATCCGGAGGTTGAGCAAGAACTTGTCGCAGCCGCAAATACAGAGGGAAACATTGCTCAACTAGGAGGATATTTTTCGGAAATAAAATACTTTGTCGACAGCGTGGAAAATGACCAAGAACCCGCTCAAGCCAGTGCCAGGGCAGCGAGAGATTCGCTCAAGGTCGTCCTTGCCGAAAAAGAATCGGCAGAAACTGGTAAAATAATTAAAATAGGAAGGGCGGATTAGAATTATAAAATCCCAGGCAAGAAAATCCCCGAATTTATTCATGGGGATGAATTGCCTTGATCTTTTGTTGTTTTTTGCTATACTATAAACACTATGGAATATAAACATTCTCGTAATCAGGTATTTTTGATTAACTACCATCTTGTTTGGTGTCCTAAAAGAAGAAAGAAAGTACTTGTTAATAAAATAGCTAAACGTCTTAAAGAAATTTTTAATCAAGTAGCTAAAGACAAAGATATAGAT
>Ga0307439_1001361_pt1 | contig 15619 bp, 13 predicted proteins | sample SalMarWE160490MG_FD_202142 | JGI IMG/M metagenome (GOLD analysis project Ga0307439, IMG submission 202142) | Salt marsh sediment microbial communities from the Plum Island Ecosystem LTER, Massachusetts, United States - WE1604-90 | ecosystem: Environmental > Aquatic > Marine > Intertidal zone >... | reverse complement strand
GCGATCGTCCACAACGCCCACGTCGTCGATGCCCTCGCCGCGAAGGGCGCGAGGATGGCGACCGATCTCGACGAGGTCCCGGAGAACGGGACCGTCGCGATCACCGCCCACGGCGCCGGCGAGGAGGTCTTCGCCGAGATCGAGCGGCGGGGGCTCCGGCTCGTCGACACGACGTGTCCGATCGTCCGCCGCGCGCAGGAGACGGCGGCGCGACTCGTCGAAGAAGGGTTCACCGTCGTCCTCTACGGCGAGGCCGAGCATCCCGAGGTACGCGGGATCCTGTCTTGGACGCGCGGACGAGGGACGGCGACGCAGTCGCCGGACGTCGAGATCCCGATCGGCGAGCGGGGGATCGCGCTGATCGCGCAGACGACGAAGAGCCCGACCCGGTTCGCCGAGTTCGCCCAGACGCTCGTCCGGCGCTTCACCGGGGCGGCGCAGGAGATCCGGATCATCGACACGACGTGCCCCGAGACCGGACGGCGCTACCAGGCGGCGAAGGAGCTCGCCGAGACGGTCGAGGCGCTGATCGTGGTCGGAAGCCGGACGTCGGCCAACACGCGGAAGCTGGCCGAGACCTGTCGCGAGACGGGGGTCCCCACGTACCACATCGAATCCGCCCAGGAAATCGAAGAGGACTGGTTGGACGGAACGCGCCGAATCGGCGTCACGGCCGGCGCCTCGACGCCGGACGACGTGATCAACGCCGTCGTCGGACGGCTGCGGGCGCCGGAGCACGTGAAGGAAACCGGGGGGAGGAGAGGAGCATGAAAACATCGATGGAAGAGCAGGTAGGGATGAAGCTGCACCGACGCGTGATCGAGCGCGAGGCGTCCGGAGCGCCGGAGTTCATCGACATCACCGACGAGGTCCTCGCCGCCGTGGAGGCGTCCGAGATCCGCGAGGGGTCGGTGACCGTCTTCTCCCGGCACACGACCGCCGCGGTGAAGATCAACGAGAACGAGCCGCTGCTCCTGGAGGACATGGCGCGCTTCCTCGAACGGGCCGCGCCGCGGGAGGCCGACTACCGGCACAACGACTTCGTCATCCGCACCGCCAACATGACCGAGGACGAGTGCCCGAACGGACATGCCCACTGTCAGCATCTTCTCCTGTCGGCGAGCGAGACGATCCCGGTCTGCGACAGCGTCGCGCTCCTCGGCCGGTGGCAGCGGATTTTCCTGATCGAGCTCGATCGGCCCCGATTGCGCCAGGTCGTCATCCAGGTTCAGGGATGGTAGCGGCGCACGCCCGCGCGCTGCTCGAACCGACGCCGGCGCCGGCGTCGATCGAGGAGGCGAGCCGGTTCTGCCGGAGGCTGGTGCGCGCGCACTACGAGAACTTCACCGTCCTGTCGTGGCTGGCGCCGCGCGGGATGCGCCGCCACCTCGCCGCCCTGTACGCCTACTGCCGGACGGTCGACGATCTCGGCGACGAGGCGCCCGGCGATCGACTGGCCCTCCTCGACCGGTTCGAGGACGAGCTCGACGCGGCGTTCGCGGGACGAGCGAGACACCCCGTCCTCGTCGCGCTGCAAGAGACGATCGCACGCTTCTCCCTCCCGCGGGAGCCGCTCGCCCGGTTGATCGAGGCGAATCGGATCGACCAACGGCAAAGCTCGTTCGCCACGTTCGACGAGCTCCGGGACTACTGCGAGCATTCCGCGACCCCCGTCGGACGGCTCGTGCTGATGCTCTACGGGTACCGGGACGAAGAGCGGTTCGCCCTCTCCGACGCCACCTGCACCGCGCTTCAGCTCGCCAACTTCTGGCAGGACCTCCGGCGCGACGCCGCGGCCGGCCGTGTCTATCTCCCGGAGGACGAGATGGCCGAGTACGGCGTCGGGCGGTCGGACCTCCGTGCCGAGCGCGCCTCGGCGGGCCTGAGGGACTTGACGTGGTTCCAGGTCGACCGCGCCCGCTCGTACTTCCGCGCCGGACTCCCCCTGATCGACCGCGTCCGCGGCCACCTGCGGATCGACCTGGCGCTGTTCTCCCTCGGCGGCCTGGCGATCCTCCGCAAGATCGAGCGTCAGGAGTACGACACCCTCTCCCACCGCCCGGCGCTCTCCGGCCCGGAGAAGGTCGGGCTCGCCCTTTCCGCGCTCCTCTCGAATCGATGGCGGCGGATCTAGCGCGCGCCTACCGCGCCTGCGCCCGCACGGCGCGCCGGCACGCGCGCAACTTCTACTTCGCGTTCCTCAGCCTTCCCCGGGCGCAGCGTCGCGCCGTCTACGCGCTGTACGCGTTCTGCCGCGAGGCGGACTGCGTGGCGGACAACGCCGTTCCGGCGTCGTCCGCCTCGGAAGAGAACGGCTCCGCCGTTCTCTCGGTGCGTGAGCTAGAGGAAGTCCCTTCTGCGACGAACAACGGCACTCCGGACGATCTCGAAGCGCGCCGGGCAGGGTTGGACGCGATGCGGGATCGGCTCGCGGCCGCGGCGCAAGGCGAACCGGAAACCGAACGCGACCTCGCCCTCGCCGACGCGATCGACCGGTACGGCGTCTCCGAAGTGGACCTCCGCGCCGTCCTCGACGGCGTCGGGATGGACCTGACCCCGACGCGCATCGAGACGTCCGACCAACTGCGGAGCTACTGCTACCACGTCGCCTCGGCCGTCGGCCTGGCGACCCTCCCGGTCCTCACCGACGGAGCCCCGCCGACCGCCGGGATGCGGGAGGCGGCCGTCGATCTCGGTCTCGGGATGCAGTACGTGAACGTCCTCCGCGACATCGACGAGGACCTGGCGCTCGGGCGGATCTACCTGCCGAGGAAGGAGCTCGCCGCCCACGGCGTCGACGAAGCCGCGCTGAGGGCGCGGACGATGACCGACGGGCTCCGTTCCCTGCTCGCCGCGCATGCCGAGCGCGCCAGATCGTACCTGAATTCCGGCTGCCTCCTCCTCCCGAACCTCCCCCCGCGGGGCCGCGCCTGCCCCTGGCTCCTGTCGGAGATCTACGGTCGGATCCTCGCGCGGATCGTCGCGGCCGACTACCCCGTCTTCGAGCGGCGGGTGTCCCTCCCTGCGTCCGAGAAGCTCTGGCTGGTATTCTCCTCGTCATGGAAGCGGCTCTGAACGACGTCATCGTCATCGGCGGCGGCTTCGCGGGGATCGCGGCCGCCTGCCGGCTCGCCGGGGACGGCCGCCGTCCGCTCCTGCTGGAGCGGGCCCCGCGGCTCGGCGGTCGCGCCGGGTCGTTCTTCTCCCGCGATCGGGACGAGTCGCTCGACTACGGCCAGCACGTGCTGATGCGTTGCTGCACCGCCAGCATCGGCTTCCTCCTCCGGATCGGGGCGGGCCGCGCCGTGCGGTTCCAGCCGACGCTCTCGATCCCGATCGTCTGGCCGAAAGGACGTACCGTCCTCCGTTCGTCGCCGATGCCGGGCGTCCTTCACCTCGCCCCGTCCCTGCTTCGATACCGGCCGCTCCCCGTTCGGGACCGCCTGCGCGCGGTGCGGGCCGGCACGGCATTGATCCTTCGGAGGGCCCGCGCCGACGTTCCGTTCACCGAATGGCTGAAGAACCGCGGACAGTCCGGCCGTTCGGTCGAACTCCTGTGGGACCCGATCTGCGTCGCGGCCTTGAACGCGCCGGCGCGCGCGGTCGGCGTTCGCGCGGCTCGAAAGGTGTTCCGGGACGCGTTCTTCCGGCCGGACGGGGCGGACGTGGGGTTCTTCACCGTCCCGCTCGCCGAGGTCTTCGACGCGGCCCGGCGCTACATCGAGGACCGGGGCGGCGCGGTCCGCGCCTCGACCGCCGTTGAGAGCTTCACGATCGAGCGGGAGTCCGTCCGAGGCGTCGTCCTCTCGACCGGAGAGACGATCGAATCCGAGGCCGTCGTCAGCGCGGTCCCGCCGGCCGATCTGGCGCGACTCGTGCCCGACGACGGCCCGCTCGCCCCTCTGCTGGCGAAGGCGTCCCGGCTCCGCTGGTCGCCGATCGTCGACGTCCACGCGTGGTTCGACCGGCCGGTTCTCGAGGACGAATTCGCCGTCGCCGTCGATTCCCCGATCCAGGCCGTCTTCGACGTCACGCGGCTGCACGGAAGGGCGCGAAACCAAGGACCGACGCATCTCGTCCTCTCCCAGAGCGCCGCCGAAGCGTGGATCGACCGGCCGGTCGACGAGGTGTCCGAGGTTCTCCTCTCCGCCCTCGGCGACCTCTTCCCGCGCGTCCGGGCGGCGGAGCCCCTCGGCGCCCTGGTCCTCAGACACCGGCGCGCGACGCTCGTCCCGGAGCCGGGCTCCGAGCGGCTCCGGCCCCGCGCCGTCGCGCCGATCCGCGGCCTGTACCTCGCCGGCGATTGGACGTCGACCGGGTGGCCGTCGACGATCGAGGGAGCGATCCGCTCGGGGATCGTCGCCGCGGCGCACGCCGAAGAACGGATCGCCTCAACGGCCCGGTTCGCGGAGGAAGAGAGACGGACGGCGCGGCGCTCCGGTTCGATCCCCAGGTCCGGCTGAGATCCGACAGACGAGCGGGCGATCGAAGCCCCCTCAGCCCGCCGGACCCTTCCCGGCGGCGAGGGCCGCGCGAGCGTGCCGCGAGATGGCGCCCCGTCCCTTCGGCGGAGACATCCGCTCCACCTTGACCGACGCGCACCGGTTGAACGCGGCGAATCGGGCGAGCGCCGTTCCCAACTGCTCCAGGAACGCATCGGTCGCCTCGAATCCCGGCTCGAGCCACAGCTTCCGCACGATCAGCCGCTTCGCCTTCCGGTCCGCCTTCGGGTCGAGCCGCCCGACCAGCCGATCCCCGAACAGGATCGGGAGCACGAAGTACCCGTACCTCCGCTTCGCCTCCGGGAGGTAGCACTCGATCGCGTAGTCGAAGCCGAACAGCCACTTCGTCCGCGGCCGCTGGATGATCAGGCCGTCGAACGGGGACAGAATCTGCACCCTGGGGTCGACCGCCTCGCCGGTCGGCTCCTCCAGGCGCTCGGCCAGGGCGTAGCAGGCCCCGCCTTTCGTCCCCTCGACGCTGACTTCGATGACCTCGCCCGCGCCGACCAGATCGCCCAGCGCGCGCCGGACGACCGGCTTGGCGACCACCTTGACGAACTCGAGAACCTCCCGGTCGCGCGCCACCCCCAACCCCTGGAGCGCCCGCTGCACTTGGAACCGGCCGCACGCCTCGTCGGACGGCGGCGTCGAATCGACGCCCGGCGGCAGGACCCGCTCGGTCAGGTCGTACACCTTCTGGAAGTTGCGCCGCTCGGCGATCATCAGGTCCCCCTGCCAGAAGAGGAGCTCGAGCGCCCGCTTCGCCGGCTTCCAGTCCCACCACGTCCCCCGCCTCGTTCCCGGCGGCGGCTCGAAGTCCTTCGACGTCAGCGGCCCTTCGGCGCGGACCCGCTCCAGAACTACCTCCATGACCGTTCCGTGTTTCTCCCGCCAGTCGCGCATCCAGGGCGGTCCGTGTTCGCGGATTCGGTTCATCTGCGGGACGAAGTAGCGGTAGTCCGACATCGGCACGTAGGCCATCGCGTGCGCCCAGTACTCGAACACGCGTCGATCGTCCGCCTGCAGCGCGTGGAGCATCTCCGGGTCGTAGTCCGGGCAACGCACCCACAGCGTGTGGTGATGCGCCCGGTTGACGGCCGCGATCGTGTCGATCTGCACGTAGCCGAGCCGCTCGATCGCCCGCGCGACGCCCTCCTTCCCGGCCGGCAGCGAACCCCCTCCGTCGAGGAGCTGGCAACGCAGGGCCAACCTTCGGGCGTCGGTCCGGGTGAGTCGTGCGACGGGCATGGTACGCATGATTCTGACGAAAACGGGGACCCGTTCAAGGCGCCATGCCGAGCCGCCTGCGATCCGACGGACGGGGGGAGCGAGCGCCGGGCCGGGCCGTCTACTCGTTCGCGCGGAAGAGGCTGTGGAGGAGGTACTGCTGCAGATCGGCCAGCCTCTCCAGCGCGGAGGCGAGCTTGATCCGGTACTCGATCGGGAAGGTGGACGGCTTGATGCTGCGGATCTTGCTCAGATCGATCTTCGGAATCGGATCGTTCTCCCGCCGGCTCGCGTCGAGCGAGACGTAGCTCAGCGCTTCCCGCGCCTTGAAGATCTCGGTCAGCCCCTCTTCGGTGATGTTGACCGCCTCGGCCAGCTGCCCGAGGCTGGGGAGCCGGCCGGTTTCCCGGAGGAGGCGCGCTTCGGCGACCTCGATCTGCCGATTGAGGTCGCGCATCCAGTTCGGGACCACGGCCTGCTTGACCCGATCGCGGATGTGATTCCGGATCTCCCCCTTGATCAGGTTCTCCGCGTAGTCGCGGAAGCTCCTGCCATGCGAGAGGTCGAAGTTGTAGACCGCGTTGAGGAGGCCGAGATAGCCGGGGCGGAAGAGCTCTTCGCTGGTGAACCCGCTGGTGGGGAAGGTCGCGGCGATCACTTCCCCGATGATCGGCGTTCCACGACGGAGGATCTCCTCTCGGACGGAGTCGATGTCCTCGCTCTCCTCCTTCAGGAGCCGGAGGAGGTCGTCCAGCTCCTGATCGGACAGGTCGGACCGCTCGCTCATGAGCCGAAGGAGAAGTCGAACCCGAACGTCACCAGGTCGATCCCGGAGAAGTCGAACTCCGCCCTTGTGTACAGCTTGGCGCCGCAGATCGTCACGTCCGCGTAGATGCACTGACTGGCGAAGCCGGTCGCGTCGAACGTCGTCAGGCTTCGAAACGTCACCGGATCGAACGTCGCTTCGATCGCGATCAGCTGCTGGGCGAACAGGAGCGAACCGTCGAAGTCGGTCTCGGTGGTGATCAGGACGCCGCAGATCTCGAACGACACGGCGAACCCCTGGCCTTCGAAGACGATCGGGATCGGCACCGGAAGCGGGTTCTCCACGAACCGCGTGTGGGACGTGAAGCGCACGACGTCGATCTGGAGGTCGACGACGAAATCGATGTCGGTGATAACGAAGAGGCCGTTGAGCCCCATCGTGGCCAGGAAGCTGAGCGACGGCTCCTCGAACCGGTACCCGAGCTCGAACAGCATCCTCGACAGACCGCCGGAATCGAACCACGTCGTGTTGCTGGCAATCAGCCCCATGAAGTCGGCCTCCAGCCGAACGAGCTCTTCCTCGAAGTAGAAGTCCGGGACGATCGTCACGTCGAGATCGAGCGGCAGCGTGCATAGCGTGTCCAGGTGGTTGAACAGGGTGAGCATCTCGTACGAGAACGGTGCCTCAACGCCCCCGAGGATGTTGACCAAGTCGATCGCGCCGAATCCGGTAAGGCTCGTTATCGAAAACCCGCACACGATCCCGCTCGAGAGCTCGATGACCGCCCCCATACTGTAGGTCGGCGTCTGCACGCTGCCGATGTTCGCCAGAATGAAGTCCACGCCGATGTCGACACCGGCGATCGCCATGTCGAGGCTCAGCTCGTTCCGGCTGAAGTACGGATCGAACAGGATCTCCTCGCTGATCTGAACCGCGCCCAGGTCGACGCCGAGCGTCACCTGCTGCGACTGGAAGCCGGCCAGGTCGAATCCTGTCTCCGAGGCGAACGTGAACCCCGAAACGTCGAACGCAAGTATCAGGTCCGCGCCGATGTTGTAGGACGTCGGCGGAACCGGGGTGTATGTGACCGCCAACCCGACGAAGCCGGAGAATCCGACGTCGTCTGCCATTGCGATCCCGCCGCCGAGAAACGAGAGGGCGACGACGCAAATCGCGATTCGCGCACACAACCGTGCCATGATGACCTCCTCCGTGATCTCACCGCCCGAAAGCGTAGATCAGGAACGACCGCCCCAACCGGAAATGGGCGAGGATGAGGTCGTGGGTTTGTCCCCGGCACCCGGGACAGATGTACCGCGCGGAAAGACAGAAGGGGAACGCTCACGCTCCCCCTTCATCGGGCGTCACTTCTCGATCTCCATCACCGACAGGACCAGTCCGGTCAGGAGCTTCGGATAGAAGTCGGTCGACTTCTGCGGCATCTTCTCGCCGCGGTCGGCGACCCGCATCACCTCGTCGGCCGACGTGGGGTTCAGAACGAACAGAATCTGCTCCTCGCCGGACGCCACCGCGTCCATTCCCGCTCGAGCGTCGACCGTGTAGGTGACGTTTTGCTGCTCCTCCAGCGCGCGGGCGTCGATCCCGAGCAGCCGCTCGAGGATCGCCGCGTGGAGGATCGTGACGTCGAGGCGGCGGAAGTCGGTCGAGCGAGCGCCCCCGATCAGCCCGTCCATGACCGAGACGTCCCTCAGCGTCAGCGTCGCGTAGATCCCGCCGGCGCAGCAGCCGAACGTGTGTCGGTCCCGTCCCGCTCGGGTCGCCGACACCATCGCATCGAACGACGGGTGCCGCTCGACGACGAGCTGCCCGGCCGCGGCGGCGAGGAACGCCTCCGCGTCGAAGTCGGTCAGCCCGTGGGCCAGCCGATGGATCGGGCGGATCGACGTCCCCGGCTCGGCGACGTTGAACAGGGTCATCATCCGGACGTCGAACGACTCCGGCGCCGCCGGCCTCCAGCCGTTCGCGAGGCACTCCCCCATGTACGTCACCGCCGTCTCGTACCGATGGTGCCCGTCGGCGATGTAGAGGTCCCGGTCGGCGAGCGCCTCTTGCACGCCCGCGATCGTGCCCGGATCGTCGATCCGCCAGACGCGGTGGGCGTTCCCGTCCGCGTCGGTCGCCTCGATCTCCGGCTCGACGCCCTCGATCTCCGCCACCAGAAGGCGATCGGCGACCCGTTCCGGGTCGCGGTACAGCATGAAGATGTGGCCGAAGTTCGCCTCCGTCGCCCGCATCAGCTTCAGGCGATCCACCTTCGGTCCCTTGAGCGTCTGCTCGTGCGCGCGGACTCTCTCCGGCTCGAGCTTCCCCAGCGCGACGACCCCCTTTCGCGTCAGGCGCCGGCCGTCGAACGAGTACGCCTGGTGATACGCGTACAAGGCCGGCTCGACGTCGCGGACGAGGATCCCTTCGTCGATCCACGCGTGGAGGAAGCCCGCCGCGCGGGTGTAGACGTTGTTCGCGTCGTCGTCCCCCGGCTCGGCCTTTCCCTTGATGATCCGGACGATGTTGTGCGGGCTTCGCGCGTAGCAGGCCGCCTGGACGTCCGGGGAGACCCGATCGTACGGCGGCGTCACGACGTCGCTGATCGCGCCGACCTTCTCGGGATCGAAGCGGTAGCCTCGGAACGGGATGACGGTCGCCATCGGACGCCTCGCCCCCTAGCCGCGCGCCTTCGCGAAGTCGACGACGATCTGCGCCGCCTCCCGGCCGACCCGCGACTGCGCCTCGACGGTCGACGCCCCGATGTGCGGGGTGAGCGAGATCGCGGCGAGGGCGAGGATCGGATGATCCGCCGGCGGCGGCTCGGTCTCGAACACGTCGAGCGCGACGCCGGCGACCTTCCCGCCTTCGACCGCCGCGACGAGCGACGCCTCGTCGACGACGCCCCCGCGGGCGCAGTTCACGATCCGGACCCCGTCCTTCATCTTCGCGAACTCCGCCTCGCCGAGGATCGGGCCGACCGACGGATCGAACGGGACGTGCAGCGAGATGAAGTCACTTGTACCGATCAGGACGTCAAAAGGAACCATCTTCGCGATCTCGGGCAGTGGACTCTCCGCGAGGTATGCATCGTGGCAAACGATCAGCATCCCGAGCGCATGCGCCTTCTTCGCAAGTATCTGTCCGATCCGGCCGATCCCGACGATGCCGAGCGTCTTGCCTTCGATCTCGATCCCCTTCAGCTGCTTCTTCTCCCACTTGCCCGCCTTCATCGACGCCGTCGCGCGCCCGATGTGCCGTGCGAGCGAAAGGACGTGGCCGAGGGCGAGCTCGGCGACCGAGTTCGAGGACGCCGCCGGGGTGTTCCGGACCTCGATCCCCTTTCCCTTCGCGTAGTCGACGTCGACGTTGTCGAGCCCGACGCCGGCGCGGACGATCAGCTTCAGGTTCTCCGCCGCGTCGAGGATCTCGGCCCGCAGCTTCGTCGCGCTGCGGACGACGATCGCGTCGTACGCGCCGATCTCCGCCTTCAGCGCCTCGGGGGAGAGCTCCGTCTTCTCGTCGACCTCGAGCCCCGCGTCTCGCATCGCCGCCACCGCCTCGGCGGCGAGCGGATCCGACGCCAGCACCTTGAACGCCATCATCGCACCCCCTACAGGCCGAGGATCGATTCGATCGCCCTCAGCAGCCCCTCGATTTCGTCGACCTGCGTGTCGCCCATGTGGGCGATCCGGAACGTCTTCCCCTTGATGTCCCCGTAGCCGTTCGCGATCCGCAGGTTGTACTCGTCGGCCAGCCTGTCGATCATCCCGGCGACGTCGATCTCCCTCGTGTTGCGGACGCACGTCAACGTCGGCGACCAGTAGCCCGCCTCCGGGAAGACGTCGAAGTGCTCCTTCGCCCACTTCTGGACGATCCCCGCCATCCTGGCGTGGCGGGCGAAGCGGGCCTCGATCCCCTCGGCGAGCATGTCGTCGAGCTGCGCGTTCAGCGCGTAAAGGTGCGGGATCGCCGGGGTCGAAGGCGTCTGGTTCTTCAGATGCGACTTGTACATCCGCGGGAGGCTGAAGTAGTAGCTCCGCGGCGGAACCGCCTTCGCCCGCTCGAGCGCCCGCTCGCTCACCGCCGCAACGGCGAGCCCCGCCGGGAGCGCGAACGCCTTCTGCACCCCCGCGAGGGCGAAGTCGATCTTCCACGCGTCGGTCTCGATCTTCACGCCGGCCATCCCGGAGACCGCGTCGACGAGGAGCAGCACGTCCGGATAGCGGCTGACGACTTCGGCGATCTCCCGAAGCGGGTTGAGCAGACCGGTCGACGTCTCGTTGAACACGAGCGTGACGGCGTCGTACCGACCGGACGCGAGCCGCTCTTCGACCGCCTCCGGCTTCACCGCCACGTCCCACGGCACCTCGAACGCGTCGCACGGGACGCCGTTGCCGACGGTGATCTCGTGCCACCGCTTCGAGAAGGCCCCGTTCACGAGGTTCAGACACCGCTCGGCGACGAGGTTCGTCACCGCCGATTCCATCGCGCCGGTCGACGACGAAGTGAACAACAGAACCGGATTCCCCGTGTACAGGACCTTCTGGAGCTTCGGCTGGATCGCCGCGTACAGCTCCGAGAACTCCGGCGACCGATGATGGATCTGCGGCGTCGCCAGCTCCTTGAGGATCTCCGGCCGGACCTGCGTCGGCCCGGGGGTGAACAGCCTCTTGTACATCGCGCCCCTCCTGAATCGCTGAGAATCGCTGTCGAAGCGCCAGGAGGATATCACGCCGATCCGCTCGTCGCAACGGGGATTCGGCGAATTCGTTCCGTCGGTCGCGCGCCGCGCACACGCTGGCCGATCCCCGGCCGCCCCGCTAGAATCGCGAGACGCTGGGGTAAATAAGGAGGGAGCATGAGCGCGATCGGTTACGTCATCATCATCGGAGGGATCGCCCTCCTCTGGGGAGGGCTCACGTACAACCGCCTCGTCCGGCTCCGCGTCCGGTCGGAAGAGGCGTGGCGGGACATCGACACGCAGCTGAAGCGTCGATGGGATCTGATCCCGAACCTCGTCGAGACGGTCAAGGGATACGCCGCCCACGAGTCGGAGGTGTTCGAGCAAGTGACGCTCGCCCGTTCGAGAGCGATCGACGCCTCCAGCCCGCGCGAGCAGGCGGAGGCGGAAGAGGGCCTCAAGGGGGCACTCAAGTCGCTGTTCGCGATCGTCGAGGCGTATCCCGAGCTGAAGGCGAATCAGAACTTCCTCGAGCTGCAGGGGACGCTCGAGCAGGTGGAGGACGCGATCCAGCGGTCCCGCCGCTACTACAATGCGGTCGTCCGCGATTTCAACACGACGATCCAGGTCTTCCCGCGCAACGTCATCGCCGGCCTGTTCGGCTTCCGAGAGCGGGAGTTCTACGCCCTCCCCGGCGAGGAGCAGCGGGAAGCGCCGCCGGTCCGGTTCTGATGCGCCACGTCCGGCTCGCCCTCCTTCTCGCGGCCGCCCTCCTCACGGTCGGATCGAGCGCGCTCGCCAGCCTCGAGATCGGGCGGTTCGACGTCTCGATCGTCCTCGACCCGTCGGGGACCCTCCGCGTGACCGAGGAGATCGCCGTCACCTTCTTCACCCCGCACCACGGGATCGAGCGGGAGATCCCGGTCTCGTACCGGGATCCGCGCGGCGCCAACGTCGCCATCGATGTCGATCCGGAACGGATCGCGCTCGACGGCGGACCGGTCCCGTACACCGTTCGTCGCGTCGGGCGGGACCTCCGCCTCCGAATCGGCGACCCCGATCGGACGATCGTCGGGACGTACACCTACACGATCGCCTACGCCGTCGACCGCGCGATCGTCTTCCACGACGACTACCTCCAGCTCTACTGGAACGCCACCGGGAACGCCTGGCGGATCCCGATCCGACAGGCCACGGCGACCGTCTCCCTTCCGGCGGCGGTCGATCGCGCGACGCTGTCGACGATCTCCTACGTCGGCCCGACCGGGAGCTCGATGCGCGGGAACCGGGCGACCGTTTCGGAAGCCGGGGACCTCGTCTTCTCCGCGGAGGGCCTCTCGCCCGGCGAAGGACTGACGATCGACGTGGCGATCCCTCGCGATCAGCTCCCGATCGAGGAGCCGTCGTCCGCGCAGCGGCTTCTCTGGTTCCTCGCCGCGAACCGGTACGCGGCGCTGCCGATCGTCGCGCTGATCGGGATAATCGTTCTCTGGCTCCGCGTTGGGCGGGACCCACGGAAGGGGACGATCGCCCCGGCGTTCGAGCCACCGCGCGGGATGCACCCGGGCGAGGCCGGCGTCCTCATCGACGATCGCGCCGACCTGCGCGACGTCAGCGCGATGCTGATCGGCCTGGCGGTGAAGGGGCACATGACGATCGAGGAGGTCGACGAGACGGAAGGGCTGACCGACCGCGTCAAGGAGTTCTTCGGACGGTCGGCGACCGACTACCGCTTCGTCCGCCGGTCGGCATCGGCGGAGGACCTCTCCGACGTCGAGCAGCGCCTCTTCACCGCGCTCTTCGACGCCGAGCATCCCGACGTGCGGACCCTCTCGTCGCTCGAGAACGAGTTCTACCGGCACCTTCCGACGATCAAGTCGAAGCTGTACGGCGGCCTGATCGAGAAGGGGTACTACCCGCACAACCCGGAGCGGACGCGCCGCTTCTACACGTCGCTCGGCTTCCTCGGCGTCGCCGCGGGCGCCGGGATCGGATTCGTCTCCGGGTCGCTCTACCTCGGCGTCGCGATCGCGCTCTGCGGGCTGGTCGTGCTCGCCTTCTCCCCGATCATGCCGCGGAAGACGAGGAAGGGCGTCCGCGCCCTCGAGGAGGTGCTCGGCCTCGCCGAGTACATCCGCCGAGCCGAAATCGACCGGCTCGAGTACCACGACGCACCGGAGAAGAACCCCGAGCTGTTCGGAAAGCTCCTCCCCTACGCCATCGCGCTGAACCTGACGTCGATCTGGACGAAGCAGTTCGAGGGGCTGCTCGACGAACCGCCGGACTGGTACGTCGGCAGCGCCCCGGTCTTCCGGCCGCACCTGTTCACCCTGTCGATGCTCCACATGACGCGGGGGATGGAGCGGACCTTCGTGTCGGCACCGCGGACCGCCTCGGGCGGGCGGTCCGCGTGGAGCGGAAGGAGCTCGTTCGGCGGCGGCTTCTCCGGCGGCGGCTTCGGGGGTGGAGGCGGAGGCGGCTGGTAGACTCCGTTCGTCCCTGGTAAGATCAACCCGAAAGGGCACGCATGAATCACGTCGCACGGAGGCCTTCGATTCGCATTGTGGCGGCGCCCTTTTTCGCCTGCCTCCTTGGGCTCACCGCGTTCGCGGCGACGTCCGACGGATCGGCACCGGGCGTCCCGTGGGACGCGTCGACGCCGCTCACGTGGGATCTCTTCCGATGCGCGCCACCGGCCGACGCCGTTCATCGGAGCGAAGCCGCGGCGATCCACATGACGATCCGCTGGAATGCCAGCTACTCCGTCACCTCGAACGGGGGCGGTTGGACCGGGCACGTGACGAGCGTGGCGGTGACCAACACGATGGAGCCGTCGCTGTCGTGGGTCGTCCCCGGGAAGGGGGACGGCCGGATCCTCCGGCACGAGCAAGCGCACTTCGATTTGAACGAGGTCTATCGCCGGAAGCTGGAGATCCTCCTCCCCTGTCTCCGGGCGCAGAGCGGTTCGAAGCAGGGCGCGATCGACGGGCTGGACGCGACCCTCCATCGGCAGGCGGACGAGATCCTCGAGCAGCTACAGGCGGCTCAGGCGCGCTACGACGCGGAATCCGGACACGGGAACGACCCGTCCGGCCAGGCGCGCTGGGAGGCACGAATCGCCAAGTGGCTGCTAAATCCGGCCGCCGCGCCGTAGTCAGCGCGCACGGCGCATGCGCCGTGCGCGGACACGAAACCGACCGCCGCGGCGCGGGTAGGTCCGAGGACGAATCCCACACCTCCTTACATCGAAACGAGCCGCTCGCCCGAGGGACGGCCGACCGGCCGTCCCTCACGTCCTACGCGGCCCCAGGGACCGACCGGTGTCCTTGGTGTTCCCGGCGACCGGGCGTACAATCCCGCACATGATTCGATGGGTTCTTTCTCTCGGGCTACTCGGGAGCCTACTGGCGGCGATCGGTGGCTGCTGCATCGGGCCGGTCTGCTTCTAGGATCTCGACGCCGCGCCCCGCGTAGACCGCCTGACCGAACGAGACCCCGCCGTCGCCGCACGGGACACGTTCGTTGGTCCGATAGCGTAGACCGGCGTCCTGCACGGTATCGCGGATCGTCGAAGCGATCGCGTCGTTGTACGCGACGCCGCCGCTGAAGCAGACGTCCGCGACGCCCCGCTCCTCCGCGATCGTCGCCGCGAGACGCGACGCGCCGCGCGCCAGGGCCGCCTGCGCCGTCGCCGCGACGTCCTCGACCGCCTCCGTCTCCGCCATCTCGACGAGCCGTCCGAACAGGTCGACCGTATCGAGAACGCGGGTCGACCCCCGCTGCAACAGGCCGACGTCGATCGGCGTCGCGATCCCACGAGCGGCGACGGCCTCGAGACGCATCGCCGGTTCCCCCTCGTAGGTCCGTTCCCAGCAGACGCCGAGCCAGGCGGAAACCGCGTCGAGGAAGCGCCCGGCGCTCGTCGTCCACGGGGCGTTGACGCCGCGCTCGATCTGCGCGACGAGCAGCTCGGCGGCGTCTTCCGCCAAGCCGCGCGCCACCAGCGCCGCCGCGATCCCGTCTTCATGTCGGCCGGCCGCGTGAAGGAACGACGCCGCCATCCGGAGCGGGAAGCGCGCCGCCAGATCGCCGCCCGGGAGGCGGACCGGCCGGAGGAAGCCGACCCGCTCGATCGACCGGTCCAGGCAGGCGAACAGCTCGCCGCCCCACGCCTCGCCGTCCCCCCCGTAGCCGTACCCGTCCAACACGATCCCGACCGCCTCGCCGAGCCCGTGCTCCTCCATGACCGAGAGCACGTGCGCGGCGTGGTGCTGGACGCGCACGACGCGGGCCCCGTGTTCCGCGGCAACCTCGCCGGCGAGACGCGTCGTCGCGAAGCGGGGATGAAGATCGCACGCGACGATCCGCGGCGCCGGCGCCCGGGTGATCCGAACGAGATGATCGATCGCCTCGCGGAGGAAGCCGATCGTCTCCAGG
>Ga0307439_1001333_pt1 | contig 15760 bp, 13 predicted proteins | sample SalMarWE160490MG_FD_202142 | JGI IMG/M metagenome (GOLD analysis project Ga0307439, IMG submission 202142) | Salt marsh sediment microbial communities from the Plum Island Ecosystem LTER, Massachusetts, United States - WE1604-90 | ecosystem: Environmental > Aquatic > Marine > Intertidal zone >... | reverse complement strand
AATTTATCGGTTTCAGTCGCTTTCTTAAAAGCCCGCTGTCTGTCAGATGGGTCATGGTCTTCAAGGTAATAAGTATGCTCTTTGAACCACGGATACGTATTAAGTTTGTTAAACGAGACACAAGGCTGAAATATATCTACGAGTGCATATCCCCTATGTATAATTGCTTTTTTCAGTATTTCTTTTGTTTGCTCCGCATCGCCGGCATAGGCCCTTGCGACAAAACCGACGTCCAGGGCAATCGCTACTGCTAACGGATTGAACGGCTCAAGAAATACACCGTTAACCTGTACAGGCGTCTTAAATCCTATCTGGCTTGTAGGTGAGGCTTGTCCCTTTGTCAGGCCATAAACCATATTATTGTGAACGATATTGGTAATATTCGGATTTCTGCGTATCGTATGCAAGAAGTGATTACCACCCTCACCATACATATCACCGTCGCCGCTTTCAGCTATTACGGTAAGGGCAGGATTAGCTGCTTTGATTGCCGTCGCAGGCGGCAGAGCTCTTCCGTGCAATCCGTTAAATACATTTGTTTTGAGATAGTGAGGAATTTTCGCAGCCTGGCCGATACCTGAAACAAGTACAAGATTAGTCGGCTTAATTTCCAGCTCAGCTAAAGCTTGTTTCAGTATTTTAAGAATAGGGATATTGCCGCAACCTGGACACCAGGCAATATCAGTGTCAGCCATATCGAAACTTTTAGCTTCCATAGCTTGGTCCCTAATCCAATGACTCGTTCAATTTGTTTGATAACTCTTCAACATAAAAACTCAAGCCGTTATACTTGAGAATCTTGTTTTTAATATCAATTCCTGTGTGAAGTTTTATTAGCTTTGAAAATTGAGAGGTCGCATTGTTCTCAACTATTAAAGTTTTCCGAGCTTTTTGGAGATAATTGACCGTTTCATTCGGCAACGGATACACTTGTTTGAAATGCAAAACCGCGACATTCTCTTTGCTTAGATTTTCTACCGCCTCCTTTACGACATTATAAGTCGAGCCCCAGCATACTACCAGGTTTTCATAATCCCGAGGTCCTGTCAATTGCGGCGGTATTGTTTCATTCTTCAAAAGTTCAAACTTTTCCAGTCTTTTATTAACCATCCTGGTTCTTAAATCAAGGTCTTCCGTAATGTGTCCGGTTTCATCGTGCTCGTCGCTATCGACCACAATCAATCCTTGCCCCAATCCGGGTATTCCACGGGGAGAAATACCATTTGCCGTCAGCTTGTACCTTTTGTAATTGACGTCTGTTTTAATTACGTGTTTTTCAATATTTATGTCTGACAAATCAAGGCAGGCTGTATTGTAGTAGGAATCTATGAAATATTGATCAGTGAGTATGAATACCGGCACCTGATATTTATCTGCCAAATTGAATGCTTTTTGTGTCAGATAGAAACCGTCTTCGACCTTTCCAGGCGCAAGTATTATTCTCGGAAATTCGCCATGCCCTGCATAGAGGGCAAGTTCGAGGTCGGCTTGTTCGGTCCTGGTGGGCAATCCGGTTGCCGGTCCGGGCCTTTGTGCAAGATGAATGACAATCGGGCTCTCGAGCATACCGGCCAGGCTCAAGCCCTCTGTCATAAGAGCAAAGCCCCCGCCCGATGTCGTAACCATCGCCCTGGCGCCGGCGTACCAGGCCCCGATAGCCATATTTATTGCGGCTATTTCGTCCTCGGCCTGCTCGGCTATTATACCGAAATCTTTTGCGTGTTTGGCAAGAAACACCAATACTCCTGTTGATGGAGACATAGGATAGGCGGATATGAAGTTGCAACCACCGGCTATGGCACCAAGAGCCACAGCTTCAGTGCCGCTCAAAAGAATTTGGTCTTCAACTTTGGTATCCTTGTTAACATTAAATCCAATCCCTACAGAGTCCTGTAAATCTTCAGAAAGCTTATAGCCGGCCTTTACTGCGGTAATATTTTTTTGCACAACTCCACCGGATTTATCAGAAAAAAACTTTCCCACGAACTCACTTACCGTTTGCAGCTCAATCCCAAACATACGAGCCATTACACCTACGGCAACAACATTGGAATAAATCTTATCGCCAATCTCGGAGGCTGTTTTAGTAAACGGTACATCAACAAACTTGTGCCTGGTTTGGTCGAAATCCTCACCTATGGTCTCTTTGTCTGCCAGGATAACTGTCTGAGGAGAGATTCTTTTTTCAACATGTTGGATAGCCCCTTTGTTAAGAGGAATAAGGATATCAATCCTGCTTACAGAAGAGCCGATAGCTTCCGAGGACATTCGTATTTCCGTAGAGTTTGTTCCGCCACGAATACGTGACATGTACTCTTTGGTGGCGAAAACATTGTAACCGGCGAGCTTCAAGATGCGGGTCAGAAGGAATTCAACGGTCTGGATGCCCATACCGGCCTGGCCGCATAAGACAATAGAGACGTTGTCGGCGTTTTGGAATAATGAGTTAGTAGCCATAAGTTATGTTAGTTATCTGAACAAGCAGTTTGAAATTCACCCAATAAAGTCCAAGGTTTTTCAATATTCTTCCAGGTGATAAAACTCGGCATTTTCAAGCCAAGTTTCAGGACGAGAGACAAACTCGATTATGTTCTCCAATAAAAAATAATGTTTCTTTTCTTCGTCAGCCAGTTTCAGGAAGATCTCCTTTTGATATTTTTCTTCGACTTCATTTGCTTTTTCCAGGTAGAAATCCCTGCTTCTTTCTTCGATATCCTGAGCCTTCTTGTAAAGCTGGATCTGCCCTGTGTCATAATCGAAATTTTCGTTGGACTCCTTGATTTGAATGAAGATATTCTTCGCATCGGATAGAATCGTTGTTCCCACCATTTCCGGCTTGGCGGTTTTCATTTCTTCTATGGTTTTGAAGTGCTTGACCTCCTCGTCTGCGAGCATTGTCAGGATAGCTTGAAGACCCTTATTAGCAGTCTGCCGGGCCAGTTGACGATAGTACTCTTCGCCATCTTTTTCCATTTGCATAGCATATTCAAATATGTTCATAGTTCCACCCTTGGTTTGAAGGTAAGTTTTCAATAGACTTTTGTTATTATCCGGCCGGTATAATTGCCTTTGCCTCTTCACCGCCCCTGGCCGGTTGTTTCGAGAACAGTCTGCCATAAATGGCCGTCAGGGTCAACTTTCTTTTTCTTGAGGATAGTAAGCGATAAGGGGATATGAACGAAGTATTGATTCCAGTATCCTACTACCATATTTGTTCGGCCCGACATGCCGGCGTGCACAGCGTTTTGGCCAAGCATTACGCAAAAGGCTGAATCGTTGGAGTCGGCGGGTAAGCTGCGAATCATATAGCTGGGGTCTATATATTTCAAACTCAACGGCTTTTTCTTCTCTGCAAAATATTGTTTTATTCTTTCTTTCAGTATAAGCCCGATATCCTCACGTACGATATTTCCGGAAGCATCCCTCTTTTGAATACCGTTTGTTTCAGTTATCTGACGGCCTACACCTTCGGCTACAACTATTACAGCGTGATGTTTTTTATCCAGGCGTTTTTCAAGAGCCTGTAAAAATCCGTTTTCACCTTCAAGAACGAACGGCACCTCCGGAATAAAGCAGAAGTTCACATCGCTGTTTGCTAAGGTGGCATAAGCGGCGATAAAGCCCGAATCCCTGCCCATCAGTTTAACCAGCCCGACGCCGTTCCAGGCGCCTTTGGCTTCTGCGTGTGCACAGAGAATTGCCGGTCGTGCCGCTTCAACAGCAGTTGAGAAGCCGAAAGACTGCTCTATGCCACTTATGTCGTTATCGATTGTTTTGGGAATCCCGATAACGGAAATCTTCAATCCTCTTTTCTTTATTGTTTCGGTCAGGTCCCTTACCCCTCGCAGCGTCCCATCTCCGCCGATGGTAAATAATAAGCCGATTCCCATCTTTTCCAGAGTATCAACCATATCGTCAACATCCTGCGGCCCGCGGGAAGATGATAGAATATCTCCGCCTTTAAGATGGATGTCATCTACCGAGTCGGGCGTTAGCAGCATAGGCTCCTGGGGGGCTTTCGAGGATAGACCTGCATACCCATATCGGAAGCCAAAGACGGCTTTGACTCGGTACTGCCAGAGCAGGCTAAGAGTGATGGTTCGTATAACATCATTAAGGCCGGGACATAATCCGCCACAGGTAACGATGCCGCAGTTTATTTTTTCCGGCTCGAAGAAAATCTTTCGGCGGGGACCGGCCCTCTCGAACATTGGAAGCTCTTTACCGGTGCCTTTGGATGCTTTTAGATTCTCAGAATGTGAGTACAGCAGGACTTTCTCGTCGTCATCGGTAAAATGACGCCCCCCTACTATCAGAGGGGAATCTATCATTGGCGAACCAAGTTTCTCAATGGCCAAATCAGGCAGCTCATCCGGTCTTAAGTTATAAGCATCCATTTATTCTTTACTCCATATACGCCTTAACGGTCGAAATAAGTTTCGGCAGCAGGTCATATCTTTTCTTGAGCAAAGCATCGATAGTACCAAATACATTCGTTACCTGATTTTTCTTTGCGATAAGACTGTTGTAAAGAAAAACCACAACAAGAATAACCACCACGCCAATAATAATTGCGACCCACATTTTTAATCTCCTTCAAAAAAAAGATCCACCTGTCATTCCCGCGCCACATTTGTCATTCCCGCGAAAGCGGGAATCCAGAAAAACGCAAAGTCTGGATTCCGCATCAAAGCCTGCCCTGAGCAAAGGCGAATGGGTGCGGAATGACAAGCCTAAAATGTTAACCTGATTTTTTAGAAACAGCATCATGTTGCTATTTTTACCGTACTAATAGACAACTTGCCAGTAAAAAGTTCTCGTAATCCCCACCTGGGTGTGGTGATTTTTTGTTGCAGTGCACAACAGTAGGTGTGATAAGAAATTACCCTTTATTGTCATTGCGAGTTCGCCATAGGCGGACGCAGCCGAGCAGCCAAGCGCGGCTATCTCAAGGGTAACGACAGAGATCGCCACGGCCTTTTTCAAAGGCCTCGCAATGACAAAAAAGGCATCCGTGAAAAATCACGGCATTTCCCACGCAAGCTCTTCCATAGTTTCTTCCAATTGTCCCTGGATGTCTTCGAGTTTTTCCTTTTTCTCTTCTACGGCCTCGGGAAGTTCCACAGCATCTTCATCTACCACGTGCGGTGTCATAAACACAAGCAGCTCGCTGTTTGTCTGAATGACCGAGTTATGTCGGAACAGACCTCCAATCAAAGGCAAATCGCCGAATAGCGGAAGCTTGGCCTCGACTTTGCTGTCCTTCTGGAATAAAATACCACCTAACAAAAGAGTCTGGTTGTTCTGTACTATCATATTCGTCGTGGTAATCATCTGGCTCCTAATGGGAACGTTTTGCTCACGCTCTGCGGTAAGCTGGGAGATCTCGATATTTACCTCCATATCGACTTTATCCTCGGGAGTAATACCTGGCCTGGCTTTCAACTCCATACCTACCGCCTCGTAAGTAATATCCTGCTGGCTGCCTCCTTGCCCGCCTATTAAGGTTGTACCACCCAGGAATGGAACTGTACTGCCCTTGAAGAAACTTGCTTCTTCGTTGTCCTTTGTCCAGATTGTCTGCTGATTAAGAATCTTGGCATCGGTTGTCTTGACAAGGAAATCAAGCAAGGCATAGACATCTGTTCCAACGCCGAGCAATGTACCTGACGTTCCTGTGGCTCCAAACCCGCTGGGTGATATAGTGCCTCCAAGTGAGCCGTGAGTTCCCAGATGTGTAATATTGGCCAGCGCGGTAAGTGCATTTTCGCCTGCTGAGCCGAACGCACCCGGATTCGTTGACAGCTCGATACCGAGAGAAGTTACTTTAGTGTGCTCAACCTCCACAATTATCGCCTCTATCATCACCTGTTTGCCCGGCACGTCCAGTTGTGCGATCAGCTCTTCTATCTCGTCCATAAACTCCGGTGGAGCGAGGACCATAATCGACTTTGTATGCGGTTCCGGCACGAAGCGAATCCTGCCGATAACATTGCTGATTGGCAGCTCTGTATTGATAGTGCTGCGAGCGCCAGACCCTGACCACGGCGGCGTATAGGTCTCCTGCTGTGACTGGCCGGCGCTTTGGTTGTTACTACTACCGCCACCGCTAGCGCTGTCTTCCGCTGCATCCATCGCCGAGGTTGCGCTCAGTCCTTGCTCAGCGTATCGAATCGGGGCCTGCTGCCCCGCTTCGACGAACATCGCATTTAGACGTTCACTCAGGTCTTCGGGGTCTGCGTACTTGAGTTGTATGACTTTGGGAATCTCGCCCATCTCCTCTCTGTCAAGGTCAAGTATCAATTGCTCAATGACATCGTATGCCTCGGGAATCTTGCTTATTACGATTATCTTCTTTGTCCCTGGTACCTCTTCGAAGGTCAATTGGCCGTAGAGCGGCCCGACAATCTTTTCCTTTTCCTCAGTACCTCTGCCAAACAAAAGGTCATAGATAGACAAGCCTCCGCCACCTTCGTCGGTAAAAAGCGTCTTTAGCAGCTCGACCATCTGCACGGGATCGGAGTTGTGCAGCTCAATTATCCTCGGCTTGACCTTGTCCACATCCAGCGGAACATCCCATTCCTTTATCTGGTCGATAATTTTGAGCATATTATGAGGCGCAGCAATCACCGTTACCTGCCCCATCGTCGGAAATGATATTACTTTTACTGTCTCTGCATCACTTCCTTGGCTGCCGCGCCCATATCTATAATAGTAGTAACTGTCCGAGCCGCTGGGTGCTGTCTCACCATAGAGATTATCGATATTTTCCTTAATCTGGTCGGGATCGGCATGCTTCAATTTAAAAACCCTTGTTTCATATTCACCAGAAGGAATATCTATTTCTGCAATAAGCTTCTTCACTATTTCGCGCACATCCGCCCTGCCGAAGATAACAATCTGTCTTGCCTGCGGTAGCGGCTGAATAAGAACGCTCGTCTGCAATTCTGAGCCCGGCATCTGCTGCATCGCCTCATTAAGACGGTCCGCCACTTCGCTCACATCGGCAAACGTGATTGAAACGGTTTCGTGTTCTGATTTGACCGGTTCCTCGTGGTCAAGTTTCTCTATCCATTCGCCAATCCGCTTCATATCTTCAGCCGACGCCCTTGCAATAATCCACTTGCGGTTTGGCTCCGGGATAAGCACAACCGGCTGTTGGCTTGGCCCAATCATGACTGATGATGAGCCGGACCTGGAACTACCTCTGCTGCTATAACCACGACTTGACGAGTAACTGGTCCGGCTATAACTGCTCCCGCCGTAACTGCTTCGACCAAGACTCCTTGAGCTGGTACCACCAGTCTCACCGGTTATAAGCATCCTCAACAACTGGACAATCTCTGATGGGTCGCCGTAACGAATTTCAAAAATCTCCGTAACGGTCTGCTCAGCTTCGGGCACATCAAACTCTGTTATAATCGTCTCGATACTTATCAGATTCTCGACCGTATCAATCACTAACAGGTTGCCCGTGGTTTCATCGGCGCTTACATAGCCGGTCTCGCTAAGCAAAGGCCCGACAATCTGGGCCATCTGCGAAGGACTGTAGTTCTCTAACTTGAAGAACTTCTGAACTATCTGATTTTTATTTTCAACCCCCACAAGCGGTTGATCAATAAATAGTGTAGGCACAGCCTTGTCAAGCCTCTTAATCCACTCGCCAATTTGCTTTAAATCTTCAGCAGTTGCTTTTGCGATAATCCAGTTGTTCGTCGGCTGCGCGATAAGGGTGGCCGGCGTCCGGCTGGTGCCAACCGTAACCGATGTTGCCGTCCCACCTGAGGTGCTCGAAGAACCAGGCCGCCTTGGCGAAGGCATGGGCCTGCCACCTCGGCTGGGACCTCTCACACTACTGCTGCTGCCACCTAATAGTGACTGAAGCAGCTCGACAATCTCTGTGGGGTTACCGTGTTGAATTTCAAATATCTCTGTGATGATTTCTTCAGCTTCGACCACGTCAAACTGCTCGATAATCAGGCTGATACGCATCAGGCTCTTAACCGTATCAATTACCAGCAAGCTGCCGGTGCCTTCATCAGCGCTTAAATAGCCGTACTCGCCCATCAACGGCTGAATAATCTGGCCCATCTGCGAAGGACTGTAGTTTTTCAAACTAAAGAATTTTTGAACTATTTGGTCTGTATTTGCAATTTTCGCAAGAGGGTAATCATCCGTTATCGTAGGAACCTCGCCAAGTCTTGCCGCATCCGTTATGGGTTTGAGAAAAATCGTGCCGTCGGTCTGTTCGGCAATATAGCCTTTCATATACAGAGCACTATAAATCTTTTGAAGGGCTTTGCTTCTTGGCAGCTTCTCCGGCGCATATATAGTTATTCTCTGTTTCATTGACTCATCGTCGGGAATAATCACCTTGCCGGTCCATTTCGCGAGCTTCTCAATAATGGTTTTCATCTCCACATTTTTGAGGTTCACGATTTCCATCGGCTCGTTCGGCTCAGCAGGCTCATTCGGCTCGGTAATGACAACTGCTCTTCTTGGCCTAACAACATCATCTGCTCTTCTTTGCTCTGCAACAGCAACTATTCTTCCGGGTTCGTTAACATCAGAGGCCACCGTTGGTTCGTTTGCGTCAACTAACTTTTGAACATCGGGAGGTTTCTCAGCTTCAGTAACTACTTTGGTTTCAGTTGGCTTTTCCGCTTGTCCAGGCACCGGCGGGTAAAAACCAACCCTCCAGATAATAAGGACCGCTGCAATACCAACTACTATCGAAATTATTAATTTTGACCGTTCCATTTTATTCACCTCAATCTAACTAATTATTTTCTTGACGTCTGCCACCTGGCTGGCGTCTGCCGCCTTCTTGGCCCCCTGGTCTGCCACCTATTCCTATTCTGGGGGCAAAGCCATATTTTTCTTGCATTTGAGATCTAGCTTCTTCCCTTTCCTCCTCAGACATTCCTTCCCATTGCTCCCTCAGCATTTCCATTTCTTCTCTCATTTTGGCCCTTTCTTCCTCAGACATGTTCTCCATTCTTTCCCTCATTTGACTTCTTTCCTCTTCCATTCTGGCTCTTTCTTCCTCAGACATGTTCTCAAATCTTCCCCTCATCCCTCCTCTCTGTCTGCCGCCAGATCTTTCGCGCATCTGTGCCATAGCCTCTCGCCTTTCCTCCTCAGACATATTCGCAAATCGCTCCCCCATCCTCGCCATTCTATCCCCTCCGAATCCGGCTCTATCTTCGCCAGAACGATTGCGAGGCCCTCCTGGGCCTCCGGGGGTTCTCTGGGCCAGCTCTTGTACAAGTTGATCTGCCTTGCTTGGCACTTTAACCTCACTGCTTATCTCAGGCTCAGTGTCTGCTTTGGATTCAACTCTGGCACGGTAGAACCTTACTTCTCTGATGCAAATGCCGATTACAAAGGAAGCAAAAAGCACCGCAGCCCAAACCGTTACAAATATTGTTGTTGTTCCTGAATGTTTCATTTTATTTACCTCGCTTCAATAATTTTATCATTATCTACTTATCATTATCTACCACCTCGTCGTCCGCCCCCGCCATCTCCCCGACTGCCACCTGAGCCCCGTCCGCCGCCTGACGGCCGTCCGCCGCCTGGACGTCCACCGCCAAATCTTTCTCGCATTTCGGCTCTGAATTTTTCCCTTTCTGCCTCAGACATATTCTGGAATCTGTCACGCATTTGATTCCGAGCCCTGTCCCTTTCGGACTCAGACATATTCTGGAATCTTTCCCTCATTCCCGCCATAGGTCCCTCCATGCCTCCACGGACGCCCATTGGTCTTACCGCCGACGCTGACCCAACTGCAACCATCTGGGCGCTTCCTCCTCCAGGCCCACTACTACTGGCTGTTGCTCTTGAACCACTCGGTCTGCCCGGCTGCGAAGAACCTTTTGAATCGATAGGGGCAAAGGTTTTTTTGTTGCCGTCCCATTCGATAGTAACTTGCGTGGGTCCAATTGCCACAATTTTCGCATCTCCCACCGTGTCATCGACTTCGTACCACTTGTCCTTTATCAGCACCTCATCACCAAATATACCCCAGACCTCTTTTACCGGGTGCTGCTTCGGCGGAGGCGGCACAAACAAATTGTTCTTTTTTAGCGCCTCAGCGAGCGTTTTGTATCTGGCAAAATAAATCTTCATATCGTTCGGGTCAGTTTTGTTATTCGCAACAGCAGTCTTAACCAGGTTCTCTGCCCTGGCTGAGGCCGTAAAAAAGCCTGTTACCTTAACTAAAATCAAAACCGCAAAAAACGCTGAAGCACCAAGTAGTACAACCGAAACCAATTCTTTCTTTTCTTTAAGATAATCAAGTTTCATAATTTATCTCCCTTACTTAATAAATGTTGATACTGTCAGGTCCATGTCAACTTGCTGAGAATTCTTTGTATCGCATCTTATTCGCAGCTCTTCGACGCCCACCAGATAAGGATTATCTTTCAGGTTCGCAAGCAAATCGAGCACCTGAGTGAACCTGCATTTGCCGCTGCATTTCATGCGCAGCAATTTGTACCCGACCTGCCCTGATTTGGCGGTAGAAACGACCTGCAAAGTACTCTTAATTCCCGCCTTCTTTAACTGTTCGTCAAGCTTGTCTCTAAACAGAAACTTTTGTGTCTCTTCCTTCTGCGGCATCTCAAACTTGGGCACAATTGACATCAAGCCTGCCTGCTTGGCCTTTTCCACATCGATAAGCTCCAGCTTGTCCTTCACCTCGGCAAGTGATGCTCTTGCCTCTGCCCAGCGGTCAAGCCATTTGGATGCAAACACAAACACCAGGATAGCCACAACACACACAGCACCAATCTTCAACATCCGTATGTCTCTTTGGCTTAATTTTTCTATCATAGCTTCGAAACCTTTTATTTATATGTTCTCTCTATTTGGTAAAACTCTTGTAATGAAAAGTCATAGTGAATTTGAGCTTTTTGGTTTTGGCGTCCGGACTCGATGACCTCTTCACATTCTTTATGCTGCTTCTGTCCTGCAAACTTTTCTCAAATTTGTAGAGCTGATCATTATTAGAGGCCTGGCCGTTTATAGTCACCGGCTGGCCCTTCTTAAAATGAAAATTCTCCAGCTTTATGCCACTATCACCGCTGGCGGTCACCTGACCTAAGAGGTCGAGCAAATCCGGCCTTTGTTGTGCAACAACTTTGATTAGTTTTTGCCGCTGCATTAGCAGATTGATATCAGCCTCCGAGCCTGATGCGCTCAGACGCTTTTCGATCGCACCCGGACTGGCCACATCAACCGCATAAGAGAGGACGACTAATAATACCAGCATTACCACCGCAATCGCACACGTTACCTTTGGTGAATACAACCAATGTTTCTTTTCTTCCTTCCAGGCCGGGTGGTACAAATGCTCAAAAATGTTAAGCTCATCCTCGCGCGCCTCAAGTGCCATCAGGCCAAGACCTATCGGCACGCGATATTCATAAACACCCTCAACACCGATTTCGTTTGATACTCTCAATTCTTTAACGTCCGGCAGGGCTACTCGCGCATTCAAGCCTGCCGACCTGAGAGAAGAAACTATGCTCACGTACGCAGCGTCGCCGTCCGATAGCACAAAAACCGGCAATTCCGCCTGCTCGGCATATCCAAACAACTCCAGCACGCTCCTCATATCCTGGATAAATCTCTCGAAGGTTTGCGTTTGTTCCTCCACTGCCTCGGCAGCAAAATCATCCGCTCCCATGTCCAGGACCACGGCATTGTTTAATCGCCCATCTACAACCAGACAAACCTGCGTATTCTGCGTCGCCATACTCACAACCACGGCGTTTCTTTCATCTCCGGCAAAGAACGTCCTCCACGCCTTTACTGTCCCCTCGCAGTCCAACATTATCTTCTCAGGCTCAAGGCTCCGCACACTTTCTACAAACCTTTGTAACGGTTCCTTTCTTGCTGCCGCTATGGTAACGCCTACCTGTCCGTTCTTTACATGGTCGGCTCGCCAGGCCAATTCCATTTGTTCAGCAGGCAATGGCAGCCGGGTTTCAGCCTGCAATTTAACCATCGCAGCGGTCTCTTCCTGGCTCACCGCAGGAACATTAATACGATAAAAGGCCATCACTGCCGAGTTAAAGCCGACCACAACCGTCCTGTTACCGTCAGCGTCTGGGTGTGCTGTTAGCTCAACGGACAAGCCACACTCGTCTGCAAAGCCCCGCCAATCCGTATCAGAACCTTCGCTGCTCTTTGTCCAGAGAACTGAAAAAACTCCATCTTTTTCTCGAAGCTCTATTGCTTTGAGCTTACTTTCTTCTTGTGTTATTGCCACCACGGACCGCCTGGGCCCAACATTTGTTTTGTTACTGTTCATATCGTTCGATTCTCACTCCATAGGCCTCATAGAACCCAGAGAATAACCAATAATCAATTACTCGCTCCCTGATACCAGTAAAGTATCTTGCAGGGACTCGAGCTTCTGTCCACTACCGCCTCTGTTTCCAGTGTCGCTCCTCTATTCATATTTCTGTCAATCGTCGCAACAGACCGAATCGTGTAAACATCGGAACGTGTGGTTATAGAACCCGCAATATTCTTAAACATATCAGTGGTCATCGACGGCATATCCATCAGTTCCCCAATACTTTCCATCCCGTACAACAATCCTTCCCTGTAAGTGATTATTTCCGCGGCAGTCTGCTCAGCCGTATCGCCCCCACCCAACAAAGCGGCCAGAACTATCCCTGAGGCCGTATTAATATTTACTTTCCCCGGTAGTTTTTCACCACTATCTACGGTTATTTTGTCCGCTATTTGAGAAAACGTTTGCGAATCCACTCCCCCATCTATCAAATCACCTATACTTTGGTATCCGTTGTTCGGGCGGTTATTCACAATCCCCTCGGCCTGAGAGCTACTAATATTAAGAGAGCTTGTAAGCTGATTCGCATTAGCTTCGTTGATATTAATCTTCGTATTACCTTCGGCGTCTTTATTATTGTCATAAGAATAGCACGTCAGATACGCAATCCATCCCTTATCCAGCTCACTATCTCCGTCATCATCCGGGGCGCTTTCGTCACCGTCTTGTTCATTATAGTCCAGCTGGTCGTTGAAGTTGGTGTCCTCTCCGTACAGCAGCTCCGGGGTAACATCCTTGACCAAAAGCAGCTCACGTATTGTTCTGAAAGGACCGTTTCGAGCCATATAACCGTACGGTAGATTTTCGTAATATCCGCCTTCGGCGCCTCCTTCGCTCGGCGTATCATCTTCGTCCCGCCAGTCAATTATCGAATCTGCAATTTCTTCAAGCATCTCCGGCAATGCTAAAAGTTGTCCTTTTGTAACAGTATTTATATTCAACTTACTTGCCTCGTCAGTAACCCGGACGGTAAACCAGCATCTTTCCAACAAAATATCATTAAAATCTTCTTCGTTATCGCTCCACAAATCCAGCAGGTGGTCACTTTCTCTTGTGTCCTCGTTCAGTATGCCGATGGCTTTTTCTATTCCTGCCCGGCAGGCCCATTTGCACCGCAGCGCTTCAGTCCTGGCGAGGCAGACTTTTGTATCGAGTCGGCTTGTACGCCCGAGCACTGAAACAAGCACTATAAGCACGATTACCACCCACAGCACTCCTACAAGAACAAGCCCTTTTTTGTTATCCTTAGTACCCATTTTCTCAGCTAAACTTTCTTTTCCCGATTCTTTCTTTTTTATCTGTTAGTGCCGGAGCTGCCTTATTGTCGTCCGCCTGTCTGGCCGCCTTGTTGTCCACCTTGCTGGCCGCCTTGTTGGCCGCCTTGTCCTTGCTCACCACTTTCGACAGTGTCAACTGCTCCGACTACAGACCTGGTGAAATTCACCATAAAAGATTCCATTGTCGGTTGTCCCCGGCTCGGCGGTGTAGCCACAATATTGACCTCAATCAACTGAGGCAAAACGTCCATTTCTTCCGGCCATTCGGTGGACCATTCTTCCCCGTCAAAGTATCTGACCTCGAAGACATCAATGTCCTCGGCAATTGCAGCCAAGATTCCACCCGGTTCCGTTTCTTCTTTGTTAGGATTCGGCCACATTCGCCTCATCAGCAGCGACTTTTCTTCATCTTTCATCAGGTAATATTCCACTTCGTATATATCACCTTCCGGCTGGTCGGTCCTGGCCTTGGCCCTGCTGACGGTGTAAAAAATCAGATAACTGATACCTTCCTCCCCTGATTCTCCAAGCGTCCCTATCAATTTGGTATTTTCTATACTCTCGTCACGGTAAAAATTCACGAGGTCCCGTTCGAGCATATTCGATACAAACCTTAGCTCAGCCGCAGTGCTGATGTTACTGTCCACCATCTCAGCGCTGGCTGTAATAGCCTTCAGAGTCCCCACCGCCACTAACATAATAAAACCACCTATGGTCACAGCTACCATCACTTCTACCAATGTAAATCCTGTCTTTTTCGAGTTCATCTTCTTGTTCGCTACTCTTCCAGACTAACCTCAACCTCAATATATACGCTTATCCCATCGAGCATGGTATCCACCGAAATACTGTAAGGACGTTTGTGGTTAATCCAGCTAACCGTTATAGTTACGAGATACAGACTATCGATATCCTGGTATTCGGTAATGACTTCCCAGTGGTACCCCGGCTCAATCTCTTCAAAATCTCCTTCCATTTGGCCTAATTCGACGAATTCATCGATGCCGACGTAGTCAATCAAGCTAAGCTGTTTATCAATCAATGACGCCGCCACTTCATATTGCCTGTTAAGTCTTGTTCCGCTAAGAGAGCTCGTGCTAATTGCTCCCACCGTCAAAACAGCTCCGGAAAGGATGGCGCTGGCAACGAGTGTCTCGATCAGGCTAAACCCTTTCTTGTTTATTTTTGTCTGCACCATTATTCTGCATCCAAGTCGATAGTCCCGATTTCCACATCCTCAGTCGTGCCGAAATACACCTTTGCCTTGCCGGTAGCGGCGGAAATGGTCACCGCATAATGAGTTTTGCCGTCACCAATCTGAATTACCGCCGACTGTGCCGTGCCGTTCGGCGAAAAAACTATTGCCTGCTCCTCCTCGTCGGTCTCGGTCGTCGTCTCTACACCTATCGGGGTAATCTGGATGTCCTCGAACTTGACCTCGTCGGCAAATTCCACCGGTCTGCAAAAAGAGTCCTTCACAACCATCTGCTCTGTTTGTCCGCTTTCTTCATCTAATTGCGTTGTAGCTAAGAAAAATCCGTTATTGGTATTGGCTACATCTAATAGTATTTTGTACTGGCGCTGCTTCTCAATCGCTATTATTCTTGCATATTGAGCTGTAAGGAAAAAATCGCGAGCCGCTTTTTCGACCAGTATCCTCTTATATGTCCCCACGTAAATACCGCCGCCAAGACCTCCGAGAAGCGCTATGATAACTACTACCACTAACACTTCCACAAGTGTAAAGCCGCATCGCTTCCCTTTGACGTTTACTTGTGACTTTCGCCTTTGCATTTCCAAAAAACTCACTTGAGCTCATAAACTACGAACTATGAACTACGAACTACGAACTACCCTATTCATTGAATATATCTTCGGCGTCGCCTTCGCCACCCTCTGTGCCGTCGGCTCCGAGGCTTACCAGGTCGTAACTGCCCGGATTGATTTCACCTTCTGCAACATAGATATACGGATTGTCCCATGGGTCGAGTAGCTGACTCATCTTTAGATATGGCCCGTTCCACTTTTCCTCAAGACCCGCCGGTGCAATTAACAAAGCATCAAGTCCATCTGAGTCATCCGGATACTGCCCGCAATCAAGACCAAATCTCTCCAG
>Ga0307439_1001323_pt1 | contig 15818 bp, 16 predicted proteins | sample SalMarWE160490MG_FD_202142 | JGI IMG/M metagenome (GOLD analysis project Ga0307439, IMG submission 202142) | Salt marsh sediment microbial communities from the Plum Island Ecosystem LTER, Massachusetts, United States - WE1604-90 | ecosystem: Environmental > Aquatic > Marine > Intertidal zone >... | reverse complement strand
ATCGGCGGGTGTCAAGAGAGTTGTCACCTGATCCATAGTTTAGGCCGCCTTTTTTAAGCAGTGCATCTGGCTGGTCTCATCCCATTTTTCAGGATTCAGCAAAACCTGATGCACAGGGTTCCAATTACGTATTTGCTTTGACCATCGATTCGGATTTCGTCTTCGGGCTTTTTCATACACTTTCCGTCGATTGGCGAGGATATGTTCCTCGCGGCCAAAATGACGATCATCAGGAGTAACGAAACGAATCGAACTGTGTAAATGCTGTGTATTGTACCAGAAAGCGAATCCATCGACCCATGACTGCGCCTGCTCAATATTTTCAAATGGTTTTGAGGGATATTCAGGTCGATATTTCATCGTTCGAAAAAGCGATTCAGAATATGGATTGTCATTGCTGACGCTGGGCCGTGAGAAGGAGGGGATGACTCCCAGTTTGTGTAAAGTAGCCAGCATGGTGGCACCTTTCATCGGCCCGCCGTTATCGGAGTGCAGCACGAGTTCTTCGGGTTGAACACCGTGGACCAAGCACGCATGGGCCAATAGCATCGAGCTGTGGTCCATGGATTCTTCGGCAAAAACCTGAGCAGCGATAATTTTACGGCTCCAAACATCGACAATCATGTAAAGGTAGAAAAATAGACCCCGTACGGAAGTCTTCAGGTACGTGATGTCCCAACTCCACACCTGGCATGGTCCGGTAGCCACATGCTCCTTTGGGCGATGAGAAACAGCAGGCTTTGAAGCCTGGCGGTGGGTCAGCATCTTATGCTCTTTGAGAACTCGGTAGAAAGTCGATTCAGAGGCCATGTAAACACCTTGATCCGCAAGTTTGGGTACGATCTGTTTGGGAGAGAGATCCCGGAATGGCGCACTGTTGGATACATCGAGTATCTGTTGCCTTTCCTGCTCGCTGAGCTTGTTGGCAGGCGCTGTCGTAGGCCCCTTGCGCTGGTCTTGACCGCCATGTCGCTGGCGCCACCTGATGATTGTACGGACACTGAGGCCCATTATGGCAGCGGCTTTTTTCAACCTGGCACCGGATTTAACTGCCCTGTCAATAAGATCTATGATCATTTTCCGTTGCTCCCGGCTGTGGGGTCGCCCTCGTCCCCCCAGATCTCCTGGACTTTTTTTTTCAACACCAATAGTGCTGCCGTCTCCGCCAGGGCTTTGTCTTTTCGATTGACCTCCTTTTCCAGGGCTCGAATGCGTTTGGCAGCATCGTTCTTTTGTTTGGCCTTCTTTTTCGAGAATCCGTTTTGCAGGCCATCGAGCATCTGCGAACGCCATTGGTCAAGATGTGCCTGATGCAGTCCTTTTTTGCGGAGAAACGCGCCAAGCTGTTCGTCATCAAGCGAGGCAGCTTCCACGACGACCTTGAGCTTATCTTCAGCACTCCAATCGTTGGGACGTTTTGGATTTTTTATTTTCGCCATTTTTGTATACTCGTGAGCATTGTTGGGAAAACCATACGATGGTCCGTCTCCGGCCATGCGCAACCATTTCGAAAGCGTCGATTGAGGAACGTCTACCTGTTTGGACAACGCCGAAGCTGATATCCCATCTGGACCGGACAATTTTTGTATCATTGCATTTTTGAACATATCGGAGTACTGCATGTCAACCTCCTCCGCCCCCAAAATGAATTTTGCGGAGAAATATTTTGCCGTCACCGATGGAGCTTCCCCATCGGTGACCAAACCGGCAAGAGGTGACAACTACCCTAACACAGGGGGATAGCGTAATGAATGATCAGCAGCGAAATCATACACTGTTTGAATACATTAGGGATCGTTAAGATAGAACAGCGGTATTTTGTGTTCGTAATTAAAATGCGTTAAGCGTGTAGTCATATACCCTATTTATTTAAAGCCATATTTTCTGTTCTATCTTTACGAGCCCTTATGTATGAGTTTGTATGATGTAGTCGCTGATTATTCATGGAGCTATTGAATCGAAAAAACTCCACGACCCCTCAAATAAATAGTTCATCAGTGCTGATATGTCAAGCCTGACGCAGAATTCAGGAAGGGCAAACGCATTTGAATTCCAATATAGGGAGAACGCTCCACGATGGCGTGTTTCTCTTGATAATTTAGGTGTTATAATAACCGGTTTATTGGTTTTTACTTAAAAGAGCGGCATTTTTCTCAAATAATTCTTTTGCTTCGCCAACCACGTAAAGAGAACCTGCGATACAGATTGCATCTTTGGGTGATGCGGTTTCAATCGCATGTATCACGGCTTTATCGACATCAGGGATGATATGTATGTCAGAAATCATTTCTCTTGCAATGGGGTAAAGCTTTTCCGGCGGCAAGGCCCGATCAATTTTCGGGCGTGTTAATATGACTTTACTACAGAGAGGAATCAGGCTTTTAAGCATGGAAGCACAGGGCTTGTCATCCAGTATACCGATAACCAGCGTTATGTTTCGATCAGAAAGATTATCGGACAGATATCCTGCAAGATTGCGGGCAGCGATGAAATTATGGGCGCCGTCAAGAAGGATGAGCGGAGATTCGGAGACGATCTCCAGTCTTCCCGGCCATCTGTTTTGTAACAGGCCGTCCTTGATGTTTTGCGGGGTAAGACCGAGATTGTTTTTATTCAGTATTTCACATGAGGCGAGAACCAGCGCTGCGTTATCGATCTGGTGGGCGCCATTTAACCCGGTATGTATGTTTCGCCATATATTCTCTAATCCAAAATAATTAAATGATTCATTGGCTCTTCGAACCCGGAATGCGTCTCCAAAGCGATGTAAGCGTGCAAATTTAGAACCGGCGATGGTTTTTAAGACTGAAATTGCATTTTTTTGTTTTACGCCGGTTACAACAGGAACATTATTTTTTATAATGCCCCCTTTTTCCCGAGTAATCTCGGCGATGGTATTCCCCAGATAGGTTTTATGTTCAAGGGATATATTGGTGATTATAGAAAGGGCCGGTTTTATGATGTTGGTCGCGTCAAGCCGCCCCCCCATACCGGTCTCGATGACGGCCCAATCAACATTCTGTTTGCCGAATTCATAAAAAGCCATTGCAGTTGCAAACTCAAAAAAGGTCGGTTCTCGAGAACCGTTATGCACGCTTTTCACGGCCTCATAAGATGCAACCACATCTTCATCAGAAACCTGGCGGTTGTTTATACAAATTCTTTCATTGAACCTAACGAGATGCGGGGATGTATAAAGCCCGACATTGTATCCGGAAATATGGAGAATTGTGGCAAGAGCTGAAGCAATTGATCCTTTTCCGTTGGTCCCGGCCACATGAATGGAATTAAATGTATCCTGGGGATTCCCCAGGCCTTGTAGTATCTTTCTGATCTTATCTAGGCCAAGTATAATTCCGTATCTTCTAAGACGATATATCGTATTTAAACAATTGTTGTAGGAATCTTTTGTTGTCATTCTCACAGAAAAAACCCGGCAGAATAAATATATTCGCCGGGTTTAAAAAACGAATTAAGGTTTGATCTTATCTCCTGCGGTATCTGTTTCTGGAAGCCGCAATTCTTTGTCTTCGTAAAGCTTCGCGCTGTTTGCGGCGCTTGTGCTCACTTGGCTTTTCATAGGCCTTCTTCATTTTTAATCGTTTAAAAAGCCCGTCATTTTGAACCTTTTTTTTCAAAATGCGCATTGCTTTTTCAAGGTCATTATCAAAAACCTTGACCTGAATATCCTTCAAATTGTTCGCCTCCTTTTTTCCATCAGCAGCAAATCGAGATCTTTGAAAAACGCTCTCTTTAGCCTAAGTTGAGCGATTTTTTGCGAAGATATCGGTGCAGATCGAGTAAAAAATCACTCTATTTTGGTTTTACTTAATCCCGACGTTGGCCTCAAATTATTATTTTTTCCCGATGGTTATTTTTTTTAATATTAAAGTTATTTATATATTTAAATCCATTAATTGGCAAGAAAAAATATCGGTCGTGTTATAAAAAAATAATGGGTCAGAAATTTTGAAAAAAAATGTGTCCGGACTGAAAAATCAGATCACGGACACATTAAACAATTTAAAAGCCGTATTAAGTTTTACAGTTTTGAAACAAGGTCTGCCGTAACCTCTTTTACGCTTGGAGCGCCGTCCAGCGTAAGATATCTAATTGAGCCTTCTTTGCCGGCAAGATCTTTGAAATAATAGGCTGATGCAAGGGTTCCGGTATCGGTGTCATAGTATATACCGTGGCGCTTGTTGATTGCAGCCTCATCCTGGTCATCGTCTCTGGTCTTTAAATCACCGCCGCAAATACGGCATTTATCCCCGTCGGGTTTGATGGCATCAATATAGATGTTATTGGGATGATTATTATCATTGACACAGAGTCTGCGCCCCATGATCCTGTTTTTTGCAATTTCGCGGTCCAGAATTATTTCCACGACAATATCGAGCGCCATGCCGGCCTCTTTGAGTGATTCATCAAGTTTGATAGCCTGGTTTTTGTTTCTCGGAAACCCGTCAAGAAGCCAGCCGTCCTTACAATCATGCTGTTTGAGGCGGTCGAGTATCATCGGGATTGTAATTTCATCCGGTACCAGATCACCCTTGTCGATATATTCTTTGGCTTTTGTGCCGAGTTCGGTCCCGTTTGAGATGTTATCACGAAAAATAGCTCCGGACTCAATGTGAGGGGTATTATATTTATCTTTTAAAATGGCTCCCTGGGTTCCTTTGCCGCTGCCGTTTGGCCCAAAAAACAAAATGTTCATGCTTGACTCTCCTTTCATAATTAGTTTTATGATATATAATCTACAAACTTTTTAATGTATCATTATTCTCGGCTTTACTATATAAACGGCGCAGCATTGTCAAGGGTTATCCTCTCATAACAAATCGTTCAATTTAGGTTAAAAACATTGCGGAACATATCGTGATACTATTACAACTACAAGCAATAAGTAAGAAATTCAACGATTTTAACGCTCTGAATACGATTGACTTTTCTATCAACCAAGGAGAGATCGTCGGGCTGGTGGGACCCAACGGCGCCGGAAAAACAACCTTGTTCAATATTATCAGCGGCCGTTTAAAACCCAGCAGTGGCAGCGTCCTGTTTGAAGGTATGGAGATTACCGGTCTCAAACCTCACAGTATCTGCCGCTTGGGAATCAGCAGGACATTTCAGTCGTCACGACCGTTTATTAAAATGAACGCCTTGAACAATATACTGGTTGGACACCTCTTTGGAAAAGGGTTTCGTCTTCGCACCCGCCCTGAAGATGTGCAAATGGCGCGGGAACTCCTGGAAGTAGTCGGTATCCCTCATAAAGCCGAAACTCTTGCCGAGGATCTTACGCTCAGTGAAAAACGCCGGCTCGATCTGGCCCGTGCGCTTGCCACCCGTCCGAAGCTCCTGCTTTTGGACGAAGTGGCTGCGGGATTCAGCCCTGTTTTGGTAAAACAGGCAGTCCAATTGATTAACCGGGTTCGCGGGCGGGGGGTAACCCTTTTGATTATTGATCACTTTTTAACCTTAAGTTTAAAAGTTTCAGACCGTCTGCTGGTCCTTGATCACGGAGAAAAGATTGCAGAGGGTCCGCCCAACATGGTCATGAAAAACCGGGAGGTGGGCCGTGCATACCTGGGCCTGCAACACCAAAAAACTTGAAGGGAGCCAGAGAACAGGAGTCATAAGGCCAGATTTTTTCTAGATGTTCCCGATTCCCGAACCCTTAACCCCTGAGAGAGGTTAATTATGGATAATCTCAAACCACTCCTGAAGGTCTGCAATCTGAATGTGTATTATAAGGACATCCGAGTGTTAAAACAGGTTAATCTGACGGTGTGTGCCGGACAGATCGTTTCCATTGTAGGTCCCAACGGTTCCGGCAAGACCACAGTTATGAAAGCGATTGCCGGTATACTGCGCCCGATCCAGGGCGTTATCAGCTATCAACATGAGCCTATTCAGACGCTACCGGCACATGAAGTAGTTCGCCGGGGTCTGGTTTATGTACCCGAAGGCATGAATGTCTTTCCTCTTATGAGTGTGCTGGAAAATCTGGAAGTGGGCGCCTATATCGCCAGAAAAAAAAAGAAGAATCTGCTATCTTTTATATTTGAAATCTTCCCTGTCCTGGCGGATAAACGCCGGAATATGGCAGGAACCTTGAGCGGGGGGCAAAAAAGAATGTTGACGATTGCCCGCGGGCTGATGAGTGATCCCCACCTTCTCCTCCTGGACGATCCTTTCCTGGGTCTGGCCCCAAAAGATGTGAACCGTCTCTGCAATACTCTGAAGCTGATCCGTGGTCACGGAATTACTCTTTTTCTGGCCGGCCAGCATGTACGCCGAATATTAAGGGTGGCTACCAAAGCGTTTCTTATCGAAGAAGGAAAAATCACCCTTGTTGGAACCGGCGAGCAGCTCCTGGGTCACCCCCACTTCCGGGAAATCCTTCTAGGGGTTATTCCTGAGTCAAAACTTGAAGTCGTATGATCCATACCCACCGGAACCCAGTACAGGGTAAACGCATTTGAATCCCGAGACGGGGAGAACGCTCCACGACGGCGTGCATCTCTTTCCAACCGACTGAAACTTGTGCTTAAGCACCCGTAAGCCCGAGCCGCGCCAGAATTATTAAGAACAATTCGTCGCTAAATTATCCCATTGATTTTTTAAGTCATAATTTCATTCGGCTCAGGCTAACGCGTGCTAAAGCCCTTCAAACAGTCAGTCGGTTTCCAAGAGAAACACGCCGCCGCTACGCTGCACCGAAATCAAATGTGTTTACCCTGGACTATAGTAAAAAGCCTATTGACTTAATGCAATAAAATTGAAATGCTACTTATTTTATGATTTTTATTCGTCTTATGAAATGTTATGTAGTTAATTTGGATTTAGGGGCTTCGCCCCGCCTGCCATTACAAGCTCGCCCGCCAGCCAAGCAAGGCGATGCGGCCTGGGGCACGAGCGGGCAGTTCACAATTGGAATTTTGGAATACTAGAATACTGGGTTTTGGGATGCTGGTGCAATGGTTTATTGGGAGGAATGTACCTGACAAAAACGTAAAAAAAAACTTCCTTTAAAAAACATCATTTCAATATTCCAACACTTCATTATTTTTACCCCGTGAAACTTTTTTCTATTTCACTGGGACTATGTATAAGCAAAAATCAAATTTCTTGAAAATCCTTTAACTTCAATCAGTTGTATAATTTCAGAGACTTTTGATTATTGATGGAGGAAAACCATGACTGAAGAATTAAAAGTAGGCATGACTCACCAAATAGAGAGGGAAACAACGGAGGAAATGTCAGCACAAAAAGTCTACCCCCATGTGCCCAATGTATATGCCACTCGAGCCATGGTGGGGCATATTGAGGAAGTTTGTGCAGATCTGGTTCTTCCTCACCTGGGTGAAGGCGAGCAAACCGTTGGAATCGGAATGAAATTCAAACACATGGCAGCTACGCCCTTGGGTATGAAGGTTCGGTTCAACGCCAGCTTGACCGAGGTGGATGGTGCCAAACTTACCTTTGAGGTGGAAGGGTTTGATGAAGTGGACAAGATCGGTGAGGCAACCCACCAGCGTTTTATCATCAATGCCGAAAATTTCAACAGTCGGGTGGCAAAAAAGGCAGGGGCTTAGGAGGTGAGTCGTGGCGGTACCAGATCCCGTAAGCCGGTTAAGTACCATTTTAAGACCCAAAAGCATAGCAGTTATCGGGGCATCAACCAGCCCGGACAAATTGGGCCATGAAATTATGAAAAACATACTGGACAGCGGCTTTCAAGGAACTGTTTACCCCATCAATCCCAAGGCCGATGCCATTTTAGACATCCCCTGCCATGTGAGCGTTAAAGATATTGCAGAAGCGCCGGACATGGCCATTATTATCATTCCGGCCCGATTCGTTCCCCAGGCGGTGGAAGAGTGCGGCCAAAAGGGAGTCAAGGGCGCTGTGATCATTACCGGCGGCTTCAGCGAAGCAGGACCCGATGGAGAGGTCCTTCAGCAACAGGTCGTTGACATTGCTCAAAGGTACGGCGTTCGTATTATCGGACCGAACTGCCAGGGCGTAAACAATCCTCATTGCCCTCTATGTGCTTCCTGGCCGTTGTTAACCCACAAGGGCAAGATCGCACTTATTTCCCAAAGCGGTACTGTGGGCGCTGCAATGATGGACTGGTTATCCGAAGAAAAGCTGGGTACAGCCAGTTTCGTTAGTATGGGCAACCGGGCCGACGTAGACGAAGCGGATCTGATCGCCTATTTTAACCAGGATCAAAGCACCGAGGTTATCGCTGCATATATTGAAGGGATAAAACGTCCCGAGCCGTTCATCAAGGCGGTAGAACAGCTTCAAAAACCGCTGGTTGTCCTTAAGTCGGGCCGCACGCCCAAAGGCAAGGTGGCCGCCGAGTCCCATACCAAGGCGCTGGCAGGTGCTGATGCAATCTATGAAGCACTTTTTGCCGGCTATAACATCTGCCGCGCCTATACCCTGGAGGAATTTTATGATTTTGCCAAGGCTCTGGCTTATCTGAAACCGCCGAAAGGCAACCGTATTCTCTTTATTACAACATCCGGCGGCGCTGCTATTCTCGGTACAGATCAAGCGGAACAGGAAGGCCTTGATGTTTCTTCTCTTTCTGAAGAAGTTGTGGCTGCCATTACGCCGCTCATTCCGGCCTACGCCATAAAGGCAAATCCTATTGATCTTACCGGTGATGCCACCGCCCGGATGTTTAGTGACGTTATTGAGGTCACTCGGAAGTATTTCGACACTCTGGGAGTGATTTTTGGCGATCCCGTTGAAGATGCTTCCAGCGTGGTAACCCCAGGAGCCAATGAGCTGGTTATTTTTCTTGGCGGAGCAGATGTGGAACGTCATGAACGTGAACTCATGCACCTCAAAGGGATACCCGTATTCCCCACACCGGAACGCGGGGTAAAAGCACTTGCCCGGGTTATTGAACGCAAAGACCTGGCGATGCCACAAAAACCCACACTCACTGTTCCCGCAACCGGCCGTCACGTGTCGCCATACCAGGCACTAACCCGCGTTTCCCAACAGGGCCTGCCCTGTGTCGGCTTTGGGCAGGCAGACGGCCCGGATAGTGCCGTGGAAACAGCCCTTGAGCTTGGATTTCCGGCGGCTCTCAAAATCAACTCCCCGGATATTCTCCATAAGAGCGATATCGGAGGCGTGCACCTCAACCTTGATTCTCCCGAGGCTGTGAAAAAGGCCTATCATGAAATATCAACAGCAACACGGGACATACAGCCGCAAGTCATTGCAAAAAATGTGCTGGCAAACAAGATGGCGCCTCCCGGGCTGGAAGTCATTGTAGGAATGAATCGCGACCCGCAGTTCGGCCCGGTCATCCTCTTTGGGCTTGGGGGCATTATGGTGGAAATCTTTCAGGATGTAACCCTTCGTCTCCTCCCGTTAACCCGTGACGATGCTCTTGCAATGATCCGGGAAATCAGAGGGCATAAACTCCTTTCGGGTTACAGAGGTCAGCCGCCGGTAGATGAACAGGCCCTGGCAGACTGCATTCTGGCGGTGGCCAAAATGGCCGAAAGCCATCCTGAAATCGTCGAAATCGACCTGAATCCGGTCTTCGCCTATCCGGATGGAATATTGGTTGTAGATGCAAGAATTATTGAACAGCAGGAAAGTTAATATCCAATGTCGAATTCTCAATATCCGATTTTCAAGTATTATTGAGTTGGACATTTTTTTTTTATAGTGATATACAATCAAACCTTGGTTGATCAACGTTGTTTTATTAATTACTGAAAATTGGAAATATAATTATGACTCTATCTCAAAACTTTATCCTGCGACTCATGAACCAGTTTCCCATGTTGCAGTACTTTACCGACCGTCCCTTTGGTATAGAGATTGAATTTTACGGACTGGACTATGTTATGGCTCCGATTGATAACAATATCATCAAGCCTTACTGTATTTCATCTCGGGCCAAAGACGGCCGAAATCTTCAGCAGCTTTATAACGATTTCAAGATTCCCATCGGGGCTGACAGAGATTGCTGGCACTTTGAGAAAGACGGATCTGTCAGAGGCAAAAGACATACTCAATTTGGCGCCGAGCTGATCAGTCCGATTTTAAGCGGTATCACAGGCCTGATTCAGGCGTACAACGTATTCCGGTTCCTCTGTAATATCCAAGGCATTGATATTGACGATAGCTGCGGTTTCCATGTCCATCACGGTGTAGATCCAAAGGTGTTTACCTGCAAACAGTTACAGCAACTCGTTCGCTTGGTTTACCCTATAGAAGAGTACTTTTACCTTCTTATTCCGGGAGGGCGACAACATGCGGAAACCTGTAAACCAATGGAAATTGATGTAAAGGCCTTCCTGGACGTTTCTGATAGTGAATCAGAAAAAGGAGGTGACAAAATCAAACAACTATGGTATTCGTCAAAAAACCATTACGATCCAAAGGCAACCGGATATCCGCGCTACGACAAAACCCGTTATCACGGCCTGAATCTCCACTCATACTGGTATCGCTCCACAATTGAATTCCGCTACCACTCGGCTGTACTGCACAATATTGATGAAGCCATGGAATGGATCATTTTCAGCCAGTTTCTCATAGAGTTGAGCCAGGGACATGTCCCTGATATCTATTTTTACCCCGAAGCCAACAAATGGCTGAATGCGATTTATATGATCTACGAGAATTTTGGATATGGGGATTGTATAAAGCGACTTGCAAACTAGCCCAGAGGTGTTGTCCAAAATTTAAATTACTACCACCATAGTTATACTTGGTTCTTATTGTCCTTATGAATACTTTGATCTAAGTGCCTAAAGTGAGCTAAAGTTAAGGAATTCAGTCATTTGAAAAATTAACCGCGCCGAAGGCGCAGCCTTTAACTTTAGGCACTTTAGCTCACTTTAGTTCACTTTAGGCACTTCAAGCCGGAATTGATATGCCAGTAGAACCTTTTATTGTATTACCAGAGTCGGATGATCTAAACAGAAAATAACAAACTGGAGGCGATCATGTGTGACATTTTCGCCATATCGGCAGGCTATAAGCATACGCCAAAAAAATATTTGCCTGTGTTTGCGGAAAAGGGCAAACAAAACATGAATGGCTGGGGTATCGGTTTTTTTCGTGACGATCAGGCTTTTATGGAAAAATCGGATGAACAGGTATTCAGCCAGGAGCAGGTTCATGAAAGTTTCCAGAGGCTGGCAAGGGTCATTGACAGCCGGATTATTATTTCCCATATAAATTGCCCCAAAAGTGGCGGCCGCAACATTGAACATCGCCATCCGTTTAAGCTCTCCTTTCTGGATCATAACTGGCTTTTTGCCCAGGTAGGAGTTGTTGAAAGCATTGAAGAATATCGGACTACTGGAAAACCTCGCCTGGCAGCCGATGTCTATACCGCCAGAATTTTTGAATATTTAAGAGATCGAATGGTTTTACTGCATAATCAAAACCCTTATATCAGTCTTTATACGGCTCTGCGCATCAGTATTCAAAAACTTGTGTCCGACTATCCGGGTGAGTACGCCTTTTTTCTGGCCAATGAATCGGTGCTATTTGCTTTTTGTAATTACAGACAGTTAATGCTTCTTAAAGAGTCTGAAAGTATGGGAGATATCCTGTTGATCACCTCGATCAAAGAAGGTCTTAGCCAAATCAAATGGCAACAGATTATGCCGGATCCGCAATCTCTTGGGGAGCTTTTGGTCATTGCCGGCCCGGATGTGTTATATGCCGGAGACGTTTGAAGCAAAATTAATCCCGTCAATAAAATGTGTGACCTTTTTGCACTTTCTGCAAAGAAAGATTTCTCAGCTCCAAAATCCCTGCCCATTTTTGCTGTTAAGGCAAAAAAAAACATGGATGGCTGGGGCATCGGCTATTTTAGGAAGCATCGTGCCCTCATAGAAAAATCAGCTCAGCGTATCTTTGTTTCCGGGTACGTTCACGACAGTTTCCAGAAATTAGCCCGGGTGGTAAAAAGCAGAATTATTATCTGCCATGTCCGTTTTCGTACCAGCGGCCCCATAGACGATTGCCACTCACATCCCTTTGTCCTTAGATTCGGCGGTCACGACTGGATATTCGCCCATAACGGAAAAGCACCGGCCATTGAATCTTACAGAAGCAACAACACTGCCCTTGAGGAAGCCGTGAGCGACTCGGCCAGAGCCTTTGAGTATCTCCGAGACCACCTGTTGCGTCATTACCGGAACGCAACCGAACTTCCGACGCTCTTCAAGGCCTTATGCCAAAGTACGGGGCAAATGGTTGAAGAGTATCCCGGTGAATACAACTACCTGCTGTCCAACGGCCGGAGCCTTTTTGTCTTCACCAACCATCGCCAGTTTATGTTCCTCAAAGGAAGTAAAAAGCTGGAAGGTGCCCTGCTTCTTACAACACTGGCGCGAGGTCTCACCAATGAAAAATGGATTCGGATAGCCAGGGCAACAAATCGCAAGGGTACGCTTCTGGCGGTTTCGGGGACAGATATAATTTTGAAACAGTCTTTGTAGAATCTCCTGGCAGGCGGGTCTAAGATACCTAAAGTCCCTCTATTTTATCAGCTATAATTTTCGGCAGGGGTATGGCCTTCCAGGTATGATCGATGGCCACAAAGGTGACACTCCCCTCTGCAGCCAGCCGAGTCTCCGGAGGACGGTAAAATTGAAACTGAAAAATAATGGCCTTTTCCTTGACTTCCTTGATCGAGGTGTGCATCTCGAGCAAATCACCATAGTAAGCCGGTATATAAAAGCGGCAATCAGCTGCGACTTTGGGCATGCCGAATTTTTCTTCCCGGTTGCGAAAAAATGTTTTCGGTGATATCCCTATATGGCGCAGGAAATTTTCGATGCCTTGATGAAAATAGCGAAAATAGGCAACAAAGTAAACAACGCCATAGGGGTCGGTATCGCCGAAAAGAACCTGTACTTTGGTTTTATGAGTCAGCATGTTACACCTCCTGTTAGTTAGTGTCCATCCAGAAATGGTAGATTTTGGTTTCCGGCAAGGCCCGAGCGAGTTTTCAACCGCAGGCATAGCGCGCTATTCCGATGATTGAAAACAAGCGAGAACGCCGCCGGGGGCCGAAAGATGCCGTTTATGGATGGACACTAGTTACGAGTCAACTATTCCTTGCATTGATATCCAAAATAGTATAATTTTTAATGGATACAAAAGATGACAAATATACAGTAATTGAACGTCTCGTAATTTCTACAATCTCTTGAACTTAAAGGTTTTCCAATTGGGCCTGCTCGCTCATGCCCCTGGCCGCCTCGCCTTGCTTGGCTGGCGGGCGAGCTTGCAATGGCAGGCGGGGCGAGGCCCCTAAGTTCTATAATAAAGAGGTATTGATGCGATTTCTCAAATCTTTTGTTTTGGCCTTTCTGCTTATCCTTATATCCCTGAACCCGGCGGCCTGGGCCACGGCAAATGTCGGGATCGAAATGGTTCGACTGCAAACTGCCGACGGGATCACGCTAGCCGGTATTTTATGCCGGCCCCATAAGGCTCGGAATAACGCCGGTGTGGTAATGATCCACGGTTACAGCGGTAACTTCTACTCAGGCATCATGGCTTTTCTGCCGGAAGCGATAGCTGATAGCGGTTTTGCCACTCTGGCGCTAAATATGCGCGATCATGATCAGGGTCCTAAAAAGAACCGGTTTGAAGATAACCGTTATGATATCGCTGTAGCGGTGGATGAAATGGCCCGATTTGGCTACAATCCCATATTCCTTTTCGGCCACAGCATGGGCACCAACCGTGTGCTCTACTACTTTGCGACAACCGGAGATTCCAGGATTAAAGGCGTGCTTCTGACCGGCCCTCCCGGCAATTTGTTCGAATGGAATGTAAGCGTATTCGGTCTAGAGGCTGCAAGCCAGGTTCTCGGCCAGGCCCAGGATCTTGTAGCCAGGGGTAAAGGAGACAAATGGATGCTGATCAATTTGGGACCTCTGGGCAAAGCACTTTACACCGCTAATCATGTGGTAAGCCTCAGGGGCCCAAAAACAGTTTCCGACCCATACAAAAACATCAGTCGAATTTTCAAGCCGATTCTCATCGTCCATGGCCTGGCTGACCGCCTGGCAAACCCTGACGTGACTGACAGACTCCTCAAAAGCGCAGCGCCGGGAATCCATGTTACGGTAGTGAAAATTCCCGGTGCGAATCACGGCTTTAGCGATCATCAGCAGGATCTTGTAAACGCCGTAAACAAGTGGCTAATTGACCAGACGAATCGTTAACTCGATTGCTCAAGATCGCTAATTAGACGTCTCAGAAATTCTACAATTGTCTGAAATTAAAGCTCTTTTAATAGCTCTTAGTTTATGCTATCAGAATGGAATGCTGGAATATTGGGGATAAGGGCGGAAATAAACCATTTTAATTGTAAAAAACTCCTTTCCTTCAACTTCGTTCAGGACAAGCTCACCCATTATTCCATTACTCCATTATTCCATCATTCCAATTGGGGCGAAGCCCCTAAGTTCCTTTTGTAATCTTTTACCGCAATTGAAATATGATCTATCCTTGAAATCATTTAGTTGCCTGACCCGAACAATATAGGAAAGTGCCTAAGAAATTTCATGTAAACTGTTACGAACTTGCGAATAGATATCGGGAGCCATGACAAGAAGGTGATCATTGATCTTTTGACCGTCCAGGTATTCGTTAAGGAAAAAATCACCCCCATCTATTTTGCAGATTTTTCCTCCCGCCGCCTCAAGAATGATACCGGCTGCAGCAAGATCCTGAAACGACTCGTTCGCGATGACGGCAGCTTCCGCTCGACCCATGGCAACATAGCATATGTGAGCACCGGTGCATCCCAGATCGCGGATTTTACCCGGGAATGTGGATCGATAACGGCGGTGAAACCGGGAGTAAGTGAAAAGAAGGCTCTCGTCGTTAATAATTTTGTGATCAGATACGTGGATTTCTCTTTTTCCCAGAAAAGCTTTTTGTTCGGCCTGTGCATAAAAAAGATCGCCCGTTGCCGGCATATAAAAAACACCGAAAACGGGCCAAAAATTCTCGATAAGTGCAAGAGAAATGCCCCAGATGGGAATTCCCGCCTGAAAATTTGCAACACCATCTAATGGATCAAAGATCCACAAGTAACGCTTTTCATCATGAGTGTAGTCTTTGTTGGCCTGATTGTTTTTAAACACCTGGTGTTCGGGAAAATGACTGTTGAGTTGATCCTGAAAAAATTCCATTAGATGGAAATCTGCTTCTGTAACCAGATCTTCATCGAATTTAATATTGGGGTTTCCTTTACCATAATAGGAAAGTGCTTCTTTACCTGACTGGCGGATAACTTCCATTGCAAATTGAGTTAAATCTTTAATCCCATGACGTTTTATACCCATTTTCACTTCCTGTTTTAAGATAATATGACAAGAAAACACAATAACACGCTAAAATTCTCCGAGTGGTCTTTTAAATGTAAATTTGGCAGGGTCCTTGACCAATTTCCGGCATGCGGTTTTTGTGTTTCCACCCAGAGCTGAAAATGGGAGAGATACTATAAAAACGGCGGTACCCAACACACTGGCAACGATTCCCAAAGGCCTGATAACAAAAAAGTCGGCCGCCATGGCTTCGGCGTTGACATTGTTATCCATAGTCTTGCTTTGCGCAAGAGCGGAAGTTCCGAATGGAATAAAGATCATGGCTGCAATTAACAACACGATCATGGATCGTTTTCCTATTTTATGCATATCCTCCTCCTTTAGCAAATTATACGCTTTTTATGATAGTAATACATTGAGACCTTTGAAAAATGTCAATTTTTGTTTAAGTTCAAGAAAGGC
>Ga0307439_1001322_pt1 | contig 15826 bp, 15 predicted proteins | sample SalMarWE160490MG_FD_202142 | JGI IMG/M metagenome (GOLD analysis project Ga0307439, IMG submission 202142) | Salt marsh sediment microbial communities from the Plum Island Ecosystem LTER, Massachusetts, United States - WE1604-90 | ecosystem: Environmental > Aquatic > Marine > Intertidal zone >... | reverse complement strand
TTACCACAGGTAAAAATGAAATTCATGTTTTGGCGGATTAATCAAGCTTGAGACTCACATAGTTCCCAGAAAACCTTAAGGCCAGAATCTCAGCAATGCTGTTCTGCTTCTATAAGCGACTCGAACTTGAACCATCCTCCCCTATCGCCACGCAGGCGTGCCTTTAAAAATATATATCCCATGAAACCCGTGTATCTTTGGTGGTTTCCTGTCAGAAGACTCTCCGTGGGAAGACCTGAAGCACAGCGACTACCGCGCCCTCCTCGACGAGGCCAAGCGCCAGATCAGGAGCATAGACGCCCAGATAGAGGGCATCCAGAGGATTAGCAACGTCATACTCATCAAGAAGAGCCAGAGCGAGTTCTACAAGGTTTCCGACGACCTTCCTCTAGAGATGAGCGTCGCCCTCATGGAGATCGCCGACGGCCTCAAGGACGGCCTCATGAACGTGGAGAGAACCCTAGCCCGGATGGAGGCACGCCTCGACACGCTCCAGGACAGCGAATACAAGGAACAGTACAGATAAAGGGGTTAGGCCTCAAAGACCTTCTTCTCCAGCCTGTAGCCCGGCGGCTGCACGTTGTCCAGAGGCGTTATGGCTTCATGCATGCAGCTCCTAACGCACAGGTGGCAGTACATGCACTTATAGGGGTCCCACTCTATCCGCTTGCCCTCGACGTCCACCTTTATGGCCCCCGAGGGGCAGAGCCGCTCACAGTCCTGGCACTGGTCGCACCTGGACATGTCGAAGCTCAGCTCGCCCCTTGTGCCTGGTACGTGCTCGGGCTTCTCGAAAGGGTACCTCACCGTGGCCGGCTTGGAGAAGAGGTTCCGAAGGATGTTATCCAGCATCTTAGGCATCTCACTGGCCTCCCTTGTCTACGTAGGTGATCCGCTCGGCGCACGCCATGCACGGGTCTATGCTGTGGACGATGGCGGGTATGTCCGATATCTCGTAGCCCTTGAGCATGTGCAGCAGCGGAGGTATGTTGGGCAGGGTGGGCGTCCTGATCCTCATCCTCTCCAGGTGGATGGTCCCGTTCCCCACAGCGTAGTAGAAGCACTCGCCCCTAGGCTGTTCGACGCGGACTATGGCTACGCCGTCCGGGAACCTGTCGTTCTTGTCCACTATGGGCCCCTCGGGCATCTGCTTCAAAGCGGCCTCGATGAGGTCGATGCTCTGGTAGACCTCGTCGAACCTCACCAGTGTCCTGGAGTATACGTCATCGCCGTCGTATGTGACGGGCTCGAAGTCAAGGAACCCGTACGCCTCGTAGTAGTTTTTCCTCATGTCTTGGGGTATGCCGCTTCCCCTGATGGTGGGCCCCACCGCCCCCAGGTGGACCGCGTCCTTCTTGGGCAGGACCCCCTTGCCCACCTGCTTCTCCTGGAAAGCCTTGTCCTTGTAGAATACGGGTGCGAGGGTGTCCATCTCCTTCCTGAGCCTATCCATGTCGGTGTAGTACCGGTTGACGAGGCCCTCGTCCATGTCCATGTTGACGCCGCCGATGACGTTGGTGGACAGGTGGATGCGGTGACCCGCCGTCGCCTCGTTGAGCTCCAGCACGATCTCCCTTATCCTCCATATCTGCATGAAGAGGCTCTCGAACCCGACTCCCTCGGAGAAAAGGCCTAGCCACAGCAGGTGGCTCTGGAGCCTACCTAGCTCGGACCACACGGTGCGCAGGTACTTGGCCCGCAGCGGCACCATGGTGTCCGTGAGCTTCTCTATGCTCTCGCAGTACGCCATGCCGTGCATATAGTTACAGATGCCACAGATACGCTCACAGAGGTAGATGTTCCTCCTGTAGTCGTTGAGCTCGATGGCCTTCTCGATCCCACGGTGGACGTACCCTAACTGAGGAATCACGTCCACGATCTCCTCCTCCTCGACAACGAACCTCAGCTGTATCGGCTCCGGGAGCACAGGGTGCTGAGGCCCGAAGGGGAACACGGTCGTCTTTACTTCTTCCACTTGCTTATTCATTCCAGTCACACCTCCAGCATCTGCCGGCTTCACGCTCCGCCGTGCACCTGTCAAAGACCTTCTCGATCTCCTCGAAGCTTTTCACCCTCTCAACTGGGTCCATCTCAGGTATCTTGGCTTGGCGTCTTGAACGGATCTCGTCTAGGTCGGCCTGTCTCTGGACGAACTCGTCCATGTCGGGCTCGGCCTCGCTCAGGCCCTCGCCTCCTAGGAACCTGTCGATGGATGAGGCTGCCGCCCTTCCGTCCCTGAGAGCCGAGATGACGTTAGAGGTGCCGAAAGCGGCGTCGCCGCCGGCGTAGACGCATTCGCGGCTCGTCCTGTAGTCGTCGTCTATTACTATCCTGCCTCGGCGGTCCACCTCCACGTCGAAGCCCTGCGGCACCATGACGTTGTATCCTATGGCTGCTATCACCGTGTCGGCCTCCAGGAACCCGTGCCCACCCTCCATGGGGACCGGGCGTCTCCGGCCCGACTCGTCGGGCTCCCCGGGAACCATGTACTGGTATTCGATTCTTAGCGGCTTACCCGGGTGGATCGTGAGCTGTGTGCTAAGGAAGTCGAAGTCGATCCCCTCCTCGACGGCTCCGTGTACCTCGTCGATGCTCGCTGGCATCTCGTCCTCGGTCCGCCTATAGAAGACGGTTACCTCCTCGGCACCTAGGCGCCGCGCCGTCCTCGCGGAGTCCATCGCGCTGTTACCGCCGCCGATGACCACCACCCTCCGGCCTACGTCCGGCGTCTCGTTCCTGACGTTGACCGCCGTGAGGAAGTCGATGAAGTTGATCACCCCTTCGCTTTCCTCGCCCTCGCATCGCAGACTGTTGCACTTCTCCGCGCCTACTGCTAGGAAGCAGGCGTCGTACCCCTCAGCCATGAGGTCTCCGAGGTCCTCCACCTCGACGCCGGGCTTCACCTCGACCCCCGCCTCTGTCATCCGGGCTTCGATCTCCTCCTTCATGACGTCCTTGGGCAGCCTGTACTTGGGAATGCCCCACAGCATAGCTCCCCCCAGAGTCTTCCCCTTCTCCAGGAGTGTGACGCCGTGACCCAGCATCCCCAAGTAGTAGGCGGCAGACACTCCCGCCGGTCCTCCGCCGACCACCGCCACCCGTTTGCCGGTAGAGGGCTTCCGCTCCACGTCTCTGAGGAGTCCTCCGTTCTGATCCTTGAAGCAGTCCGCCGCGTAGCGTTTCAGCATGCGTATCTGGATCGGTTTGGTCTCTAGCTCCTGCCTGCAGCCTTCCTGGCACGGCGCGAAGCACACCCTGCCAAGGATGGCGGGCAGGGGAGCCCGGTCGATGATGGTGTTGTATGCACCCTCGACGTCCCCCTTCTCCACCTGCCTTATGTACCTGGGGATGTCCACCATGGCGGGGCACTCCTCGGTGCACTTGCTTAGCTTACGCATGATGGGGGGCCGGGGGCCGTCAACCATCTTGAGCAAACAGGTGCCTACGTCGGGCGCCACCTTGAACATCTTGCCGCCAAAGTCTATGTTCATGTCTGAGAACTTGAGGCCAAGAAGGTCCTGTGACTCGTTCTCGGCTATGAACGCGACGCTGTAGAGACCCGTGATGCTGGGTACGACCTTCTCCTTCTCGACGGTCATATACAGGTTATAGACCTGGTTATCCTTCTCGAAGTGGTAGATGACCTGGAAGTCGTCGCCCATGTCGCGGGTCGTGATCGTTATGAAACGGGCTCCCTGCGCTTTGAACTGGTTGACGTATAGGAACAGGGTCTCTGGAGAAACCTGGGTTTCCTGCTCTACCCCGGTCTCTGTCTGTGTTCTCAGTGCTAATTGATCCATCATGTCACTCTTCCTCCTCTGGCGCTTTGCCCGCCAGCTTCTCCATTGCTAGAACTACTCCGTCGATGATCTGCTCGGGCCGCGCGGCGCAGCCCGGGACGTAGACGTCGACCGGGATCACCTTGTCTATGCCGCCCAGCACGTTGGGGCAGTTGTGGAACACGCCGCCTGTGCAGGCGCATGTGCCGACGGCTATCACCATCTTCGGTTCAGGCATCTGGTCGTAGAGGTTCCGCAGCACCCTCTGGTTCCTGTGGTTGGCGGGCCCCGTCACGAGCAGAACGTCGGCCTGCTTGGGGTCGCCTATGTTGACGATGCCGAACCGTTCAACGTCGAACTTGGGCGTCAACGCTGCCAGTATCTCGATGTCGCAGCCGTTGCAGCTCCCGCCGTCGTAGTGGAGCACCCAGAGGCTCTTGAGCCTCGCCTTCATCATCAGCCCCACTTAGATCACCTCCAGCACGATGAGGACCACGAAGTTAGCCAGTATCAACGTGAACCCGGTGAGCCATGTGGTCCTGAGCATGCTCTTCCAGGTGAGCCGCGGGTATATGTTGTCGGCTAGTATGGCTAAGAACCAAAGCGCCAGCGCCAATACCGCCCCGAACAGCAGGTTATGTGCCCAGAACAGGCATATCAGGCTCAATATGAACACCGTCTTGATCCAGTGTCCCAGCTCGACGAGCGCCATAGTGTAGCCGCTGAACTCGGTGTAGACCCCCCTGACGAGCTCCTGGTGGGCGTGGCCCGAGCCAGACACATCATATGGGCTCTTCTTCATGTCGATTATCAGGACGAGTATCTGAACGATGAACGCAGCCGGCATCACAAGCAGAAGCGGCGTCCCGTAGCTGAATATCCCTGATACGAGGAAACTTCCAGTCACTATCTGTATCGACATCGCCGTCAGCACCATTATGGGCTCGTAGCTCAGCATGGCCAGCAGCTCCCGGCGACCGCCGAGGTTGCTGTAGGGGGACTCCGAGTTGTACGCCGAGACGATCAGGCATATGTCCGCCAGCGTCAGGGTGAACAGTATGTGCAGCAGGTCCGCCTTTAGGGCCAGCAGCGTCAGCCCAGTTAACACGAACACGAGGTACCCCGTCGCCAGTATGGGCTGCATCCGGCTGGAGATGAAAGGCTCTTTGCCCCAGAGCTTTATGACGTCATAGAACGGCTGCACCAGCGGGGGCCCCACCCTGCCCTGCATGCGGGCGGTTATCTTTCGGTCGAGCCCCATCATGAGGCCGCCCATCAGCGGCGTAGCCAAGACGTAGAGTATCGGAACCATGTATCGAAAGTTCATCGTGTCCACCATCTATAGTATCACCAGCGCAAGCAGTATCATGTTGAGGAACACCCCCGCGAGTGTGCTGTAGGGCACCCACCTAGACTCCGTTATGTCAGGGTCGAAGAACATCCCGGCGATCTGGTACTTCACGACGCCGTCCGCCGTGGACCTGAACACCTCGGGTTCTCCCTCCACGTTCTCTCCCGACATGTACGGTGGCTTAACTACGCCGCCCTTGCTCCTGAATATCAAGCCGCCGACTATGAAGACGGCCGCCAACGCCGCCCACAGCGGCAGTATCATGAACGACCCTATCTGTGAGGAGAGCACGAGTATGCTCGTGTCCCACACCTTCCCGTAGTTCATGGCGACGATTGGGGCCACCAACCTGTTCAGGACGAGCCCCGAGCCTAGGCTGGCCGCGATGACGAGCCCCAACATCGAGTATAGGCTGAGCTTGTACGTGGCTGGCAGATTCTCCTTGGCTGGCTCCGAGTCGGACATCGGCGTGATGGCGAAGTGCCCCAGCCATTTTGCCCAGAAGAGGGTCGTGGCGCTGCTTCCTATAACCATCATCGCTATCATGACTATGGACAGGAAAAGGGGCGCCGTAGCCGTGATGCCTATGGCCGCCCATTTGCCCAGCAATACGCCGAAGAGAGGCAGGAACATGCTCACCATTCCGACCATCGTTATAGCGGCGGTCACCGGCAGCCTGCTGATCAGCCCCTTCCAGTCCTCGATCTGGCGTGTGTGGAGGCGGTTCTCGATCACCCCCGCACACATGAACAACAGCCCCTTGCTCATGCTGTGGAACAGCAACAGTATGGTGGCCGCGGAATAGCTGAGAGGCGTGTTCATCGCCGCGCAGAATATAATGAGGCCGAGGTTGCCTATCGTAGAGTACGCGAGTATCTTCTTTGACAGCTTCTGGCTGAGCGCGATGATCGCGGTGACCATGAAGCTGAAGATCCCTATGAAGGCGATGCCGTAAGTAAGATACGTGCCTTGGATGGCGGGCGCCACCCTCAGTACGAGGTACACCCCTGCGTTGACCATCGTGCTCGAGTGCAGCAGCGCGGACACCGGGGTCGGAGCAACCATCGCCCCTATCAGCCAGCTCTGGAAGGGCAGCTGGGCGCTCTTCGTGAAGGCCGCTATCGCCATCAGCGCGAAGGTAAGGTACAGGTACCGGCTGGGGATCGCCGCGAGCAACTCGTCGATGGCGATGGTCCCATATCCGTAGTTGGCCACGTACATGGCGGCGATCATGGCGACGCCGCCGACGAGCCCCATCCAGAGAGCCCTCAGCCCGTTCTCGGTCGCCTCCTCTGTCCCCTCATACCTTATCAGCTCGTAGCAGCAGAGAGTCGTGACCTCCCAGAAGAAGTAGAGCCAGTAGAGGCTGTTGCTGTACACGAGCCCGTTCATCGCCCCGAGCAGAAGCACGAGGTAGAAAAAGAACAGGTTCTGCCTGCTTTCCCCTCCTTGGTGGCTCTCATGCTCCTCCATGTACCCGAGGGCGTAGACAAGCACTATCGAGCCTATTACGTTGATTATGAGAGTCATTAATATCGAGAGTCGGTCGATGACCAGGATGGCCTCGACGGGAGGCGTCTCTAAAACAAACTCGAAGTACGCCGCCGGGGCAAGTTGGCCCAGCGAAAGGACGATAACCTGCCAGCTTAAAGCCTTGAAACCTTGGTAGAGGAAGTATAACAAAAGTACAAAGTCAAGTACAACCACAATCACCTCGAATGAGTGCCCTAGGCTCAGCTCCATGCCGCCGTTTAGAAAAAGCAGCAGCGAGGACACTATCAGCGTCAACGCCGTCACAGAGACGATGCCTTCCCGAGCCCTCCTATGGTTAAACAGAAATGCGGCCAGCGCCGAGACAATGGGTAACCCTATGTTCACCGCGATGAGCGTCTCAGTGTTCACCAGTTTTCACCCGATGATTCCTGTCTCTCACCGAATCCATCGGTCTGGCTATGCCTCTATCACCGGTGCGGCTACCTTCGGACTCCAGACGTCGTTGCCCTCGCAGCTCGCCAGCTCGTCAATCCTGCAGTGCAGTATCTTGCGTTTCAGTCCAAGCCGGTCGAACACGTGCAACGTGCCCTCGCACCCGTCTTCTCCGTCGGGCAGGAACATGGCGTATCCCCTGGGCGGCGTCCCCGCGACGGCGAAGAAAATCGCTCCCACCCCTTCCTCCGCGCACGGCGACTTGTGTATGAACATCTCCCGGAGGCTCTTGTCCTCCTGGGTCTCCAGCATCGTCTCTTGGACCTGCCTGAGGGTTAGCTCCTGCATGGCTGGCCTACTTCCTTTGTTCCCCGAGCATGTCCTTCATGGAGCCGACCCTAGCATTCATGATCGCCTCCAAGGACAGGGTTTTCTTGCCCTCGGCCCTCAGCTGCTCGACCACCGACTCCTTCTTGGCCTTCCTCCTCATCTGGCGTTGCTCGCACTCCTTGCAGACGAGGCGTTGAAGCAAAGCGGTGTCGCGTTCGGCTATGTTTCTCGCTAGTCTGTCACCCGCTTCACAGTCCGTGCAGACCGTGTCCACGAGGTGGAATATGTTGTTCTTGTAGACCATGAGGCTGTCGTAGAGCGTCTTGAACTCATTATCGAGTTCCTGATTCGTCAAGCCGGGCCCGAAGAAGACCGCGTCATCATCCTTCTGATATCCCATCTTTCTTCCTCCTCCATCTGGGTGATAGTAATTACATGTTTGATATAAACCGAGTTTACAGAAAAAGAGGGGAAAATGTTAAAAAACGCTATTTATCATGGGCTCATTATGTAGAATGTTTATCGAAAATGAGGTGGCATTTATTGGCATTTAACACCCTTGATCTGGTCAACGATGGTATTTACTGAAACGAAAAATATAAATTATAGTCACATCCGTATGTCTGAGATGTCAGAACTGTTAGAAGACGCGGATAACCTCAAGCTCATGGAGGAGTTGGTATCCGGGAACGCCGTAAGTGTCAACATCAGCGAACTTTCCAGGATTCTCGGGAAGCACAGGAACACCATCAAGAAGAGCGTCGAAGCCGTGTTTGAACACAACATCCTAGAGAACCCGTTCTACCCCTTCCACGGCTTGTACATGGTTTACCCTCTTCTAGCAGTCGTGAAGCTCGACATTCCCGACTGCAAGGACTGCACCGATAAGATCATCCAGTGGGTCAAGGAGGATCCCCAGATATTCGCCGCGTTCAGGTCCAGGCAGGGGGAGTATGACACCCTTCTCTTTACCTATCATGAGAGCATAACCAGTTACCAGATATGGATATCGAGCATCCCCAGCATCCTCAACATCAACTACGGCGTGGACGAGGAGGACGCCTTCTTCTACTCGAGCACGGCATACTTCAGCAACCAGCTCATGATCAAGTACAACCCTAGCACCGGCATCAACCTAATAGAGAAGGACTTCAATGAGAACGACGGCCTCAAGCTGAGAGGCTACGAGCTGGAGCAGCTGGACCTCGACGTGATGAGATGCCTCGTAAACGGTAAAGGCATAAAGACTAACATATCGATGCTCTGTAAGAAGACGGGGCTCCACAGGAAGACCGTCGATAAACGCATAGAGTCTCTCATCGATGCACGCCTCCTGAGCGAACCTGTGTGCAGGTTCCCCAACTTCTTTGTCCCGCCCAACTACCTCCTCACCTATATCCTCGTCCATTTCAATAAGCTTGACGAGCGTGTCATCAACGAGATCATCATAGACCCAAACATTCCCATAGCGATACAGACGATCCACGGCAAGTACAACCTGTTGCTTTTCGGCAACCACACGAGCCTAGACGACCACCTCCAGTGGGAGGAGAAGTACAGGGAGATGTTCCCGGACTGCTTCGGCAGCGCCGAGATTATTTATCTGTCACCCGAGATGACTATAAACTTCAACCAGCAGGTCGTCGCTCTAAGCTACATCAGAGGCAGGCTCGGGGAGCCCACAGAGATAGACTTGGGCAGGACGATAAGACAGCTGGAGAGGGCGCGGGCGAGGGTACTCTACAACCTCCCAAAAAGAAATTAGTGATGTAAAAATTTAGCAGGTTAAAGACGCCTTTTAACCTGCTCCTACATTTCCTTTTCCACGTAATCCACTATGGATTTAAAGAATGGGTAGCCGTCACCGTAGTGGGGCGGCTGCCTTTCCTTGGTCCACTCAGGCATCAGATAGCCATAGTAGGCGCGCTCAGGATGAGGCATGAGCCCTAGGACGTTTCCCTCGGGGTTGCAGATGCCCGCGATGTCGTGGTAGGCCCCGTTAGGGTTCTCAGGCCAGTCGAGCTCGGCGAAGGACCCGTCTGCCTTCACGTACCGCCACACCAGCATGTCCAGGTTGTAGAGCCGTTCCAGTAACTCCTCCCGCTGCCCAGGCGGGAAAATGAACCGCCCCTCTCCATGGGCCACGGGGCATTGAAGAATGAAGCCCGGCTTCAGCGCCGCCATCATGCCGCAGTTGCCGCCGCCCACGTACTTCATCCTTATCCACCTGTTCTGGTAGCCTCTGGTGCTGTTCCCCAGCGCCGCCTCCGGGTATATGCTCCTCCCCTCCCAGCCCGGAAGGAACCCCATCTCAACGAGCTGCTGGAACCCGTTACAGATGCCCACCACGGGTTTTCCCTCGTCGACGAACGCCTCAAGCTCTCCGCCGATCCTGTACTCGCACTCCTTCGCCCAGATGGCGCCGCTCCGCACGTAGTCGCCGTAGCTAAAGCCCCCGGGGAACACGAGGACATCATAGTCCTCCAGGTTCCGTTCCCGGAATATTTTCTGTGTGTGGACGAGGTGCACCTGGACGCCTTGGTCCCTGAACGCCCTCACCGTTTCCTCGTCGCAGTTGGTGCCCGGGGCGCGCATCATCAGAACCCGGATGTCCTCGCGTCTCATCTCCCTGCCTCCAGCGGAGTCTTCCACGCCCCGATCAATGTCTCCAAGTCGACCTCTAACAGCGGCTCGCCGTCCTTGGATACCGTCAGCGCCTTCTCCTCCTTGATAGCCCCTATACAGGCGTGGGGAGTGTCCCCCATCGTCTCGACGAACCGCGTCGTGGCGGCGGGCGGCACCTCCACCAGCAGCCTCCCGTTGCTCTCGCTGAATAGAAGCACGTCGTCCCTCATCGCCCCGGAGACCGGCACCTTGCCGATATCCAGATCTACTCCTAGGCCGCCTGTGAACGCCATCTCGGCCACGGCCACGGCCAACCCTCCCTCGCTGCAGTCATGGCACGCCCGCACCACGCCCTCGTCCATCGCCTTCAAGACGCGCCTGTAAGCCTCGATGTTCCTCTCCGCTTCCACCTGTGGCACCGAGCCACCGAGCTCCCCGTGGAGCCTGAGGTACTCGCTGCCCCCCAGCTCCGGCCTCGTCACCCCCAAGAGATAGAGCGCGTTCCCCGGCTCCTTGAGCTCCATGCTCACCGCCTTCCTGATGTCAGGCACCACGCCGAGGCTCGTCACCAGAAGCGTCGGAGCCACGGGCCCAAGCGGGCTCTCGTTGTACAGGCTATCCTTCCCCGAAACGAACGGTGCGCCGTAAGCCTTGGCCGTGTCGTAGCAACCGCGGCAAGCGTATACAAGCCCGCCCAGCCGGTCCTCGTACTCCGGGTTCCCCCAGGTGAAGTTGTCCAGCAGCGCCCACCTGCGTCCGCCGACGCAGACGCTGTTTCGTACGGCCTCGTCCACCACGCTGGCGGCCATCCAGTATGGGTCGATCTTCCCGTACCGGGGGTTCACGCCGCTCGCGACGCTTACGCCCTTCCACGACTCGTCTAAGGGCTTGAGCACCGACGCGTCGCTCGGCCCAGCCCTCCAGCCCTGCAGCGGCTTAATCACCGTCTGGCCTTTCACCTCCTGATCGTATCTTCTCACGACCCGCTCCTTGCTGCAGACGGCGTAGCTGCTCAACAGCTTGAGAAGGACCTCGCCAAGGTCCTCCGGCTCAGGTATCTCGGGGTCCTCCTTCTCGGCCGGAGTCCAGTTCGTGTCCCGCTCCACTCGCGGAGGGTTAAACAGCGCCTCAAGGACTATGTTCCCCACATCTACACCGTCATAGATGAGCCTAGCGTCGCCAGAGTCGTCGTAGACGCCCAAGGCGGTGGCATCCACCTGCTCGTCGCCGAAGATCCGTAGCACCTTCTCAAGGTTCTCAGGAGGCACCGCTAGCAGCATCCGCTCCTGGCTCTCGCTGATCCATATCTCCCAAGGGGCCATGGCCTCGGCTTTGAGCGGTATCCTGTCGAGGTGCACCTCGACTCCTAGCCCGTAAAGGTCCGCGGTCTCGCATATCCCGCAGCTTATGCCTCCACCGCCGATGTCAGTTATCCCGGACCCGAGTTTCTGGTCGCTGATCTGCTTCACCGCCCGCTTGATCTTCTCCTCCTCGATGGGGTTCGCGATCTGCACCGCCGGCCTGCTAACCTCTTCGCTCTCCTCCGTGAGCTCCGCCGACGCGAAGGTGACTCCGTGGATGCCGTCTAGCCCCGTCTTACCGCCGGCCAGCACAACGAAGTCGCCACTTTTCACGTCCCTGATGTACTGGTCCTTGGGGAGCACACCCAGGCAGCCGCAGTAAACAACGACGTTCCCGGTGTAGTCCTCGTCGAACACCGTGGCGCCGTTCACCGTGGGGATACCGATGCTGTTACCGTAGCTGCCTATGCCGTCCACGACGCCCCTGAACAAGTAGAGCGGGTGTTTCACCCCCTCGAGGAGCCCCTCGTATGGATGGTCCAGGGGCCCGAAGCAGAGCACGTCCGTGTTGGCTATCGGGTCCGCCCAGACCCCTAGAATGTCCCTGATGACGCCGCCCAGACCAGTCGCGGCGCCGCCGAAGGGCTCGATTGCCGATGGGTGGTTGTGGGTCTCGACCTTGATGGCCACCGCTATGTCGTCGGTGAGGTCCACGATGCCGGCGTTGTCCTCGAAGACGCTGAAACACCAGTCAGGCTTCAACTCGTCGATGAGCCGCCTGAAGTACGTCTTGAGCAGCCCGTCCACGGTGCCCTCGGGCGTGTGGATCACGCCCTTGAACGTCTTGTGGCTGCAGTGCTCCGACATGGTCTGGTCGAAAGTCTGGAGCTCGATGTCCGTCGCCCGCCTCTCCCGGAGCACGTAGTGATCGGCTATGTACCTGAGCTCCTCCAGCGATAGCCCCAGCCCCAGCGTCTTGGCTATCTCCCGGAGCTCGTCGTCCGACGCGTTGAGGAGATCGACCACGTGGTGGCTGAAGGGGTGCCCCGACTCGGTGACCCTGCTCATCACGCCTCACTTAGCTCGTACCTGTAGTCGTCCTTCGTGGGGTTCGTCAGCAGCCGCCTGCACATTTCGTCTATCAGCGCGTCCGCCTGAGCCTTGTCCCCAGCCTTGAAGGTTACCTGGTACGTCTTGCTCGCCCTAACCTTCTCGACGCTGTAGCCCAGTCCCCTGAGGGCCTCGGCAGTGGCGTCGCCCTCAGGGTCGCTGTACCCGGACTTTAAAGAGACATAAACAAATGCATTAAACTTCATACAGCCTCACGGTCAACATGGTTATTATTGATGCACACTCTATGGGCACCGCACGTCATTTAATGAATGTGTAAATATATAAAACATTAATGCCCGTTTATTACACTGTTATTGTAATTTTCATGTATTTTAATGGCTGATGGGATGAATCTTAAAAAAGAGAAACCGGCTGCCGCCGTCGAACGGGCTACCCGCTCAACAGTATGGCGACGATTAACCCATAGATAGCGAGGCCCTCACCGAGCGCGACGAACAGCAGAGACCAGATGCTTAGCTCCGGCCTCTCCGTCAGCATCTCTGCGCCCGCCTTTGCCGCGACCATGATACACAGAGCGGACGCGAAGGCCGCCCCGATCATAGTCATAGCAGCGGTGAGTACTCCCCATGCTTCTACTGGAATCAGTTCACCTTCACCTCCTCCGCCGAATATGATGACTATGGAGAACAGTAAGTTGATTATAACTGTGAAGCCACCGAAGGCGTTCAGGGCGACCCCCCATACGGGAGTCTTCTTACCCTCCATCTCGGCCGACGAGTTGATGATGCTTCCCTGCACCATGGTCCACGCCGCGGTCCCGATGCTCACGATTACGAGTATGACGGGAGCGAGTGTCTCGTACGCCATTAACGCCTCACCTGCCTGCACAGCACCGTAGTTTCGGTTGTCACTTGTGCTACCTCTCCTTTTCTTCCTTCAAGGTATCACATGTACATATAATTTTTTCCAACCATGAAAAATTGAGAAATAAAGAAAATCGGGATTATCCCTGTCGTACGCGGAAAGGCTTGAAGGGCACGCCTTCCCCGTGGAAGAACTTGCCCATGAACTCGTAGTACAGCAGCCTAAGCGACTGCACGCTGCTTGAGACGAACTCGAAGCTCAACGCGATCACGTTCATTATCAGCAGCCCAAGTATGCCGCTGCCTATGGCGTGGCCCAGGGCCACACCCGCTCCGGCTAGGCTCGCGTGGGCGAGCGCGAAGGCCGCGATACGTAGGAAGCTGAACATGTTTGCCAGCCCCTCTACGAAGGTCATCAGCAGCCCTCCCAGCCCCTCACCCATGGACTCTATGCTGAGACCGTGTCCGTGCAGAACAGAGTGGAGCACAGGCTCCACGAACGATAGCAGCATCCCTGCGATCATCAGCTTGAAGGGCCAGTTAGCCACCATCAACATGATGTCGAGGCCCTCCGTGAACAGCGAGCCGGCCGAGAGGTATAGGCCGGTGACGTATAAGCCCATGCCGAACCCGTGCTCACCTATCATGCCGACGTAGTTGCCTTCCTTAAACGCGTTGTACGCTCCGAGGAGGGCGCCGAGGACTATCTCCACCGCGCCTATCATGAATATGAGGTTCATGAGCTCACCCATCTCGTGCACCGGGTTGGGCATTATCGGGTAGTGGAAAGGCAGGTGTAGCCCCGCCCCGTGGAGCCAGTGGCTTATGGCGTGCTCAACTAGGAATATCGAGTCGTACATGAACCCGAACACTATGGCAGCTATACCCATAGGTATGAACAGGTTAGTCAGGTACCTCATCATACCCCTATCGAACCTGTTACGAAGAGCCAAGCCGATCGCCAGGTATATGAGCCCCTGCCCTATGTCCCCGAACATGAGGCCGAACTGGAAGCAAAATATGAGGACCGAGATGTACCCCGGGTTGAGCTCCTCCGCGGAAGGCCAGCCCCTTAGCCTGGTGAGTATCCAAGATGGTCCCAGGAAGCTTGGCATCTCCAGCGTCGGCGTCGGGGCGTGCTTGTCTTCGGGGCCGAGGTCACTCACTTCCACGAACAGGTTCTCCCCGATCCTGTCCTCCACCTTTTTTATGGATTCCCTGAGCTTGGGTACTTTGCTCTCGGGCGTGTAGCCCTGCAAGATGCTTATGACCATCCCTCTGAGGATGTGGACCCTCCTGCTTGAGAACATCCTCAACAAGTTTACATAGTAGTCGATTTTTCCGATCTTGTCGCTCTGCTCGCCCATCAGATCCGCGATCTCTTTAGTATGCTTCTCCTCGTTTTCCTTGATCTTCTGGTCATACTCGGCTCGCAGCTCGGATATTCGTTGCCTGTTGCTGCTCTCAAGCTCCGTAATCTTTTCCCTGATCTTTTTCTCCTCTTCAGGCACTTCGCTGGGGCCCGCCTCTTCACCCTGCTTCGTAAGCTGTGCCTCGTACTTCTTAATGGCCTCCGCCCTCTTGGCCGGGTCAAGCACGAGAAGAATATCCTGAGAGTCTAACGTATCGAATATGTCCTTTATGTCAAAGACGAGAAACAGCGCCTCCACCCATTTCTGGGTCTCCTCGGAGCCGAACACGAATATGAAGCTCTCATCCTCCGATATGGGGGCAGTCCTGTAGTACGTCCCTTCATACCGTCTCAGATACTCCGCCACCTTGGGGATGAGGTCTTTCTTCACGACGCCGACGGCGAAGCTGCTCCTAACCTGCTCCGGCTCCAGAGCTTGAAGCGACTCAAGCCTCGATGAAAGGAGGACTCGATCAGCGAGCTTCCCCACCAGCTTCTCCTTCTCCTTCTCGAACTTCTCCCTCTCAGCATCCAGTTCGGCCTGAAGCTCCTTGACCAGCTTATCGTTTTCCACGTGCTGGCGCTCCCGCTTCTCCTCTACATCCTCGATCAAAGTTGTCGCTTCATCGATTATGGCATCTGCCTTTCCCTCTGGATCGAGAGTGAACTCCCTGAGCTCCTCGAGGCGAGGTGTCTGCCGCTCCACGGCGAAGTCCACCATATCAAGGACCTCCTTGTATCGTGTGTTGACCCTGTTGTGCAGCATCCTGTAATCGATGGCTTCCTCGGATGGGTCTCTCAGACTCTCGTACTCTGAGCCAGTCACCTTGGTGAAATGAATTACCTGAGATTTACCGAGGGACTCCAGCAACAGCCCCTCATACTCAGGGGGAGTAATGATCGTGACCTTTTTCATCAAAGCGAATCACTTTATAGCTTATCTAATTGATAAAAAGGTTTCCGGGAAACATAGCAACCTACCCTAAGCCGACAGAACTGGTTGCTATGAAGCGATGAACCTATTTTCTAAGCAGCGTGCTGAACTGCGTGAGAGACGAGATCGTGACGGCGTTTATCATGTCATACTCCGACACTATGCCCACTATATTCCCGCCTTCGCTCACGAGGAGACGGCGGACCTTCCTATTCCTCAGCTCCCTCATGGC
>Ga0307439_1001319_pt1 | contig 15840 bp, 12 predicted proteins | sample SalMarWE160490MG_FD_202142 | JGI IMG/M metagenome (GOLD analysis project Ga0307439, IMG submission 202142) | Salt marsh sediment microbial communities from the Plum Island Ecosystem LTER, Massachusetts, United States - WE1604-90 | ecosystem: Environmental > Aquatic > Marine > Intertidal zone >... | reverse complement strand
TCAGGAATGAAAAAATTACATCACATTGTCGAAGCTCAGCAGTTTGACCGACTCTGGTTAGAAGAAGAACTTTTCCCTTTAGCTGATGAAATGGAAAAAGTTGCCAAGAGAGGAGATTCTAATGTTCTTTTCGGGAAAAGAATGATTGCTCTTTTTTACGAACCAAGTACCAGGACCCGAGCCTCTTTTGAGATGGCTATGGACCTTTTAGGTGGAAAAGTAGTTTTTTCAACTGAGAATGCCAGGCAATTTTCTTCAGCAGCTAAAGGCGAAACTTTAGAAGATACAATTAAAATTCTTAATGGATATTGCCCCGATGTCATTGTCTTGAGATATGACGAAGAGGGCGGGGCAAAAAGAGCAGCCGCCGTCTCCAAGGTACCAATTATTAATGCTGGCGATGGCACTGGCCAACATCCGACTCAGGCCCTATTGGATCTCTATACAATTCAAAAGGAAATCGGTAGAGTTTCTGGCATTTCAATTGCTATGGTCGGAGATTTGGTCAGAGGAAGAACAGTTAGGTCGCTTTCTTACCTTTACACTAAGTTTCCCGGAGTTAAGATTTATTTTATTTCGCCTGAAGCAGCTAAAATGAGAGGTGACATTAAGGAGTATTTGAAGGAAAAAGGAGTCGGGTTTGAAGAAGGAAATGACTTAAGAAAGGTTGCCTCTAAAGTAGATGTAATTTACCAGACTAGAATCCAGAAGGAAAGAGGGAATCTTTTAGAGAAGCATGATGAAAAGGGAAGTTTTTGCGTTATCAATCAAGAAATTCTCAATTTAATGAAAAAAGATGCCATTATAATGCATCCCCTGCCTCACGTTGAGGAAATCGCTCCGGAAGTAGATTCAGATCCCCGGGCAGTTTATTTTAGACAGGCCGAGAATGGGCTTTATATCCGGATGGCTTTATTAAAAATGGTCCTTAGCTAACCAGCAAAAACCCACCCTTTAAAGCGGGGTTTTATTTTAAAATCTTGACAAAAAATTTAAAGTTGCTAAGATGTATTTGTTCTAGTAAGTCGGGTGATTGCCGAGCACATAATGCGTTATGCGCTCGGAGGAAAGTCCGAACACCCGCCCTATCGGGGCAGCAAGGTAGCGGGTAACGCCCGCACGCGGTGACGCGAGAGTTGCGAGCAGAGACGCTCCAAGCCGAAAGGCAAGGAGCACCCTTCGGGGTGAGTCCTGATGGATAACATCAGGGGTGAAACGGCTAAACACTTACCCGGGTGCAAGAACAAATACTTAGGCAATCTCCGGATTTGCCCAAGTGAAAAGTAGTTCGCTTGACCCCGAGAGTAATCAAGGGGCTAGATAGATAATCACACAAATACAGAATTCGGCTTATAGATTTACTAGGATACCGAGCACATAAAACTTTATGTGCTCGGTTTTAATTTTAAAATAATTTTTGAGTTTTAGCTTGGCTATCTAAAGCTTCATTAACAAGTCTGTCAGCTTCTTTATTTTTCTCTCGAGAAATAAAAGTAAATTTAACTTTTTTAAAATCGAGCTTTAAATTCCAGACGGCAATGAATAAAGTTTGAATTTTCGGCTCCAAAATTTTATACAAACCTTGTAATTGTTTTATTAAAAGCTCGGAATCTGACCTTAACTCAATTTCGGTGCTCAATGCTAATTTTTTTCCGAACAGGCTTTTAAATTTTTTAAAGGCAAAAATTGCTGCCTGGTATTCAGCTTCATTATTGGTTAAATTCTCTCCTAAATATTGAGAATATTTTTTAAAAACTTCGCCTTTCTCGTTACAAAAAACGGTTCCGGCAGCCCCCGGTCCAGGATTTCCCCTCGAGCCTCCATCAGTATAAATAATTATTTTTTTCATTTTTCAAAGTGGAAGATTAAGCACTCTTTAAATTTTTCTAAATTTTCATTTTTAACTCTAAATCCCGAGGCTAAAGAGTGCCCACCATAAGTTAAGAGGTATTTTTTGCATTTTTTCATTAAAGAAACGCTGTCTGTTCCAGCCGGAGTTCTAACTGTTCCCGAGGATTCTTTTTCTAATTTCTTAAATATAAAAGTTGGCTTTTGATACCTTTGACAAATTATTGAAGCTACCGAGCTCATCAGGGTAAATTCCCAGTCAGAGCTTCCTTCGAAAACAATCGGAGCAGTTTGTCTTGAAATTTTTTCCTCAATTCTTTCCATTATCTTCTTTATTTTTTCTTTTCTCAATTCACTTTTTTCTAAAAGTTTTTCAATAATTGCTTCAGATTCTTCTAAGGAAGATGAGGTTAATAATCTAAAGCTGGCCGGCGAACTATTTTCTACGTCTCTCACGTTTAAAATAGAAATGATTTTAGAAATTTTTTGATTCAAATTCTCATAACTTTTAAAGGCTTCCATTTCAAAAAAAGCTTTGATTCCGGGCCTAAAAGAGTTTTCTAAAGATTTAAGGCCTTCTTCAATAAAAATTTTATTTTCTTCTTCCCGGGGCATCATATCAGCAATGGTGGCTAGAGCTACCAGTTCTAAAAAATTTTTCTTCATTAAATCAGTCATTATATTTTTCAAAAGAAGTTCAGAAAGATTAAAGACAATCCCGGCCGCAGCCAATTCTTTAAAGGAATATTTATCTCCCTTTTGTTTTGGGTCAACAATAATGCTGGCTTCGGGCAGTTTATCTAAAATTTGATGATGGTCAATAATTATTACTTCAAAGCCCAATTTTTTTGCCATTACTACTTCTTTGAAATTTCCTATTCCACAATCTAAAGAGACAAGCAAAGCTTTCCCCTCCGTTTTTTTAAAATAATTTAAACCTTTTTCTGTTATCCCATAACCTTCCAATTCTCTGTCAGGAAAATAAACGGTAGCTATTTTACCACCTAAATTTTTAATAGTTTCCTTTAAAATAATCACTGCTGCCGCCCCATCCAAATCAGCATCTCCATAAAGAATAATTTTTTCTTTGCGCTTTACCGCCTTTAGAATTCTTTGAGCTACTTTTTTTAGATTTTTAATCTCAGCTGGCATTTTTTAAGGCTTCGATTCCAACTAATTTACCGTCAACTATAAAATCAAGCATTGCCCCTCCTCCAGTAGAAAGATGATTAAATTTCTCAGTTAAACCTAATCTATTGATAAACTCCACCGTCTCCCCTCCCCCGGCTACTGAAAAGGCGTCGTTTTCGATAATGGCTTTGGTAATTTCCTCTGAGCCTTTTTGAAATTGTTTTTCCTCAATCTTTCCCAAAGGACCAGCCCAGAAAACTGTTTTAGCTAAAGCTATTTTTTCTTTAAAAAGATCTATTGTTTTGGGCCCGATATCAAAGGTACCAACGCTATCAACCGGGCTTATAATTTTTTGAGGATTTTTCAGAATTATTTTTTTCTCTTTTATTTTTCTTTCAATTAGCCCGCCGATTAAAACAAAATCAGCAATTTCTGAAACTTTATCAATGAGCCTCACCTTTGTTTCTACTTTTACTCCACCAATCATAGCTATTAATGGCTTTTCCGGATTTCTCATTAAATCTGTTAAAATCTTAATTTCTTTTTCAACCAAAAATCCAGCCCCCGAAGGTAAATATTTCGGAATACTAACAATTGAAGCATAATTTCGATGAGCCTGACCAAAAGCTTCCATTATAAACATATCCGCATAACTAGCTAGAGTTTCTGCAAGATTCAGATCATTTTTCTTCTCTCCAGGATGAAATTGGATATTTTCTAATAGAAGAATTTCGCCTGGCTGCATTTGGGAAATCCAATCTTTGACTTCTTTTCCAACACAATCTTGGGCTTTGGTCACCGAAACATCTAAATATTCCATTAACCTGTTTTGAATTGGAGTCAGTCTTAAACTTTCTACCACTTTTCCTTCCGGCCTCCCCAAGTGGCTCATTAAAATTACTTTAGCTCCTTTTTCAATTAAATATTCGACGGTCGGGAGAGTTTTTTTAATTCTAAAATCATCCAAAATGTTCCCCTCCTTATCAAGGGGAACATTTAAATCGCATCTAACCAAAACTCTTTTGTTTTCAAAACTAAAGTCTTTTAAGGTTTTCAGCATCTCGCTTACTCTCTATTTTTTTTAAGGGATTTCTCTAAAACCTTTTTTAATTCTTCGATATTTACCTCGACATGGCTTCTTCTCGGCTTCTCCTTTACTTCCTTTGGCCTTGATGAAAAAGAAACGGGTTCGGATTTAGCAACCTCCTCCAGGGAAATAGTTGGAGCTGTTTTTGGGGCTTCCCTTTCCCGCTCAATTTTCTTTAAGCAAGATTTACAATAAACTGGGCGAGTACCGTCTGGAGGAAAAATTACTTTAGTCCATTTTCCACATAAAGCACACTTAGCATCGTATAAAACCGAGGAGACCGGTTGAGGCGCCTCCGGTAATTTTGAAACTCCGGCCCAACGGCTAATTTTTTCTTCAATAATTTTCCCAGGGGTACCATATCTTTCCCGAGAGGCCTTAATAATTTTTTCTTTATTTGATTTTTCCAGTTTTGAAAAAGGGGAGAGAGTTTCGGCTGAAAATGGTCTTCCGGCTATCCCGTCAATCATTAATTTCAAATAAACATTGTATTTGGTCAAATTCACTAAATCCTCAGCATTAAATTCGGGAACAAATTCTCTTTCTAAAAATTCAGCATCTTCTGCTCCCACCCGAAAAGAAACTATAGTGCCGACGTTGCCAAAGATGGCATCTCTAACCTCCGGACTTCTCCCGGTAGGAGTCATTTCTTCCAATTGAGCAATGTATTGATTAGCCAAAGTTAAAGATAATCGATATTTTCTGGCTTCAGAAAGTATATTAACAAAAGATTTAGTGGCAAAATTTTGGAATTCGTCAACATATAAATAAAAATCTTTTCTCTCTTCCTCGGGAATATCTACTCTGGACATAGCTGCCAATTGTAACTTAGTAATTAAAAGGGCTCCCAAAAGTCGGGAATTGTCCTCTCCTATTCTTCCTTTAGATATATTGGCAATTAAAATTTTCCCTTCATCCATAATTTTCCGCATATTAATAGTTGAGCGAACTTGACCGATGATATTTCTAATCAAAGGGACAGAAATAAATTGACCAACTTTGTTTTGGATGGCAGCGGTTGCTTCCACTTCATATCTCTGAGTATATCTGGCAAATTCTTGAACCCAGAAAGATTTAACCACCGGGTCAGTCACCTTGTCTACTACTTTTTTTCGATATTCAAGGTCAGCCAACATTCGGTTGACGCCCAATAAAGTTGAATCTGGGTATTCCAGCAAGGCTAAGATGCAATTATTTAAAATATATTCCATTCTGGCTGACCAGACATCCGGCCAGATTTTCTTGAAAACTCCCATTAAGCCCGAAGCCACTAAATGCCGGTGGGCGATATCAACTTTTTCCATAACGTTAAAGGCAATTGGAAAATCTAAATCAGCCGGATTAAAATAAACTACCTCATTAATTCGACTTTGAGGAACAAAATCTAATAAACTTTCGGCTACCTCTCCGTGAGGGTCAACAAAACCTATTCCTTTGCCCTGCTGGATGTCTTGGATAGCCATATTTTCCATCGTCACTGTTTTTCCCATCCCAGTTTTTCCAACAAGATAAATATGCCGACGCCGATCGTCAGTTTTGATTCCAAATTTTCTTCTCTGATTTCTAAAAGTAGTCTCGCCAAAAAAAGTAATTTGATTATTCATTAAAATAAATTGAAAAATTATTGACCGAGCTTCCGCAAGAAGCGAAGGTGAAGATGAGAACGAAGTTCTCTTTGACTATTTATTCTAAAGGAATCTCGGGGGGCGCCTCTCCTCTTTTGGCTTCCGCTCGAAGAACGCCAGGAGCCGGAGCGACGGCCCGACTAGGAAAATGATATAAAGTAGCTAGTTCGGCAGTATTTAAAACATAGGTGCCTCCACTTCTGGGAAACAAAGGACTAAGTCTTTCTTTGTAAAATCTGAATAATCTTCTTTTCCTTATATAAAGCCTTCTTTCATCTAAAAACCAGAAGAAGGTTGATTTTATTTTAGTCATGGTGTCCTTCCATATCTTTAAACCTCCTAAATTTTCAGTTGAAACCTCCTTAAAAAAACCGAAAACAAATCTGCCCCTCGGTTTGAAAAAGACATCTCTTTTGCCAAGATAAAAAAATCTAATATTACAAATGAAAGCAAATTTTGAAATTTTTTCTTCAACAGCGACTAAGATATCCCTTTCACCGGGTGTCAATTTCATCTCCGGGGGGATGATTTCTATTTCTTTTTGGGCTTCCGCCTCAGGTGTTTTTCCAGTAATCAAAATTTCAGCTGCTTCTTGAATCATTGGCTTTTTTGGTGTAATTGCTTTTCTTCTGGCTATTTTATCAGCTAATTCCCTCCCTTTTTTTCTCCAGGGAATTTCATCTCTAACTGGTGCAGTAATAAACTGAAGCCAGATTTGCTCGCCGGGTCCAATAGTGGCCATTCCGTCAAGCAGCCCAGCTAAAGGATCAACCCTTTTCTCTTCCTCAGTCTCTTTTTCCGTCTCAAATTTGGGATAGGTTTTAATTGGATAAACATCTTCTTTTCGAGAATTAACAAAATCACAACCCCAAAGATCCCAGTCTTTGTTTGGAATACTCAAAGGAACATTTCTGGTATAATCTTCAGCTAAAGAAATTTCAGCTTCGGGATATTGAGAATAAATATTTGATTCAATGATGTTCCGGTAGATTTCTGGAGTCCTAATGTAAAAATGAGTCTCGCCGCCTAAACTAACAATCTCGCAAGATATTGAAAGTTGAATTTGACCCTCAATCCATTTTTCTCTAAAAACGAATACATCGTGAATTGCATGAAAGCCAGCAAAAACCTCTTCCATCGCCTTGATGGGTTTTAATGATTCTTTTGGAAGTTTAATCTCCAGTAAAATAAATTTTACCTTTTTTAAATAAAGTTCTACTCTCCACCAGAGCCAGAAATAGAGAAAAGGCTTCCATAATAAAAAAGGTAAAACGAGCCACCACCAAGCTCGAATTGTTTGCCAAATATAACTAAAAATTGAAGATAATTCGGGAGGCATTTTTAAGCTTTTCTGACCGTATAACCTTGGGAAGCCCTAAGGAAATATTTTTTATTGCTCAGGTTTAATAAAACAGTATTTTCTTTAACTAATCTTTGTTGCAGTACTTCCTGTAAAATTTCTTCTTTAGTCAGGGGTTTTCCAGCTTTTTTCAAAATTTTAGAAATAACATCTTTTACCTGACCGGGTTCATACCCCCATTCGCGTAGCGCATAAATACCCCGACCGACTAAAACAAACCTTTCATCTCTAATTAGTTCGTTATGAACGGTTTGAGGTAAGGCCCCATCGATAAACTCAGCTACTTGATTAAAATGAAGGGGTTTCTGAGTTTTTTTAAATACTAAATAGGCTTTATCTTTTACTCCTCGGGGATTTATTTCTGGCCAGTTTTTAAAACCAAAGAGGCCTTCAGAATTTTTTTGGATTTTTTTAGAAATTTCTAAATAAGCGAGTAAAGCTTGTCTATTAGAAGAAAGGGCGAGGGTGGCGGGGGGGATATAATCTTTCAGACTTAGGGGTCGATTATTTTTTTTAAGCTGATTATAAAAAGAATCAATAACTTTTTTAGCTAAAACTAAAGAATTTTGATTAATGGTCCATAAAGAATAAAATTCGTCAGATTCTCCGACTTTCTTAAAGTTTGGTCCTAAGGTCAGCAAAAAGCAAACCTGGGATTGAAACCTTTTCCCACCCAGGCTCTGAAGCAAAATATCCTCTTTTTTTAAATCTCCAAAGTTTTTAAGCTGGCCGGTAAAATATTGGAAAGTTTTTTGAAGTTGTCCGATTTTTGGCTCTAGTCTTAAAAATCCATCTTCTTCAATTTGACGGACTCTCTCTCTGGTAATACCATGATCTTTTCCAATTGCTTCCAGGGTCTCCTTTTGACCGGTTTTTAAACCAAAACGGCGGGAAATAACTTCTTTCTGCCTCTGGGGCAAGTCTTTAACCAGGTTTTGACAAATTTTATCATAGTCGAACAACATATTATATTTTTATATCATTTTCCTGAAGCTTTGTCAAACTCGCTTTCGCCATCTCAGCCAGGCTACTAAAATTGGGCTGAGTGATGAAATTAATCTGAAACCTGAGGGCAGTTGCCGAGGGGGACACTTCGCACCCAGCCCTCTAAGCACAATGTTATTTTCATATAAGCATAGAGGGCTGGGGAGAAATAGCAGCAGCTGGAAATGAATTTAATTTTACCTCTTAAGCTGACTGCGTGTCACCCGAGGCAATCCTGCCCGAATATCTCTTTTAAGCCCTTTTTCGCCATCTCAACCAGGCTACTAAAATTGGGCTGGCTAAAAATATTGAAGAATAGGTGCCGGCTATGATTCCCAAGATTAAAGCTAAGGCAAAATATTTTAAGGTTTCCCCGCCCAAAAAGAAAATGGCTACCAAAACAAAAAGGGTGGTCAAAGAAGTATTGATAGACCTGGTTAAAGTTTGATTCAAGCTGTTATTTACTATTTCCTGATAGGTGCCTACGTGTTTTAAAAGATTTTCTCTTATTCTGTCAAAAACTACTACCGTGTTATTAATTGAATAACCCAAAACCGCAAGTAAAGCCGTAATAACCGGAATGGTAATTTGGACATTTTGATATTTTCCCAAAATTGAGAAAATTCCAATTGGTATTAAAACATCGTGAAAAAGAGCGAGTAAAGAAACCATGCCATATTGCCAGGAAGGAATTGGCCGGGAAATTTTTCTGAAAGACCAGGCAATATATAAAACTATAGAGAAAAGAGATAAAATAATAACGATGATAGTTTTATCTTTCAACTCCTGGCCAATCACCGGCCCAATTGATTCAAAACGTCTTTCTTCCAACTCCCGAGCGCCGGCGATGGGGGAAGAAGAAGATTCATCTTCTTCGCCCTCCTCGTTTTCTCTTAGTTTTTCTAAAACTTGCTGGTGAGTATCCTCGGAAATATCTTTCATTTTAAGAATTGTCCCCCTCTCTTCAGTCGGCTGGACTAAAACTTCACCCAAATCTAAATCAGAAAGGGTTTCTTTAATTTCCTGATTTGAAGGCCTTTCTTCAATATATTCTATTTCCAGAATGCTACCGCCGGTAAAATCAATCCCCGGTTTTAAGCCGAAAACAATTAAACAAACCAAACTGGCTAAAATTAAAATTCCAGAGAATATGAAATAAATTTTTTTATATTTTAGAAAAGCTATCTGCATATTATCTCCATAACCAATTTATTTTTTCTAATTTTGTTCCGATGAAACACCTTAAAAAATTTTTAGTAATAAAAATTGCTGAAAACATGCTAATTAAAATTCCCAAACTCAAGGTTAGGGCAAATCCTTTAATAAAACTGGTTCCAAAACCAAACAAAATCATCGCCACTAATAAGGTGGTAAGATTTCCATCTCTGATTGAAGGCCAGGCTCGATTAAATCCATCTTCTACGCTCTGGGCGAACGACTTTTGACCCCTTAATTCTTCTCTCATTCGAGAAAAAATTAAAACATTGGCGTCAATAGCCATGCCGACGGAAAGGATAAACCCTCCAATCCCGGCCAAAGTTAAGGTAACCGGGATAAGTTTAAATAAAGATAAAACTAGAGCGGCGTAAATTCCCAAGGCTAAAGCGGATAAAATTCCCGGCAGTCTATAAAAAAGAGTCATAAATAAAATTATAGCCAGAAACCCTAATATCCCGGCTTTTAAAGATTTTTCTAAAGAAATTTTACCTAAAGTCGGTCCCACTGATTGCTGGGAAATTAACTCGATTGGCACGGGCAGGGCACCGGCATTAAGATTCCTGACCAAAGCTTTGGCTTCTTCAACTGTAAAGTCACCACTAATTTGGGCCCTTCCCCCCGAAATTACTTCCTGAACAACCGGAGCCGAAATTGGCAGCTCGTCAATATAGATAGCTAAAAGTTTTCCTACGTTTCTGGAAGTCAAATCTTCAAAAATTTTGCTGCCTTCATCATTAAATTGGAGTAAAACTAAGGATTTGTAGGTGGCAGTCTGCTCAAAGCCGACTTCCGCCCCCTTTAAATATTTTCCAGTTAAGGAAGTAGATTGGAAATAAGGGTCTTCAAAAGCTAAATACCAGCCTTCAATTTGCTGAAGTTCTTCAAGACTCTTGCCTTCGATTTCTTTTTGTTTATCCAAAATTTTTTGGGTTTCTTCCTCCGGTCTCTGTTCTTTGAATTCCAAAAAGGGGGTTTGACCAATCTGTTTAATGGCTTCGGCCGGGTCAATTACTCCGGCCAACTCAACAATTAATCTATAGTGGCCTTGAGCTTCCTGGGTCTGGACCACTGGTTCTTGAACTCCAAAAAGATTAACCCTCCTTTCAATAACATCCCTTAAGCCTTCCATAGCTGAGGAGTACTCCGCTTTCTCAACGTTGGATAAATCTGCTTCATAAACCAGGTGGCTTCCTCCTTGCAAATCTAAGCCCAATTTAAAAGGGATATCAGGAAGCAGGGGTAATTTTAAAAATTGAGGATAAATTAAATTACCAGCAAAAAAAGCCAAAACAAAAATAAAAGCAATAATTAAATAAGTTCTTTTCTTTGACATACTTAAATTATTCTAATATAAAATCTTGAAAATTAAAAGCCGGCTAAAAGGGCCGAAACCATTCCGACTAAAAATATCCCGTCAAACACTCCGGCTCCACCGATAGATAAAAAACCGGGAGAAATTTTTTGAACCTTTCTCAAGTTTAGCAAATCAGCTCCAATCAAAGTTCCGAGAACTCCGGAAATAAAAGCAGTGGGGGCAACAAAGCTGGGCGATAAAATTAAGGCAAAAAGAACGGCAAATAAAGGAGGAATAAAGAAAGGTAAGGCTATTCCTCTGCCGGGGATAATTCTGGCTAAAAATTTGGCAATGACAATCATCAAGATTATAGCAACTAAAACTGGCTCCAAAGATAAATTTTGTCGCCAGCCCAAATATAAAAAATAAAAAGAAATTAAAACCGGAATAACTGCTCCTCCCAAGTTAATGGCAAGACCCTGAGACTTTATTCTTGGCTGGCGAAATAACCCAAAAAAAACTGGTTCTTCTACCTGAACTAATTTTTGTTTTCCTAAAGGTATATTGATACTGGAACCAATGAGAATTGCCAGAAGTATCAAGATGGTTGTTTCGGGAGAAAAGCCAAGTTTTTCGAAGCCGAGAGTAACAACATGAAAATAACCCAAAATGAATAAAATGGGCAAAGATAAAATAAAAAGAGCGAATATTAAACAACCAATAGGGAAAAAGAGCATATCAGCCGAATTTTGGATAGCAACATTTTTTATATTTCATTGGTTTGCCGGTTTTAGGATTGATTTTTCCACAAGGACAGGGGTCATTTCGGCCTGGCTTTTTCTTTAAAGGTTGAGTTGGAGCAGAAGCTTGCCCCGCACCGAACTTGTTCTGGTGCGGGGAACTAACTGCTGAGGGTTCGGCTGGTTTTGGTACTAAACTAACTCTAAAAATAGTCTGGGCAATGTTTGCCTCCATTGTTGAAAGAAGTCTTTGAAACATTTTATGGCCTTCATTTTTGTATTCAACCAAAGGGTCTTGCTGACCGTAAGCCCTTAACCTAACGGAATCTCTCAGGTATTCCATATTCTCTAAATGCTCCATCCAAAGCATATCTAAAGTTCTCAAAGAAATAATTCTTTCAATCTGGCGCATATTTCCCTCTCCGACCTCTTTTTCTTTTTTCTGATAATCCTCTTCTGAAAAACCTGCCTTTTTCACCATTTCTAAGATTTGAGGTTTGAGAGTTAAATTTTGGGCTTTCTCTAAAATTTCCCTTCTTTTTTTATAAATTACTTCCCGGTGTTTATTCATTACGTCATCATATTCCAAAATGTGTTTTCTTAAATCAAAATTCATTCCTTCAATTTTTGATTGGGCAGATTCAATCGCCTCGGAAACCAGATTGGCCTCAATTGGCTGGTCTTCAGGAATTTTTAAAATCGACATCAAAGATTTTATCCTGTCTGACCCAAAAATTCTTAATAAATCATCTTCCAGAGAAACAAAAAATTGGGAGCATCCTGAATCCCCTTGTCTTCCTGACCTTCCTCGAAGCTGATTATCAATTCTTCTGGCTTCATGTCTTTCGGTACCAATAACCCGGAGCCCACCCAGCTCAACAACTTCTTTTGCTCCTTTCTCATCTGGGGGATTTCCTCCTAAAATTATATCTACTCCCCTGCCAGCCATATTGGTAGCGATGGTTACTGCTTCTAATTTACCGGCCTGGGCAATAATTTCTCCTTCTTTTTGGTGATGTTTGGCATTTAAGATTTGATGGGGAACCCCCTCTCTGTCTAATAATTTTCCCAAGTATTCGTTCTTCTCAATTGAGGTAGTTCCAACCAAAACTGGCTGACCTTTAAGCTGCCGTTCTTTTATTTCTCTAACCAAGGCCCCGAATTTCCCCTTTTCGGTTTTATAAACTCTATCTGGTAAATCCTCCCTAATCATCGGCTCATTGGTAGGAACAATGATTACTTCCAAGCCATAAACTTTATCAAACTCTTCGGCTGAAGTGGCGGCGGTGCCGGTCATCCCGGCCAATTTTTGATACATTCTAAAATAATTTTGGAAGGTGATGGAAGCTAAGGTTATGGATTCAGGTTGGACTTTAACCCCTTCTTTGGCCTCAATGGCTTGATGGAGGCCTCCTGACCATCTTCTCCCCGGCATTAACCTTCCGGTAAACTCATCAACAATAATAACCTGTCCATCTTTGACTACATAATGCTTATCTATTTTGAAAAGAGCTTCTGCCTTCAAAGACTGCTCTAAATGGTGTAAATATTTTATTCCTCGTTCCTCATAAATATTCCCCATTCCTAAAATCTTTTCAATTTTGTTTATCCCCTCTTCGGTTAAAGTGGCCGCTTTCATTTTTTCATCAATTTCATAGTCGGTTTTTGAGTTTAATTTTGGGATAATTCTGGCAAACTCTTGGTACCATTTTGAACTTTCAATATCCGGAGCAGAAATAATTAAAGGGGTTCTGGCTTCATCAATTAAAATTGAGTCAACCTCATCGACAATGGCATAATTGAAACCCCTTTGAGACTGATTGGCCAAATCATAGGCCATGTTATCTCTCAAATAATCAAAACCAAATTCATTATTAGTTCCATAAGTAATATCGGCCAAGTAAGCTTCTTTTCTGGAAACCGGTCTTAAAAAATCTTCTACTACTCTAAAACTACCGAGTTCATCTCTGGTTTTATCCTTTTCCTCACCGGGCTTTTTATAATCCGGGTCGTATAGAAACGATTGGTCATGATTCAAACAACCAGTAGATAATCCCAGCAAATGATAAATTTGCCCCATCCAGACCGTATCTCTCCTGGCTAAATAATCATTAACCGTGATTAAATGACATCCTTTTCCTTTCAAAGCATTTAGATAAAGAGGCAGGGTGGCGGCTAAGGTTTTTCCTTCCCCGGTTTTCATCTCAGCAATTTTTCCCTCGTGTAATACAATCCCACCAATTAATTGAACATCGAAGTGTCTCTGTTTTAAAGTTCTCTTGGCCGCTTCCCTCACCAAAGCAAATGCCTCCGGCAGCAAGTCGCCCGAGGCCCGTCCTCGGGTTAATTCCTCTTTAAGCGTATTAGTTTTTTCTCTAAGTTGTTCATTAGAAAAATTCTCGAGTGTTGGCTCGAGTGAATTTATCCTGTCAATTAAAGGTTGGAGTTTCTTTAAATATTTTTCATTAGCATCTCCAAAAATTTTATTTAATATTGACATGCTTTTTTAAAAACTTTTAAATCCCTTCTTCTCTAATTCTGGCTCCTTTTTTTCTTTTGAATTTTGCTGAAGGATGTAAACGGAGAGACTTTTTAAAACGTCTCTGTTTTCTTTCAGCTTGAGCAGTTAATTTATTTTTATGCTGTTTCAGTTGCCGCTGTAATTCGTCTTTAACTTCGGCAATGGCCAGTTTCAGGTCTTGAGAACGAGCAGCAGCCATTAAACTGCTTCCCGGAAATCTTATTTGACACTCAGCCCGGAAAAAAGGTCCTTTTTGATGGTGTAAGGTGGTTTTTCCTATTTCTACCCAAGCTTCTATCGTTTTTTTGGAAAACTTTTCTAAACTGCCAATCTTTTCTTCAATAAAATTTTTAAGAGCTTGGTTTAATTTTAAATTTGTTGTTTTAATAATAATCTTCATAAAGCAAGATTTTAATTCATTAAAATCGAAGCTGGAGATAAAGCTTTAGCTTCATCGACTTTTTTATTTTAACACATTTATTTTAAAAAACAACCGAGCACATAAATCATATGTGCTCGTCTTATGTGCTCGGAGCAAAGAAGATTCTCTTCTTTTTCAGAGCCCCTTTTAGGGTCTCTGTTAGAAGAGAATTTACTTCTTCTTCTTCTTTTTTCTTTTCTTGGCCATGAATTTTTTAAAAATATAAAATTTTTTAAAATTTTTTAACAAATAGTCGACCAACTATTTATAAAAAAGCTTTTAATTACTTACCGAACTTCCATTTTATGGAAGTGAAGGTGAAGATGAGAATGAAATTCTCATCGCCTTATCTTATTTTTTCATTTCAAGAGAGTTTGTCAAGTGTGCATAAGTCAAAATTCAAAATTCAAAATGAAAAATGAAAAATTTTTAATTTCTAAATCCTAGATGCTGTATTTCCTCCTCTAAAAGTATTTTAAATTTGTTTTTTACTTTCTTTTTTATCAATTTTATTAATTTTATTACATCTTTTGCTTTCCCCTGCCCCAAATTGACAATGAAGTTGGCATGTTTCTCAGAAATTTTAACATTCCCAACTTTTTTTCCTTTCAAGCCACATTTTTCAATTAGTTCCCCGGCGGAAAAACCCTTCGGGTTTTTAAAAACACTTCCGGCTGAAGGAAAATTTAAGGGTTGAGTTTGTTTTTTGTAGTCTAAATATTGTTTTATTTTTTTAGCATTGACTTTTTTCGGGGCGAAGAGGACTTTGTCCTCTTCGCCATCTTCGCTTCCTTCGGAAACTTGCTGTTTAATTCTTACCGAAAGAATGATTAAATCAGAGCACATACTTTTATGTGCTCGACCGAGCATAAAACTTTGTTTTGCGCTCTGGTTTTTTTTCTTTCTGAAAATACTATTTCGGTAGGAAAACCGACAATCTTTGTTTTTGAAAATTTTAATTTTTCCTGTTTCTGCGTCAAAAACTTCAACGCTTTCAATAATATCTTTCATTGATTTCCCGAAAGCACCAGCGTTGCCATAAACCCCTCCCTGGATAGTCCCAGGAATACCGGCTGCCCATTCCAGACCTTTTGAAACATACCAAGAAAGCGGCTGGCCAAATTTTACAACTAAGCCGTTAAATCCTTTATCCGAAACTAATAAATTGCTTCCTCCGCCTAAAATAAAAAATGGCAAATGATTTTTTTTTGCCGCTGAAATTGCTGAAATTAATTCTTCTTTATTTTTTGCTACAAAAAAATATTTCGCCGGCCCACCAATTTTAAAAGTAGTATAATTTTTCAGTAAAACATTTCTTTTAATTCCTGGCAATAAATTTTTAATAGTCATTATTGTATTTTATCATATTTCTTTTATAATAAAATTGCCGGGAGGATAGCACTCACTAAAGACTTAGAATTGGAGTTAACTCTCCCGGCTTTTGTTTTTGAATAAAAAACAACAAGCCTTGCTATAGGAAGGCTTGCTGTCGACTTAGCAGGAGCGTCTTGCGACGCACTCACTATTCCAATATTAGCAAATTAAAGATTATTTGTCAAGGCAACATCTGATTAATCTTAGCTCTGGTCATCTCACCGACAAAACCTGTCC
>Ga0307439_1001306_pt1 | contig 15902 bp, 17 predicted proteins | sample SalMarWE160490MG_FD_202142 | JGI IMG/M metagenome (GOLD analysis project Ga0307439, IMG submission 202142) | Salt marsh sediment microbial communities from the Plum Island Ecosystem LTER, Massachusetts, United States - WE1604-90 | ecosystem: Environmental > Aquatic > Marine > Intertidal zone >... | reverse complement strand
GGGGCCCACCACTTGGCCGCTGCTGGATTTACGGGTCACCGCCTCGTAGATCTGGACGAAGGGGCTGTAGTAAGTGACGGGGCAGTCGCTGTTGCCGCCGGCTATGATCCCCCTCTCTTGCATCGTCTTGTGGGGGTGGAGCCATCTGCTCCGCTCTGGCCCGAAGTTTTCGGCGTACTGGTCTCCTAGCCCGTACATGTAGCCTATGCTGCTGCTGGGCGTGACGCCCAGGTCCTTGATGCGTCGCAGCTGCTTCGGGGTGCACACGCTGTTGTGCTCTAACCTGTGCCTAATGTCCGGCTTCGGGTTCCGTCTATGGGCCTCCTCGATGGCGTCCAGTGCCATGTCTATGCCCCTGTCGCCGATGCTGTGGATGCTGACGCGTAGCCCGGCGTCGTGGGCCTTGTTGACGAGCCGCTTAACCTCATCGGGCTCGGTCATCCACATGCCGAGGCCCCTGGGGCCCCTGTGCTGGGGCTCGTATACGCAGCAGGTGCCGCCGGCGCCGCTGCCGTCCCCCATGATCTTCACGGACATGACCCTGAGCCACTCGTCCCCGAAGCCGCTCTCCACGCCGGCTAGCTCCAGGGCGTCAAGGACGTCCCCAGGCTCGTCCACGTTGACGCTCATCATGAGGTTCATCCTCACCTGCCTCACGCCCTCCTCCAGAAGATGCTTGTACGCCCTTATCTCGCTCCTGCGGCCGCTGGCGTTGTGGGTGGAGGTGACGCCCCACTCGCTGAACTGGTCAACCACCCTCCTGAAGCTCTCCTTAAGCTCGGTCACCGTGTACTCCGGTATGTGTTCTCTTACGAGGCCCGTGGCGTTCTCGTAGAGGAGCCCCGTGTGCAGCCCGTCCTCGTTCCTCTCCAGTTCCCCGCCCGGCGGGTCAGGCGTGTCCTTGGTGACGCCGGCCAACTCGAGCGCCAAGCTGTTGACGAGGGCTTGGTGGCCCGTGTCTGAGACGATGAACACCGGGTTCTCCGGGGCCGCCTCGTCCAGCTCCCACCTTGTGATGTGCCTCTTCTCCTCGAGCTTGCTGTCGTTGAAGTTGGCCCCCATGACCCACTTGCCGGGGCCCAGCTCCTCTGCCTTCGCCTTCAGCATCCCCAGTATCTCGGGTATGTTCTTGACGGGCGGCGCCCTGCAGTCCACCTCCATGAACCTTGACGCGATGCTCCCCGGGTGCGTGTGGCTGTCGATTATCCCGGGCATGGCAGTCTTTCCCTCGAGGTCGATGACCCTGGTGGACTCGCCGGCCAGCGCCTTTATCTCCTCGTTGCCGCCCACAGCCGCGAACCTCCCATCCCTGATGGCCACGGCCTCCGCTATCGAGTTCCCCTCGTCAACGGTGATGATCTTGCCGTTGAAAAGCACGGTATCAGCGCATAAACCCAATATTGATCACGTAGAAGACATTGTATCTATTGAATAAAAAACCAGTCAAAGAAACGATCTGCAACCACGTGATTTATGAGCCTATCCTCGGTGTGTCTTCAGGTATACGACGCCCCCGAGCGCCGCGAGCACGAAGCCACCGACGTAGGTCATCACTTCTATGAGTTCAGCCGCCTGATTTCCGAAGAAACCTGTTAACTGCGCCCCCAACGTGGTGTATGAAATCCCCAGACCAAGTATGATCATCATCGCGCCTGGGGCCAGTAGGCTCAGCACGAGCCCCTCCTCAGGCATGTCCCCGAGGAGCGTCGCCTCGATGACGCTGTCATCGACCAGGTAAGGGAAGGCGTTGGCCACGCCCCTGATGAGGGGGGGCGTTATGAGCACCACGAAGGGAAGCATGGTGACGAACCACCAGATCGTGAGCCCGACGATGAACATCGTTAGCCCTCCCAGCCCGTACGGGGGCAGGCTGTGTAGGAACCGGTTCATGTAGACGCCGACATACAGGGCGGCCACCAGCAGGTTCGCGAAGACCAGCGTCAACACGCTGGCGGTGATGAACCTCCCCCACGTGAACTTCTTCCCCACGTACCACCCCATGAGGTAGAAACCTAGAAAGTTACCCGGCACCGCGGCTATTAGGCTGCCCATGTGAAACCCGCCTTGGTTCGCGGAGTCCGCGATGAACGTGCCTATGGCTGCGCCTACGCCTGCGGGCCACGGCCCGAATATCACGGCGAAGAGGCTGGGTATGACCACGGCGGGCCTGAACTGGCCTACCCCCCAGGGCGACACTATGTACGACGTTATGTAGCAGCCCACGGCGTATAGGACCGCGCATGATACCGTTGCCGTCAACTTGACGCTTTCCCGCTCAATCTTCATCTATTGCACAGCATCCTCTTCACGACGAAGAGGCTTATAAGAAAACTAACAACTTTTCGGGTAGCTTATAGAGTATTTATTGGTGGAGTGGTTAGGTGGGGGCTGAAATGCTGGTTGGGCAATTCACCTAACTTCCACGCTGTAACATCCCGAGCCCCGTTAAAAGCGTAATTGGTGACCGGCTCACCACAAACAACCTGTCTGTACCGGCTCCATCCAAAACACGTGTTTTGTATGTAACATAGTTACACAAAAAAGGGGAGTTAGAGCTCCACCACGCCCACGTTATCCTTTACCGTGATCTCGGTCCCGTAGGGCTCAGACAGCTTCTTGATGACGCCCAGTATCTTGGCGCCCATCCTCTCGTCCGCGAGCACCGGCCTGCCCCTCTGGCTCCTGGGCTTGCCCTGCCCCAGCTCAATCGGGTAGAGCTTGAGTTCCTTGAGCTTGTCGCCCTCGTACTCCATCCGCGGGGTGACGCTCATCCAGTACTTCTCGTCGTCGGTGAACCACTTGTGCACCTGGCGGCCCGGCGTGGGCGGTGCCTCCTGCCTGGCGTCGAAGGCTTGGCTAACCTTGCCGCCGTAGGGGTCCAGCTTGTAACGCTCGTAGAAGTCGGCGGGCATCTTGAAAACCGTCTCGTTCTGGAAGATGAAGTTGCCGAGGCTGTAGAAGATGGGCCTGCCGTCCCTGATCTCTATGCCCCTCATGGCGTGGTGGCCGTGGCCTATGAAGCAGTGGCACCCGGCGTCTATGATGGCTCTCGCGAACTCCTCCATGAACTCGGCGGGCCTCTCCGAGTCGTTGGGCATGCCCTCGTGGGCGTGGAGGCTGAAAAGCACCCAGTCCGCCTGCCTGGCGGCGTCCCTTACCGCCTCCAGGTTCCCCTCCATGTCCCCCTTGTGGGGCCCCGTGTGGAGCCCAACGTCATCCCCAGCCACGAACTTGTTAGAAAGGAAGTGGTAGCTGCCCTCCTCCTGATGGACCTCGGGAAGGTTGAGCTCGCCGTGCACCTCTTTGAGCTTCTCGATGGTCTCGGGCATCACTTCGTACCATCTCTCGTGGCGAAGCGGGTTAAGCCCCGGCCTCCCCTTCATGTCCCGCCGCGCGTCCCCAGCCCTACCGAAGCTGGCGAAGCTACTGCACGCCGACAGCAACGCAACCCTCCCACTGCCCGTGTCCATGTACCCAGGCTCCCGAGCCTCCGCCAAGTCCCTCCCCGTGCCTGCGTGGGGGAGCCCAGCCTCCTCCAGGTAGTAGAGGGTGCTGAAGAGGCCGCCGTACATGTAGTCGAGGCTGTGGTTATTGGCGGTGCTGAACATGTCGAACCCCATCCACGTGAGATCTTCCAGGATTCCGGGCGGAGCCCGTGTGTACGTGCCCCCGCACTCGGCCGCCGGGTAACAGTCCTCGTCGTAGTCGTGGAGAAGCATCTCCAGGTTTGTGAAGGCCACGTCGGCGCCCCGGATCACCTTGAGCAGCCTCTCGAACTCCGGCTCAGAGTGAACAGACTGCCTGAGGGTGATGAGGGAGTCTCCCGTAGCCACCAGTGAAATCTTCTTCAATATCGTCACTGATGATAATTAAGTTCGAGAAGAATATAATTTAATGCTCTATTGAAAATGAAAAAACCGTGTGTAAGGCACCCGCGGGAGATAAAGTCATCAACAGCAAAGCCTATGGATGGAGGACAAACCCGAAAGAATGCCCGCCACCGTCTCTGGAGGGCCAGCCCCAGGCCCCATGACCGTCACTGGCCGCCGCCAGTGCCTGGGATGGATGGTAAGCACGTTATCCGACTCCCTCGACCTGGTTATCGGGTCTCCAACCGGGATCTCCTTAATGCCTATGCTATACTCGTCGTTTTCTAGGTCTCCTTCCCCCAGGTACCAGATCCTGTTTCCATCCCGTTTGGCATCCTCGGCCCTATGACTCATCTCGGCATCCAGGGAGGGGAGCGCCTCCAGGAAATCGTCTATAGGCATCGCCTTGAGTTCACCCGATAGGATGCTCTCGACCTGCACCATGTCCCTCTCGACGCTGTTTCCGCATACTCTCCCGAGGATCACAAGTTTTCTTAAGAAGTCGTCGCCACCCAGATCGATGCGTGGGTCCGGCTCCGCATAGTTTCTCGGGGGCTTCATCGCCTCGTTCAGAGCCGTTGAAAGAAACGCTCCCTCGTTCAGCCTCTGGGAGACGTAGTTCATGGTCCCACTGAGGCATCCATTGACCCTTTCGACTCCGTAGACAGACAGCCTTTTTACTACATCGGGCAGCTTCAGCCCCGCGCCCACGGTGGTTCCATAGTCGAGGATCTTGTGCTGCTCGTCTGCCTTAGCGATGAGTTCCACGTATCCGTCATAGCACACTTCAGCGATGGGAACCTTGTTGGAGGAGACTATGTGCGTCACGTCCAAAGCAACCATGAGTAGGTCGTGGGTCTGTGAGTTAGTCACGTCGACGAGGACATCGACATCGAAGTCTTCTACGACGCTCAGCATCCCCCCGATGTCCATGTGATCCCCCTCAAGGTCCCTTAGACGGCCGCCTGAACCCTTTAACTCCAATATCCCTTCGAGATCAGCCTGGCTGAACCCCCCCTCCTTGGCGACGGCGCCGCTCCTGTCTGCGAAGGCCACGTATACCATTTCGGGTTTTTGCTTGGTGCGCCTCACGAGTTCGCTGCCTATGGTGCCTACGCCGAGGAGCGCCACTCTTAGTTTGGTCACCTTCTCCGCATCCTATAGGCATCCCTTGGCTTTCATGAACTCGGCGTTCTGTACAGCGCCTGCGCCGGCGCCCTTCCCCAGGTTGTCGCTGGTCACGATGTACGTGAACCCGTTCCCCGCGACGGGGTTTCTCCGCAGCCGACCCACGAAGGTCACCATGGACCCTTTCGACCTATGTAGCTTAGGCTGGGGCATGTCCACCTCGTCGAGAACCAGGATGGGCGGATCGGCGTTGGTGGGGAGGCCCAGATCCTGAGGCTCAGACCTGAATCCTTTCAATGCTTTCCTGATTCCTTCTAGGTTGGCTGGTCGAACGGTCTCGACGTCCACCACCTCCGTGTGCACCCTATCGACGTATACCCGGGTGCATGTCGCATGCACCTCTATCCCGGCGTCTACGACCCTGCCGTCGACGAGGCTCCCAAGTAGTTTGTTCGTCTCCGCCACGACCTTTCCTTCCTCCCCCTCTATCCACGGGTAGACGTTCATCTCAACCATCTTTCGGTAGGGCGAGTCCGCCCGGAGCCCCTTCTCGCCGGCCCCCGAAAGCGACTGCATCGACACCATGCGTACACGCTTCACCCCGAAGGCGTCGTGGATGGGCTTCAGTGACATCGCCAGCCCCACCGTGGTGCAGTTGGGGCCCGGCTCAACGTAGCCCTCCCAGCCCCTGTTCTTCCTCTGTGTTTCAACGAGCTTGATATGACCGGGGTTCACCTCCGGGATGAGCACCGGGACATCCTCCTCGTACCTGTACGCGGAGGCTGTGCTGAAAACGGGAATGTGCTCGGCGAACCGGGCCTCGGCCTCCTTAGCCACCGAAGACGGCAAGGCGCTGAAGGCGAGGTCGTAGGCCACGGGGTTCACGTCGCCTATGTTCTGAACCACCATATCCAAGACGTCGTCGCCGGGCGTCTCCTCGAAGAAGACGGCGCCCTCGATTGCGTCTCTGTATCTCTTCCCCGCGGACCTCTCGGAGGCCGCGAGGCACGATATCTCGAACCACGGGTGGCCCACAAGGGCCTCTACGATGTTCTGACCGGCGGCGCCGGTCGATCCCAATACGCATGCTTTCATCTTATCCATTCAATTCAACTCCCGAAAAACTCCGTGTATAGAGCGGCGACGGCCCTCGGGATCTCGGTGTCGTCCACGGCGAAGCGGATTATGTTTTCGCTGTTTGGCTGTGTCACCTGCTCTATGTTAACTCCACTCCTGGCGATGCTGCCTGTTACCCGGCTGAACAGTCCTCTAACCCCCCGCATACCTGAGCCGATCAAGCTGAAGGTGCCCTTCCTGCCTTCCAGGGGGGTCGCTTCCATGACCGCGTCGAGCCCCATGAGCGTCTTGAGGGCGCGGTCAGCGTCGGCCTTCGGCATCAGGAACGAGACCTGGTATCCGGAGGTCGACATATACCGGACGTCGACGCCCTCCCTCGACAGCGCCTCGAAGACCCTTGCGTACACCTCGGTGGGCGTCAGCGACTGGGTGGGGAGAAACTTCAACCCATAGAGGTTACGCTGGAAACTGATGACCTTGGGCCTACCGAGGCTGTTCTCGACGTGGTTCCCCTCCTCTGGGCCTATGATGGTCCCATCGTCCTCCGGCCTGAGTACGTTCTTGATCTGGAACCGGATTTCTCTTCCAATGAGCGGATTCAATACCTTATAGTGCGCCACCTTTGTCCTCTCCTCGCGGAGCAGCTCGGAGGCCTCAACGTAGGTCAGGTAAGGGACGACCCGTGGAGGCGGCGCATCACCGAGTATATTCCTTGTATCCGGATCGCGTCTCATTACCTCCATGAACTTGGGGTCTAGGGTCATAACGCCGTCCGTATCCGTGTACTTCACAACCCTCCTGGCCTTCAAGCAGTAGCCCAGACAGGCGGCCGTGTCGTCGGAGCCCCCCCTTCCCAGGATGGTGACCCTGCCCTCGCTGCTCCTGCCGGAGAACCCGGCAACTATTGGAACCCTACCTGCCTCTAGGCAAGGGATGAACGTCTTCTCAACCCTCTCACACGTCTTCTCCAGATCGACCGAAGCGTCACTGAGGTTGTCGTCAGTCACGAGTAGCTCTTCCCCGTAGAAACAGCTGCTCTCGACGCCCCTCACCCTCAGGTGCTGTGACAGTATACGGGAAGAGAAGTTCTCGCCCCTCGACACCGCGTAGGCGTAGACTGAGTCGTTTAACTCGCCGGAGGAGTTGATGTAGGATATTACGTGCTCCAACTTCTCCAACTCGCCAGACAGCTCTGAAAGGTCTCCCTCTGGGGGCGCGGCGCTCATGTGCCAGCTACTCAGATCCCACATCAAGGGTCTAATGTCGCCTTCTGAGCCGCTGCTGTCGAGGGCTTTTATTATCCGGTCGGTCACGCCCTTCATGGCCGAGACGACGCAGATGGGCACTCGGGATTGCTCTAGCTCGCTGGCGACGATGTCGGCCGCCTTCTCGAAATCCCCATAGTTCTTGAGAATGGAGCCGCCGAACTTCAGCACTTCAACCTCTATTTTCCACACAACCTCAATCAACGATGTTCTCCGTGGCTAGCTGAGGGCTTCCTCGATGCGCCTCAGATCGGCGGCGACCACCCTCGGGGGGTTGGCGAAGCTGGGTCTCAAGGCTTCCATGGCGCCAGTGTGATAGCTTACAGTCGCCTCGGGGTCCTTGAGGAGGTGCCCCGTCAGGACGCAGACCACCTCCTCGTCTCGGTCAATCACCCCGGCCTCGTGGAGCTTCTTGGCTCCGGCCACCGAGGCTGCAGAAGCAGGCTCGCACCCTACGCCTGAGGCGTCTACGACGGCCTTGGCGTCCATTATCTCGGAGTCAGAGACGATCTCTACGACACCGTCTGTCTCCCTAATGGTGTTCAGGGCCTTCATCCAGCTAACCGGGTTACCTATCTTTATGGCTGTGGCCACGGTCTCGGGCTTCACGGCCTCGAGGTGGTTGAGCTTGCCTCTCCAGAGCCTGTAGAAGGGGCTCGCCCCCTCGGCCTGGATGGAAGCGATCCGGGGGGCGTTCTCCACGAGGCCCAGCTGCTTAAGCTCCCGCAGGGCCTTGCCGAAGGCGGCCGTGTTACCCAGGTTCCCCGCCGGGACCACGATCCAGTCCGGCGGCTCCCAGTCTCTCTGCTGCAGCAACTCGAAGACGATGCTTTTCTGGCCCTCCACCCTCCACGGGTTCAGGCTGTTGAGGACGTAGAAGCCCAGCTCCGAGCTGCCCTCCTTCACGATCCTCATGGCGTCGTCGAAGTTCCCCTTCACCTGGATCACGTTGGCGCCATACGCCAGCGCCTGAGCCAGCTTGCCGTAGGAGATCTCCCCCTCGGGGATGAACACGACTGCCTTGAGGCACGCCTGAGCCGCGTACGCCGCCATCGAGGCGCTTGTGTTACCGGTCGAGGCGCACGCGACTACTCTCGCTCCGCTTCTCACCGCCTCCGAGACCGCGACTGTCATGCCCCGGTCCTTGAAACTGCCCGTCGGGTTCTCTCCCTCGTGTTTCAGTTGAACGCATTCCACGCCGGTGTACCTTGACACTCCGGCTCGCCTGTAGAGGTTGGTGTTTCCCTCCGGCCGGGTGACTATGCTATCCACCCCTATGCGCGGGTGGATGAGCTCCTTGTATCTCCAGACGCCGCTCCTAAACGGGCCGTCCCTATGGCTTAGCCGGCTCTCGAAGACCTCTAAAGACGCCTCCGGGAACTCGTGGACGACCTCTAGGGTTCCCCCACAGCCGCAGGTAAACCCGTTGAGGGCGTCGATGGATCTGCCGCATCTCACGCAACGGTACTTCAATCTGATATCACCCTGGCGCCTATGTTACTCGGCGTCGTATGGTATACGCGGGTCTTGATGGAGCTGAACGCATCCACCATGGCACCGGCGATCTCTTTAACCTTTTCACCCACGGCGAAAACCGAGGGCCCTCCGCCTGAGATGCTGCACCCGTAGGCCCCCGCGTCGAGCGCCGCCTGCTTCACCTCCCAGAACCTGGGGATCATGGAGGCGCGGTGAGGCTCCACGAGGTTGTCGCAGATGCTCCTCCCGAACAGAACCGGGTCGCCGAGGGCCACCCCGGCAGTCATCCGACTTGCGTACCCTATGTTCCGCACCGCGTCCCTTAAGGACACCTTCTCGGGCAGAAGCTCCCGTGCTCTACGTGTCTTGTTCTCTATGTGGATATCAGGGACCGCCACGACCATCCCGATATGGGGTGCGTCGAGCCTCACCACGTCGTAGTCTTCCCCGACCAGCACGAAGCCTCCGAGGATGGACGCAGCAACGTTATCTGCGTGGGGGGCTCCCGCGACCACCCCCTCCCCATGGGCGGCTAGCCTGATAAGCTCTCTAGAGTTAAGACCCAGACCGAGCAGTTGGTTGACGGCTATAGCAGTGGCTGAAGCCGAGGCGCCGGATGAGCCCATCCCCTTCCCGGGGGGAACGCCCTTCATTATCTCGGCTTTGAAGCCGTGGGAAACATCGTATCTCTCTTTTACCAGCTCTAGCACCGCGCCCGAGCTGTTGATCTCTGGTATAACGGGTATCTTGTCTGCGTCGACTCCCTTTATAGATAGCCTGACCTCTGGTTCATCGATCTTCTCCAGCCGTACTATGTCGCCTATGCTTTCTAGGGCTACGCCGAGTACGTCAAAACCAGGGCCGAGGTTAGCTATGGAGCCAGGCGAGTAAACACGAACCTGTTTTACAGTCACCTGTCACCCTTGTTCACCTTGACTTTCATTTTAATGAGCCGTGGCAATATAACGGTTTCGCATAGAAAACAGGTGATGTGGAGGGCAAGACCACACACAAGATGTTTCCTGCCTATAATCTTGGGCTGCGTGGGGAAAAACTGTTGCGGTCAACGTTTAAATAGTATCAAAATGTCTCTCATGGGAGTGGTAGATTTTGAAAGAGGAAGTAAGGCAGGCGCTTGAGGAGGTCCGGCCACACCTCCAGGTAGACGGAGGAGACGTGGAGCTTGTGGACGTCACGGAAGACGGAACAGTGAAAGTGAAGCTAACCGGCGCCTGCGCAGGCTGCCCCATGAGCCAGATGACCCTGAAGTGGGGCGTGGAGAACTACCTCAAGAAGAAGATCCCCGCAGTCAAGTCCGTTGAATCGGTATAGGAGGCATCCAGCTGACGCTGCCCGTTGAACTAGATCAGGCCCAGAATTATGGCGACATATTCGCCCTCGTCAAGAGGGCGGTGAATAGAAGCCTAGGGCTTCACCGCGTAGGCTTGATGCTGTACCTCGGGAACCTGCCCATGAGGGTGGGGGCGTTCCACCCCCTCGGCACAAACGACATCGTGCTCAACAGGCGGCTGCTTGGCTCCACGAAGAGCCAGAAAGAGAAGGCGCATGTCTTCGCCATACTCGTCCACGAGTACATTCACTCCCTCGGGTTCACCGATGAACGCAGGGTTCGGAAGCTCACCTACAAGGTTTGCCGGGATAACTTCGGTAAGACACACCCGACGGTGGAGGCGACCCTGACTGGGCCTTGGGCTAGCCTCTCCGAGGAGGACTTCGATGAGCTTGAGCCCGAGCTGGACCTGGAGAGGGTCCGAGACTTCGAGAGAATAGACAGCGGTTATATTATTTAGAAAACTCTATCCCTGTTCCTTCTTTAACAGGGCCTTCTTGGTGATCTTCACCAGATCCTCGGGCGGGATGGGCTTCATGAGCACCTCCCTGATGCCCAGCTCCTCCTCGTCAACCTCGTCCTTGAAGCTGCTGTAACCGGTTATCATGATGATGTTAACGTCTTCGCTGTTCTCACGTATCTTCTCAGCGACCTCGTCGCCGAGCATGTCGGGTAGGTTTATGTCGAGGATGACCAGATCGTAGTTCTTCCTGTTTGCCTTGTAGAGCGCCTGGAGGCCCGTAATAGCCGTGTCCACGTTGAACCCGACGCTCTGAAGCACCAGCTTGAACGTGTTGGCCAGCGACTTGTCGTCGTCCACCACCAGTATGCTCTGGACCCCAGCCACCTCCTCCATCTCCGGGGCGCCCACCTCGTACTCGAGGAGGCTTCTCCTCAGCGCGGGGTCCCTCTGGATGGTCTGGCTCACGATCTCCAGCCTCTCGACGAGCTCGTCGAGTTTCTCCTCGTGCTCCCTAAGAATGTTTATCAGCAGGTCTAGCACGTCGATTTTCTCTGTGAACGACATTTCATCACGTGGATATCTATACTGGAAGCTGTAGAACTATCATGATATAAGACTCTTTAGGCGCTGATTTCTATATCTGGGCTCCATTATTTTGTTGCATTTTCGTCACAAATTGGGCACCTGAGGACCCTCTCGTATCCCTGCGGGTAGTTCTCCACGAGGCCGTGCACCGGGCACATGAACGCATAGAACTGGAGGCTCCCGCTCCATCCGGGACGTGACCTCCGGGACGTGGGAACCGCCCCCGTGACGAGCAGCCTGATCCTCTGAAGCGGGCTTAGCCTCACGCTTGTTCTATACGACTCCTCAACCTGAACCATGCCGGTTTGGTCTCACATACCCCGCTGTTTATGGTTATGTGACCCTACCGTACAGCGGCGGCGAACATCCCGGAAAAGATTAAACGGTCTCAGCCGTTCTGTACGGTGGAGTTCTGATTTGAGCAGGGAAACTGTTGACGAGTTCAGGTATATAGTGGAGGCTAACCGGCTCATGCGAGGCGACGGCCTGTTCCTAGTATCCCGTGGGAAGGGCGGCAAGCCCAACGCCATGACCATAGGGTGGGGTTTGCTCGGGACCATATGGAGGAGACCCGTCTTCGTGGTGGCGGTGAGGCTGTCGAGGCACACCCATAAGCTCCTGGAGGAGTCGGACAGCTTCACGGTCTGTCTCCCAGGCAAGGAGATGGAGGATTGGCTTGAGTTCTGCGGCACCAAGTCGGGCCGCGACGTGGACAAGTTCAACGAGCTGGGCATGACTGCAGTGAAAGGAGTGGAAGTGGAGGCGCCCTACATCGAGGAGTGCCCCGTCCACTTCGAGTGCGAGATAGTCTACAGGAACGAGATGAAGTCTGGTCAGCTAAAGAAGGGGATTGAGGACGACGTGTACCCCGGCAAGGACATGCACATATTATACTATGGCGAGGTAAAAGGCGCCTACGCCGTGGAGGACGCCGAGGGGAAGCTCGCGTAGGTGAACAACGTGAAGATACTCATAGTATATGACTCGCAGACGGGGAACACGGAGAAGATGGCTCAAACCGTCGCCGCGGGCGTCGAGGAGGCCGGGGTGGAGCCAATAGTCAGGAAAGTGGACGATGCGAAAGTAGACGAGCTTCTGAAGGTCCGGGGCCTCATACTTGGGTCGCCCGTCTACTATGGCCTGCCCTCCGCGAGGATCAAGGCTTTCATCGACGAGTCGGTGAAGTACCACGGCAAGCTTGATGGAATGGTAGGTGGCGCATTCTGCAGCTCTGGGGGAACCCACACCGGGTGCGAGACCACCATAATGGCTCTCCTAGAGGCTCTCATGGTGCACGGAATGGTCGTACAGGGAACCTCAGGCAAGAACCACTACGGGGCCGCGTCCGTGGGGGCGCCCGACGACGCCGACGCCGAGGTTTGCAGGAAGATGGGCGAGAGAGTCGCCGAGCTGGTCAAGAAGCTCAACCCGTAGACCCCGGTACCCTTTTTCACTATCACGGCAAGAATAAACTTGATGCTTGATGTCGTCAAACCTGAAGGACAGCTTACTCGATGATCTGGTTTCAGATACCACGGGTCTCGTGAGGCTTTGCTCAAGCCTCGTGAAGATACCCAGCGACAACCCGCCGGGAGACACCTCCAAGCTGGCCTCGTTCATCCGAGGCTACCTTGAAAGCCACGGCGCCGCCGTCCAGGCCTACGAGCCCAAGGAGGGCGTGGTCAGCCTCGTCTCATCCATCGGAGAGGGACGCCCCCACCTCATACTCAACGGCCACCTGGACCAGTTCCCGGGGGAGGTGGGGGAGGAGTGGGCTCGCAGCCCCTACTCGGGCGAGGTCATAGGCGACGAGCTGCACGGCCGCGGAAGCGGCGACATGAAGGGCGGACTGGCGTCGCTGCTCCACTGCTTCGGCAAGCTGAGCGCCGCCAGTCTACCGGGTAAGGTTACTTTCACGGGCACGTCCGACGAGGAGACCGGGGGCAGGTGGGGCGCCAGATGGCTCCTCGACAACGTGGAGGGCCTCCGCGGAGACGCGGTCCTGAACGGTGAGCCTTCGGGCCTCACTGTGAGGATCGGCGAGAAGGGCAGGGTGCCCCTGGTGCTTCGGGCGAGGGGCCAGGCGGCCCACGGGAGCTTCGCCGGGTACGTCGGCGAGAACGCCATAATGAAGATGGTCAGGGCGCTGCCCAGGGTGGAGGCTCTTCAGGGAACCCCTGCGCCTCTGGACGCGGAGTCGTTGAGGCTGACCGAGGAGGTCATGAAGGGGTACAAGGAGCAGTACGGCCACGAGTCTTCCACGATGGCGGAAGTCCTCAAGCACGTTACCGTGAACGTGGGGGTCATCCGGGGAGGCGCCAAGGACAACATCGTCCCCGCCCTCTGCGAGGCGGAGGTAGACGTCAGGCTGCCCCTGGGCATCAGCCCCGAGGAGATAAGGAGCAGCGTGGAGAAGGAGGTCCACAGCGTCGATCAGGGGATAGAGGTCGAGTGGGGGCGACACACATCGACACTCACGGATTCCACCTACACGCCGCCCGATGCGAGGATAGTGAGGCTGCTCCAGTCATGCCACGCCGAGACGACGGGCAGGGAGCCCTTCCTGAGCTTCACCTCAGGGGGCACCGACTGCCGGTTCTGGAGGCTTCTGGGCGTCCCGGCGGTCTCGTACGGCCCAAGGGTCTACGGGATGGGTGGGGTGGACGAGCACATCACAGTGGAGGATCTGGAGACCACCGCAAGGGTGCACATGGGGACCATCATCGACTTCCTCACAGGCAGAGGGTGAAGTTCATATGACACCCGCCCGCATTTGGGTCATATGAAGATAACCTACAAGCCAGCGGAGGAACTGATAATCCTCGAGATGGTGGAGTACTCGCCGGAGAAGCTCGCCGAGACGGGTGCGCTGATACAGGAGGCGGGGAGGCCGGTCATACTCAACTGGGCGGAGGGCGTCGTCTTCTACCACATGCCCCTCCCCTTCAACACCAAGGAGCTTCTAAAGGAGCGGCAGCAGGGACGCATCTACTGGGCAAGCGTCATCTACGCCCCGCTTCCCGAGTACAGGCCCACGCTTAAGATAGGCCCCAGGGACATACCCATCCTCGCCACGCCCAACCCACTGCTTAAACAGGTGGCGAAATGGATAAAGGAGCAGATGGGCCGCCGGGGGAGCCGCCGCATCTAGAATTCCCCTTAGTTTATCCCTTCCGGCGGGTCGAAAAAACTCCTCTTTTTCTGGCGTATTCTTTAAATTATCGTAAACGGGTCATACATGGAAGATTAGTGGGTGTCCGTGATGAGAGATGAGGCGATCTCAGACGTTTTTAAAGAAGCCGAGGCCGACGGCAGGGACTTCCTCTACGAGCACGAAGCCAAGAAGCTGTTCGGTCTCTACGACATGCCTGTCACCAAGATCCATGTAGCCGAGACGGAGGACGAGGCGGTGGAGGCCGCGGAGAGGATAGGGTTCCCCATAGTCCTCAAGATCGTGAGCCCCCAGATCCTGCACAAGAGCGACGCCGGCGGCGTCATCGTCGGGGTGGAGAACGAGAAGGGCATCAGGGAGGGCTTCAACAGGATCATAGAGAACGCCAAGAAATACAAGGCGGACGCCGAGATCACCGGCGTGCTCGTCCAGGAGATGGCGCCCAACGGCACCGAGATCATCGTAGGCAGCACCACGGACCCCACCTTCGGGCCCACCCTCATGTTCGGGCTGGGCGGCATATTCGTCGAGATCCTCAAGGACGTGAGCTTCCGCGTCGCCCCCATCGACGTGGAGGACGCCAGGGAGATGATCAAGGAGATCAAAGCCTACAAGATCCTAGAAGGGGCCCGCGGGATGCCTCCCAGCGACCAGGAGACCCTCGCAGACATACTGGTCAAGACCAGCAGGATGCTCATGGAGTGCCCCGAGGTAAAGGAGCTTGACATGAACCCCATCCTTGCCTACCCCGACGGCGCCCGCATCGTGGACGCCAGGATAATCATGTAAGACCCTTCACATGGTCTTCTAGTCTATCTTCGATCACCCGTAGACCAGGGTTTCTGTCACACCGCGAATAAATGACTGAAGGCACAACCGGTTCACGGGACACATGGGAACGTACTTCAAAGAGCTAGACGACAGAGACGAGGCGACGCTCCTCTACAACCAGGTGAAGATGCTTCTAGGCTTCATATCCGTGGTAATATCCTCAGAGTACCTCTACGCATTCATCTCGGGGGCCGGGGGAGGAGCCCTATACGTGGCCGACCTCCTAGCGTTGCTGGCTGTTGGCTGCATCCTCATCAGAGAGGGGCTGAGGCAGACGCTGGCGCTAGTCGAGTTCTACGGGCTATAGAGGGGGAGCCGCGCCAAGCCTCCACTTTCTGACCGTCAAAGCCAGGTTAAGCAGAACCAGGACGCCGACTACCAGAATAGCGGCTGTCACGACCATCTCTCCTCTTCCATCCACCGCCAAGTCGATCAGTCGGACCAGGTCACTCCTAAAAGTGAGGGCAGCCTGAACCAGGCCCGGTGGCCCGGTCTTCATCACGGGGCGATCCGACACCTCGGCGTAGGTCTCTCCGCCGACCACGTAGGTTACCTCGGCCGGCCTCAGCCTGAATTGGCCGGGGCGGCTGGCTACAACGCTGTAGGTGATGGCCTCGGTCGCCCCCGACGCCAACGAGTCTATGGTCATGGTTGTGGAGCCCGTCGTGTCGAGGGCGTATGCGTA
>Ga0307439_1001295_pt1 | contig 16044 bp, 5 predicted proteins | sample SalMarWE160490MG_FD_202142 | JGI IMG/M metagenome (GOLD analysis project Ga0307439, IMG submission 202142) | Salt marsh sediment microbial communities from the Plum Island Ecosystem LTER, Massachusetts, United States - WE1604-90 | ecosystem: Environmental > Aquatic > Marine > Intertidal zone >... | reverse complement strand
TTAATAGAATAACTACGTACAGCTTCATACAAGCCTCTAAAAAGTCGTTCTTGCCATAAATAGTACGAATCAAGACCCCAGAACATGATGCTGGGGAACAACGCGAGTAACCCAAAACTTCTATTTGATACTATCGAATACGTCACTATGGCAGCAACTATAGTTATTGCCCATCCCTTTATAATAAATGAGGTCTGTGACATACGGTTTATAACGGCTTGGATCATTTTCAGATGTTCAGTCATCTTTAACGCTTACCAAATATCTTCTCAAGATTAGTGTAGTTCCACCGATAATACCTGCCAGCACCTGGTACCCTTGGGCAGCTCTTTTTAGTCGTGCCTCTAATTTGGCATATTGGTTTATTCAGTTTACGAGCAATTTTGACCTCAGTTTTTACGCCTCTGGAATTATGCGCTGTAGGGCCTGCGATAACTACGACTTGGCTAGCCCCTCCGATTTTTTCTTCAGCCTTCTTCTTCCAGCTTTTAGTGGGAGCCTTTTCTTTCAAAGAGAAATCGCTGATTTTTGCGTTGATATTTCGGCTTCTTAATTGCCCTTTCAGATAATGTTTTAGAGTATTTTCCTCATACCTAAAGGCGATATAAGTTCTCTTAGGATTTATCTTCTTTGCCATATTATTTATTATCTCCAAGCATTCTTATTGAGAATCTTATCATTGCTTTCTGCTTTACGCAAAGTAGTTTAACAATTTGTTATTATTCTCAGCTAGATTTATAACTGTATAAAGTGGTAAAATATTTATACTCTTGAAGTTGAAAGGAGGAGATAGTCGTGGCGCGCAAAGTGTTCTTCAGTTTCCATTATAAACCGGACAACTGGCGAGCAGGTCAGGTAAGAAATATGGGAGTCATTGAAGGCAATGAACCAGTGTCTGATAATGACTGGGAATCAATCACAAGCGCTGGTGATAAGGCAATTGAAACATGGATAAATAGCCAGCTCCAAGGAAAATCATGCACAATTGTATTGATAGGGGCAAATACTGCAGGAAGGAAATGGATCAAGTATGAAATCGAAAAATCCTGGAATGATGGAAAGGGTCTGCTTGGGATATATATCCATAGCCTCAAGGACAGAGATGAAAATCAATCAGCCAAAGGCCGAAATCCTTTTGATGATTTCACGATGAAGAGAGACAACAATCAAAGACTATCCAGCATCGTAAAAGCTTATGACCCGCCTTTCTCGACAAGCACATATGTCTATGATCATATTAAGGATAAACTAGCAAATTGGGTTGAGGAAGCAATTTCTATAAGAGATAACTATTAGCCAGATTGTGTATTCAAGATTTGCTGCCCAGTTCCGCTTGAGTTTCCATTAGTATCCAGTTTTTGTGTACTTGAGTTGGTTCTAGGCTCTGGTTCTGTTCCGGTTCTATTCTGGTTCTAGCCCTAGCTGTGGTTCTATGATTGGTTTTTCTTGATTTTGAATCTGAATAGCTAGTTTTTTGAGTTAGAACCATAGAACCGTAGAACATAGAACCGCGCGTCCCATGCTCCAATACGTGACTCTAGAAACTGAGTAAGTGAGCCAGGATCCAGTTTCAGTATTCGCAGTTAGCATTTCCAATAGAATTGCATCACAATACTTGAAACCTAGAACCAGCAGCTCATGAGTTGGAACCTGAAACCCTCAGCTAATAAGGTAGAACCTGGAACCATAGAACCATAGAACTACTGACTCATAGGTTGGAAAGTGGGACCTGGAACTCACAACTCGTAGCTAATAGGTTGTAATCTGCGACCTCGCACGAGTTCTGGATTCGTGGTTTCAGGTTGCACCTTCCAGGTTTCAAGTCGTCAGCTATGAGTTTCAAGTCATTAGCTATGAGTTTCGAGTTTCAAGCGCAGGTAATCGGTTACGACAAAGCTACAGCAAAGCTACAGGAAGTTAGCAGTTGAAACCTGAAACTGAAACTGGCATAGGGGAGCAGATTTTGAAGGCTTAATCTGGCCGATTGTCGGGTCACAAAACGATGAATTGTTTAGTGGGTTCAACAATAATATCGTATTTTGTGTTGTATAATAGCTGGTAATAACCCTGAAGAGGAAATGCACATGAACCTGACCATAGCTGCGAAGATTTGCGGGATAATGAGTTTTGTAATTCTGGTGTCTTTCGTGGGTATAATACTAGCATATAATGACGAGGAGGCACCAAAGAATTACCTTAATAGCCTAAAAGGCTGGATTAACCGCAAGGTTGAGGGACACCGGCACTTAGGATGGTTGGGCAAACCAAAGGCGATGACAAAAGTACTACTATGGATAGGGTTCGGTTTAGGGTTATTTAGCTTAATAGTTACTCTACTATAAAGCTAAACCATCCGGGACTTTCTGGCTTCTTGTGACTCCTCAACTCCTTATTACATCTTGAACACTGCGCACAAGAACTATTGAGGACTCCCTGGGTGATACTCTTGAAATTCGTTCCGCAGAGCGGGTCATAGGAAAGATACGGCTTTTTGCTTGGTGTTTGATATTCCATAACAGTATAATTACAGCAATCCGGTTTTTTAACGAGCTCACATGGACGAAGAGCAAGTATTGAAAGAGCTTGAATCAATTTCCCGATTGCCCAAATTGGGAACTGAGGATTATAGCAAGTGTTTAGAGCAGAACGATTTTCTCCAATTTCTTCTAGACACCAAGGCAGGGGATGTCCTCCTATATTGCTCCTTCAAACATAGTTTCATCTATTCAGTTGTTATTCCATCTAGGAGTCTAAAAAGCAGTTATGTTGAGGATCTGATGAAATGGCAGGGTTCTCCAGACGACTCCTGGGGATACGGATATGGCTTCAGTAAGCGCGGCGAGCCAAAGCATTTCATCTCAAAACCTTTCGACTCGAACTCCTCTAAAATACTTGCACGAGCCCAACCTCTCACGTTCCTTCGATACTTCGAAGGCACGGCCAATAGGAAGGGATATATAGAGGCATCTCAATTTTTGACTCACCTGCATGACCTTCACTTTATGGATGAAAGAAGGGCCTATTGCAGGGTAAACAAAGACGGTGACATTGAGGAAGTCATCAAAATACTGTATCCGCCAGAAGGAGGGTACATAACCACCATTAAGCAGGATGTGCTCGATTTTCACCTCTTCTTGAATAGGTCGGTGCTCGTCCGATTCTTTGATAGGGTTGTCTATGACAAAGAGGGGGGTCTAGATCAGAAAGACCAACAAAGGGCTGATTTCAGTGACGAGAAAAACGAAATCTACGCTCGCCGGGGAATTCTAATTAGTCGAAAGGGACAAGCTACTTCAAGCTGGGTAAGAGGCTTCCAGGTCATTCGCAATAAGCAACCTCGTAAGGTAATGCTGGCAAGGCTAACAGGCAGCGACCTAGAACCGAAAAAATATGAAACATTCATCTCTTGGGACTGGAAACATGAGAGAGTTGCTAAACTTTCATGTGACCCTCATAAACTCGGCAACTACTTCGTCGAATCGGATAAGCCGTTTGAGACCTCCCCTGCCTTTTTCAAGCCGGATGTCTTGCTGAAGTACAAACAAGACCCAGAAAAGTATACTTTAGGCCAACGTCATATCAGGTGCAGGAATAGCTGGTACCTGCAAACCTACGACGTTAATGAAGCCGGTCAAGTTTTCACATACTTATGTTACTTAGGAGACCTTCCTTACAACGAACAACTGCACTGGAAACAATATAATGAGAATCCGAAGGCAGGAATATCGGAGAGAGCTCTGAAGACTGATTTCAAAGCGGAGTGGGACCTGTCGTACGAACCGCTCTCAGAGCTAAAGGCGTCCTTGGAAAAACTATCAAGAAACAAGGGTGAACTCTGGACCTGTCGCGATTCGAGCTTATATACTCAGCTTAACTATGTCGTCTCAGATTCTGTCAAGGAATGGGCAGACGAAATTCAGACCCTGGATAAATTAGTAGTCGAAGGACTTAATTATCCATATATTAAGGGGTTAAGCCAATCACTTAACTGTTATGACCCTAATCTCGGAAGTGTCAAATTGCTTGGGGCAATACTGAAGGCTAAAGGTATTAATAATCTAGAAATAGAGCAAATAATCGCTCCCCTCGGGGAAATTCAATTCCTCCGGACGAAATTCTCGGCACATGTATCTGACACGGCTGAGAAAGATCAGATCCGGAAGAAAATAGTCAGTGAACATGGGACCCTAAAGAGGCACTTCCGAAGTCTTGTTGAAAAGACGGACAAAGGCATCAAGATATTGCTTGAACTGAATATCAAGTGAAAAGCCCAACTTTTCTGCTGGGTTTGGTTTGAATCCAGTTGGCAGCAGGCGCTGGACTCGAACCGGCCACCTTCAGGCTATGAACCCGAGTGGTTTGATCCACTGATGCGAAGTGAAATGAACAAAATGACGTATTGTTGCTCCTTAATTCTATCGTATGTCTTGGACGCTGCATAAAAACCTATTGACACTCCTTAGATAACGGTATAACATTAGAACACCCTCTATCAGAAATAGTACTTTAAGTGCTAATATCGAGGTGGGTGGTCAAGTGTGTGCGTCATGTGATTGTTATACTTCTCCTCATGCCCAGTTCAGTACGTGTAGAGATGTGAACGGGGCTCTTTTTTCCTGCTACGGCAGAATCTATCCTCTCCTTCGCAAGCCAAGGCAATTGTGAAGGCATAGTCGAACCAATCCCTCCTCCAGCTGATGGGAGATGGCTAGGGCGACGATGAACATGGAAGGCTGAAAAGGAGGCTTAGGTGATGAGAAAAGGAAAATTAATCAGCAAAATCTTTGGGATTGGATTTATGGTGTGGTTAAACTTGATCAGTAAACGGGAGTTGATGAAAATATGAGATTGCGAATGAACATCAAACAGTTGCCAGAACATAGGTACCGGCTACTCTCCCTTGTTCTGTGTGCAGTTATCGTTTTTGTGATGCTCCCAATTTCGGCATCCCCTGTTCTTGCAGAAGTCAATGATATTATCTCACAGGATGTTACTCCTTATCAATTTGAGGACGAAAGAGGTGATTCAATCGAGGTCTTCATCCCGGACCCTTTTTATAATGATGATTGTATCCACCGGATCTGCGGGGATAGGCTATGGGCACGTACATTACATAACTATTCAGACAGGGTGGAGTCATATGAGACTGTAATAGAGGAGATTTGTGCACGACCTTTATTCAACAAATCAGATTTAAGAGCACGAATAGAGGAAGTACTTGTCAAGATGGAAATTCCCTCAGAAGCGTATTCGGCGATATCTATGGCCGTGGAAGCTGTAGCAATGAACAAAGACCTACAGATTAAGGCCTGGGCGGATTCAGAGACATTTGTCGGGAAATTGAAGGCTGCGTTCACAAGAATCAAGGACGAAAAGAACCCACATTTCGCTGACAATCCTATGTGGGAGGCTGCTGCTGTTGCTGTAGCAGATCTTGAGGCCACACTAGTGTTCGTTGACCTTCACTTTGCCACGATACTGTATGATCTTTTGGCTAGCGAAGAAGCACAATGTCGCCTGGATCTGCTGAAAGATCTTACACCGCACATTGAAGATGCCGCGTGGCAAGAAGCCCTGAGTAATGTCCAGTGGACTGCTCTGCTGTCCGAGGCCGGATATTGGAATCAGCTTATCATCGCCATACATGAAAATAGGGCAGACATAGCAATGGGCGCAGTTAGTCTGTTCTCGACTCTGGCACACTTACACCCAGGATGGACAATGGTTATCGTAGCATGGAAAGTGGCAATGGCAATAGCTAATCAAGAAGAACTTGTTCAAAATGCCGCAATAGCAGCAACGGTTCACAATTATTTAAAGGAGTACGGAGATAGTAATGTTTATGGGGTTAGACAACTGCTCGAGTACTCCCAGATTTCATTCTATGATTATATGGTTTCAGCCTGCGATACACTCCTCGGAAAGTGGAACGATCTCCTATCTCCAGGTCACTTCTGGAGTGATATGGCTGACTCGTATGAAGATTCAAAGGAGAAGTGCTTAGCAATTGATAAGGAGGTTGGTCCCAGCATTTCAATAATCACTCCGGCAAGTGACAGCGTAATTACGGGAGAGACTCAATTCACAGTTCAAGTCGATGACAATATAGGTGTGGCTTATGTTGAATTGACGGCAGATGGCGATATCATCGATGATCCTGCAACACCCGACGTCGAAGGTTTGCTTGTTCCTACATGTGAAGAGGTCTTCCCAGCAGAATACACAGTTTATTGCAAACCACCTGATTCTTCAGGCGCCGTGACTATCGCGGCTGCAGCTTTTGATGCTGCCAGTAATGAAGCCAGTCAGGAAATCTCGCTGACTGTGGACACTTCTCCTCGCCTGTCGATTGATTTGGAGCCTCCCAGTGTTGAGAAGGGAACATCCTATATCATTTCCGGCGTTTTGACTGACGCCAACCTCGCTCCACTTGACGCGGTTACGGTCTCAGCCCAGACGTCTTCCAGCTCTGCTGGCTCTGACGAAACAGATGCAGACGGGCAGTATTCTATTGCTGCTATCGCACCAAATGCACCGGGTAGTCACGACGTAACCGTTGAAGCTGTACACAATGGCAAGGTGGCGACTGCTTCAGATCAGCTTATTGTGACTGATCCTAAGAGTGGGCACGATGTTAGCATAAGTGATTTCCATCTCTCCACGCATTCGGTTGAACCAAGCGGAAGCGTCAGACTATACGCAACATTCGATAACCATGGCCAATATGACGAGAATATCACAGTCCACTGGTATCTGTATTCTCCAAGTGGAAGCCAAGTTGGACCTGTGACTCGAAACTATGGCACCATTGTTAAGGAAACGGGAACTACTGGTGAAGAGTCTGAACCCCTACAAACTGACTCAACAACAGGGACTTGGACCGCAAAGGTATGGCTAGAGTTGGATACCGATGAGAACCCATCCGACAATCAGGAGACACTATCATTTTACGTTGGCGATCAACCGGACTATGATCTCTTTGGGTTATACGAACAAGCAGGGCATTGGCCAGACGAATTCAATGCCGGGGTCTATACTGTTGACGTAACAAACGTTTATTGGGACGGTGAAACTGAGTATCACATTCATGACGGGCCGACATTTAGGCTTTATCCTGATGAAGTCTATTTCTATGATGGTAAGAAATTGATAATTAGGCATTCGGATGCAGCTACGTGGCCTGGAGGTCCAGTTTCTTTCGAGATGTGGACATATCCCCCCGCATTCAGCTTCAATTTTGAATCAAAGCGTGTTGTTGTTTCCCGAGGTCAGACGGCAATATATCGTGTGACGGGATCCCACGATTTGGACAGTTACGGAGTATCTCCCGTTGAAGATGGTGAAACAATTGACGGGTGGGATCCTTCAAAGAACACTATCGATGACGGTGTTTGGGAGCTTTATTTTGATGTTCCTACAGACGCAACTATTCAGATGTATGAATTCTGGTGGGAACTAGAATCAGGCTCAGATTGGATGGTGCAGAGAGCTGAACTAGAAGTTCTGTCTGAACACGACATTTCGGTTTCCAATCTAGATCCACCCAATGGGTCTCACTATGACCCGGGAGACATCGTTGATGTATCAGCAACAGTCACGGCGGCTGGTGTCTATACTGAGAAACCGAACGTGACCTTATCTATCACGAGCACTAATGGGTATTCGTATGCAGAGGGAAAGCAACCATCCGTCACAGGTTCGCAGACAGTTGATTTCTCGTCATGGGATACTGCTGGCCTTCAGCCCGGCGAATACACTATCACGGTCAACGCTCTTATTGGTGACGACGCTAACGGGGGCAATGACTCCAGTACTTCGATTGTCTACCTAGACGAACCTCCACCGCTAAGCATAGCTGCTGCGCCTGATAGCACCTCACATTATCAAGGAGACACGGTAGGGATCACCGCGAATGTCACCAATGGAGGTCAAGTCACAGATGCCAACACAGTAGCCAACATAACCTGGCCGGACGATTCTCATACAAGTCTGGCAATGTCATATAACAGTAGTCTCGAAGCATACATTTGTCAGTTTACCGCCAGTCAGCAAGGTACGTATTTCGTCAATGTTGCGACCAGCAAGGAAAGTTATGCCGACGCTTCATATGAAATTGCCGCTATAGATGTTATCAACAAAGAACCAGACACGATGATATTGAGTGCCTACCCAATATATAGTGGATGGAGTCGTCAGGCGCAGGTTACATTTAAATGGCAAGGATCAGACACTGGTACGGCGCAGTCTGAGTTGCTGTATGCCTGGAAACTAGATGAGGGATCCTGGAATTCCTACTCGAACAATGCAAGTACAACACTAACATCCGTAACTGAGGGACACCACACTTTTTATGTGAAAGCCTACGATGGAACGCTGGAAGACACAACACCTGCTTCTTGGCCCTTCTCTGTGGACCTGCAGATACCGTCTGTGGTCATAACCACCAACAGTGGTGATGATTTCACAACAGACTTATCCCAAGTCATTCTTCAAGGCACTGCCAGCGATGCGATTCCAGGCTCAGGTTTAGTGGAAGTTGTTATCGATGGCGGGTGGGATAATGGTGGAACAATATCCAATTGGTCTTTTGAGGTGGATCTTCAGGCAGGTGAGAACATCTTGACGGTTATCGGGATAGATGGTGCTGGGAACATCGCCACCGATAGTATCGCTATCAATTACACTGAAGATTCTTCACCGCCCACAGTCACCACCAATGCCGCCAGCCCAGTAGAGGAGACCACAGCCACCCTGAATGGTGACATAACCGATACCGGTGGTGAGAATTGCGATTACAGGGGATTTGTTTGGAGTGATGAAAGTCATAGTAACCCCGGCAATACCGCACCAGCAAGCTCTGGTTATGATAGTTATTGGAGCGAGAGTGGAAGCTATGGAACGGGAACATTCAACCATGGTATTTCCAGTTTGAGCGAAGGCACTAAATATTACTGTAGAGCATGCGCTCGCAATAGTGCCGGTTGGAGTTATGGAAGCGAGCAGACTTTCCTAACCAAGCCTGATGCGCCTACCAGCTTTAATGCCAGCACAGTCAACACCACCCAGATCGACCTGTCCTGGACTAAAGGAAATGGGGCCCAGAAGACAAAGATACAGAGGAAGGAAGGCAGCTACCCGACCGACAGAAATGATGGCACTCAGGTCTATTTTGATACCGGGACCAGCACTCCAGATACGGGGCTGACTCCAGGCACAACCTATTACTACCGGGCCTGGTCCTACGTCGCAGGTAGTGAGGAGAAATGGTCGGACAACTATGCTGAGGATTTTGCTACCACACCGCCAGGGTTAGCTCCGCCGACGGTAACCAACAACGGTGGGGCCACAGATGTCACCTACAACTCGGCCAGACTTAATGGTGAAGTAACATCAACCGGTGGTGAGAATCCCAACGTTACTGTTTACTGGGGGGACAATGACGGAGGGGAGGATCCCGGCAGTTGGGATTACAGCAGTGCTCCTACATCCCCATCTCAGCCTCAGGGGGCAGTTACTTTTTATAAGGATGTAACTGGCTTAAACCCCGACACTGACTATTATTACCGCTGCTATGCAGAGAACTCGGTAGGTCCAGATTGGGCCGATAGTAGTGAATCATTCCACACTACTGATGCGCCTACATGTTATTGCACCTGTGGTGGAACAATCTATGATGAGGAATGGATTTTCAGAGTTCAATTCAATACTATCGATAAAAGCTCCGGTGGAAGTGGCTATGCCGACTATACTTCCATTTCCACCGATGTGGCCAGGGGAAGCACCTATACCTTAACGGTAACCATAGGTCAGGTTGATAGCTGGTCAGAATACGTCAAAGCCTATTTCGATTGGAATCAAGACTGTGATTTTGAAGACAGTGGAGAAGGGATTGAGATAGGCCATTGCTCGTCAGACGGCTGCAGTGTTTCCGCCGACATTCCCATTCCGGCGGATGCCACCTTGGGAAGTACCAGGATGAGAATAGTCCACCAGTACGATGATTACCACAGCCCATGTGAGAGCTATACCTATGGAGATACAGAGGATTACACTGTTAACGTTGGGCCTGGAGTTGTTGATCCTCCTACGGTGAACACCAATGCCGCCACATCGGTGGAGGAGACCACAGCCACCCTGAATGGTGACATAACCGACACTGGGGGTGAGAATTGCGTTTACAGGGGATTTGTTTGGGGTGATGGAAGCCAAAGTAACCCCGGAAATACCGCACCAGCAAGCTCTGGTTATGATAGTTATTGGAGCGAGAGTGGAAGCTATGGAACGGGAACATTCAACTATGGTATTTCCAGTCTGAGCGAAGGTACGAAATATTACTGTAGAGCATGCGCTCGCAATAGTGCCGGTTGGAGTTATGGAAGCGAGCTAACCTTCCTCACCAAGCCCGATGCACCAAGCAGCTTTGATGCCAGTACAATCAGCAGCACGCAGATAGACCTATCCTGGGCTAAGGGAGATGGGGCGGAGAAGACAAAGATACAGAGGAAGGAGGGCAGCTACCCGACCGACAGAAATGATGGCACTCAGGTCTATTTTGATACCGGGACTAGCACATCCGATACCGGACTGAACGCCAGCACGACCTATTACTACCGTGCCTGGTCCTATGTCCAGGGAGATGCCTTACCCTGCACCTTCGTGGGCACGGCAAGCGTGGACGGGGAGTTGGTGGCCGATGGCACTGCTATCACAGCCTGGGCGGAAAACCTGGCTACACATGAGATGGAAGAAGTAGGTTCAACTACGACTACTTCTGTGCCTGTGGCCGGCTTTTATAACATGGTGGTTAATCTTGACACTTCCACACATTTGTCCGAAATACACTTCAAGATTGGGAACCTGTGGGCCAATGAAACTGCCACCTGGGTGCTATATGGACTGGTCGAGGTTAACCTGACCGCCACCAGTGATTCTTCAACTATACCTGAGCCTCCGACCATTCCCAGCAATGCTTCTCCAGCAAGCGAGCAATGGTCGGATGGCTCCGCTGAAGACTACGCTACCACAACATCAATCGAAGCACCAACAGTAACCACTGATGCCGCCAGCTCGGTGGAGGAGACCACAGCCACCCTGAATGGTGACATAACCGACACTGGTGGTGAGAATTGCGATTACAGGGGATTTGTTTGGGGTGATGAAAGTCATAGTAACCCCGGCAATACCGCACCAGCAAGCACTGGTTACGATAGTTATTGGAGCGAGAGTGGAAGCTATGGAACGGGAACTTTCAACTATGGTATTTCCAGTCTGAGCGAAGGTACGAAATATTACTGTAGAGCATGCGCCCGCAATAGTGTCGGTTGGAGTTATGGAAGCGAGCTAACCTTCCTCACCAAGCCCAATGCACCAAGCAGCTTTGATGCCAGTGCAGTCAACACCACCCAGATCGACCTATCCTGGACTAAAGGAAGTGGGGCAGAGAAGACCAAGATACAGAGGAAGGAGGGCAACTACCCGACCGACAGAAATGATGGCACCCAGGTCTATTTTGGCACCGGGATCAACACATCCGATACCGGACTGAACGCCAGCACGACCTATTACTACCGTGCCTGGTCCTATGTCCAGGGAAGCGAACAATGGTCGGACAGCTATGCCCAGGCCTCACCTACCACACCGCCAATCGAGACACTCACAGTAACCACCACCGAACTGCGCGATGGCCAGGTGGGGGTGGCCTACGAGGCGAGCCTTGAAGCCTCGGGCGGGACTGAACCCTACTCTTGGGCGATAATAGACGGCGCCCTGCCCGATGGACTGGGGCTTGACGCCGATACCGGCGTTATTTCAGGCATACCGACCACCGTCGGCACCTTCGACTTTACCGTTCAGGTCACCGATGCCGCCGAGGCCACAGCCAGCCGGGAACTCTCAGTCAGTATAATCGTCTGGACTGAGTTTATCACCGACCCTGTTGGCGACCAGTTTTATGGCTACGGTCACGATATCGTGGGCGCCGATTACCAGACTGATGAGTCTGTCATCTACTTCCGGGTCAGGAACGCTGAGCCCCTTGATCCCTATAATACCGTGAATTATATGCTGCTTGACCTTGACCTCGATGCCTCGACCGGCTTTGTATCCTCTGACCCTTATGTCCCCACCAACGACATTGGAGCCGATGCCGTGGCTATTATCCTCCCCATAGGCGGCTATGGGATGATGGGGGAGAATTGGTCATTACCTGTTCAGAGAAGCAATGGTGAACGACAGCTTGAAACTGGACAGACACAAGCCTTGTCCCCAGGGCTGCAGGGAGAGCTAGGGTTATGGGATCCAGATTATGAAGACTTTGACTATGTAGGCAGCTTCCCCGTTTTCACCGACACCGATTACTTCTGGTTTGCCATCCCTCTGGATATGCTCGGCGATGACGGCGTCATGTCCGTGGTCAATGTCATCGGCGACTACTCGGAGCCCACCGATGTCGCTCCCAATGAAGGTCATGGCACCACCACGCTTGAGGATGTGCAAGGTGTGTGGGACAGGGTCTCTACTCCATCTATGAAAGACTGGGTTCTGGCGCCAAGCTTTTCCATCACGGGCTTTGCCCCAGGCGCGACAGCGCTCTATGTCATTGGCATAGGCTATGATGACAATGACAAGGATGTTGGGTCTCCTAATGTCCCTCAACTACTGAAGTCCACCGATGAGGGTGCCACCTGGAAGAACCTCTCCGATGCGCTGACAACCGAGGTTACCGAGCAGGAACTTGGCACCATTGTTTCGTTGGTGAAAGTCGCCTGCGACTTTGGCGACCCCGACTTCGTGGCTGTAGCCCTTGTGGTAACCAAGGGCTCTCCTGACGAGCTGCATGTGTTCATTTCCAATGACGGCGGCACGACTTTCCGGGACACGGGCGAAGTTGACTCCGCTCTCACTACAGCCGGCGCAAACGGAGACCTTGTCTTCGCAGTCTCCAGCGAAATGGACGACATGCGTAACATCGCTATCGGCGGTACCACCGCTGCCGAGGATGACGCCCTGCTTTTCCGCTGCCTGGCTATTGGAGATGTAGGCACCGGCTGGGAGGATGCCACCGCATACGATGGCTGGGATAACGACAGCGCATCCTCTATAGCTGTTGTCGCCATCTGTTTCGCACCTAGTTGGGCTACGGACAGAACCATCCTAGTCCTTACTGTTCCCGATACCCTTGACAACGTCTACCTCCAGTCCGGCACCTGGGGAACGATCGAAGCCTGGAACAACAAGGCGGGCTTTGAGAAGGCCGTGCCCATATTTAGTGCACCCACAACCATCCCATACTTGAATGGCGTAGCGAGCATAAACACGCCCCTGGACTACTCCGGCCAAGACGCCGTACAGAGATACGTCTGGGTAAACGTGAACTACCTTGATGGTAGTACGCCAGTAGGCATGATATTCCGTGTGAAAAACAAGTCCGTTATACCCATCGGGCAGCAGGTTGAGGGCACTCCCTGGCTGTCCACTGTGTCTTACTTTGGGTACATAAGCGAGGGTAAGGCTATCGCCAGCCTGCTGGGCACTGGCGAAGCTGTAGAGGTTGAGGCGGACGTGTGGGCGCCTGTGCTTACAGAGTGCTGCGAGGGCGTCCTGATCTATCGCAATGATTCCATCACCGACATGGATATCTGCTGCCTGCCCTGGGACGTGTCGTGCAAGCCGCCGACGGGGAGACTTGTCATGGTGGCATTCTACATAAGTCCTGACAAGGCTTATGCTGTGGCCATAGGAGGCGGCTCCTGTGAAGAGAGCGCCTGGTCGGTAAGCTTCGACGACGGAGATACCTGGAACCAGCTCAGCCTGGTCAACACCTGGATTGACTATCTGTCGGATGTCGCAATATCACCCGACTGCAACAAGATCATGCTGGCCAGCGTTAACCTGGAGTGTGGTTGCATGTGCGACAGCATCTGGCTGAAGGCCGACAACCTTCCCGAAGCCACGGAGTACAGCGGCAAGTGGCTGAGGACCTGGTGCGGCCAGTTCGAGGGCGAAGACGAGTTTGGCGTGTTTCCGGAGCGTGGCTTTCTCAGACTGGCTCCCGAGGAAACAACCGGCGACACCGTGTATCTCGTTGACCACATGAGCAGCATCATATACTGGAACGAGATGGAAACCCTGGCTTGCTGGAAAAAGAGAAGCTCCACTACCATAATAAACAACATCGTTGACCTGGCAGTGAAAGATGAGAGCACCATCTACGCTCTGGGCCGAAATGGCGCTGTTGCTGTGTCCGATGACCACGGCTCTGCTCCTAGCTGGACAGAGGCGGTAGACAGCGAAGTAAATCAGGGCTGGACCATAGCCGTTCTGGGCGAGGACGTACTTGTCGGCGGCCGGAATGGAGATGTTGCTTACTCCGCCGATGGCGGCGAGACCTTCACCGAGCTGGGGGATGTCGCTACCTCGGGCTACATTACGGTGGCCTTTGACAGCTACTTCGATACCAATGACACGGTCTATGCCACCGTATACGAAACTAGTTGGACGGACGGCGGCGTCTACCGCTGGGTCATTGACGAGAGCACTGTGTGGAGAGACCTAAAGGCTGAGCCAAGCACCTTCGACTTGACCGGTAGTGGATCCACGACAGATTCCAATAAGATTGTCTTTACTGGCCTGGTGCTGGACAATTCTGATGGCAATCCCAAGAGCGGTGCTGACAACGGCGGCTTTCTTTATGCCAGCTATGTCGCCGAAATAGGTGGCACGGCGTACACTGGTATGGCCCGCAATCTCAGGCCTGCTGCCGAACTATGCTGTAAGGAAGCTGACTGGGATTACCTGATTACGTCCAAGTATGCCGAGTTTGATGATGCCTTGTTCATCATGATGCCGCAGGCACTGAAGATTTGCGGCTGTCTGACTCCAGACAGCAACAGCAAGCTCTTCGCCATTGGCGATGACGAATCTAAGTGGTACGACATGAGCGAGGGCAAATACGGCACAATATGGAAGTTCACCACACCAGGTGAGGTGGACATCAGCCTGCAGCCGTCAATCAGGCATGTGGGGGTCGGTGAGGTATTTGAACTTGTTATTCAAGCTGAGGCTGGTGACCAGCCGGTCTCCGGAATATCTGCCTTTATTGACTTCGACCCCGCTTACTTAGAAGTCCTGGATGCTGACACTGGGACACCCGGAATCCAGATCACACCTGGCTCTACTCTACCTACAGTGATGCTAAATGGAGCCGATAATTCCTTAGGAACTATAGACTATAGTGCGGGCAAGCTTGGTGAGCCTTTCCCCACCGGCACCTTTACCGTGGCCACAATTCAATTTAGGGCATTGGCTCTGACCAGCCCGAGCACCTCAATTACCTTTTCTACCAGTCCCCCCAGGGAGACAGCAGCAGATTATAGTGGGAACGATGTCACCAGCACGATAACCGATGGGACGGTATTTGTTTCTGAGGTTAAGGTGGATATCTCGGTAGTGCTTCAGGGTGGTTCCCGCCCAGAGGAAGGCTGGAAAGTCCCTATCACCATCAAATTCTTCAGCCTGGGAGCCGATGTCATGACTGATACCCCGCTTGAGCAGTTCGACCTTACTACTACTAAGTCCGGCAGCACAGCTATCTGCCAGTGTGCTATTGCTTCTGGTACTTATGACATCACCGCAGTAAGCGAGCATACCCTGATAAACGTTAAGAGAAATGTGGTTATCTCCACTCCGTCTACAGCGGTGGATATGGGTACTCTGCTTGAGGGCAATGCCAATGATGATAGCATAATCAACATCAGTGATTTTGGCATTCTGGCAGTGTCCTATATGTGTACTCTAGGGGAACCCGACTATGACGCTAGGGCTGACTTTGACCGCAATGGAATAATAAACATCTCTGACTTTGGATTGCTGGCGGTCAATTATATGATGATGTCGCCTCTGGCTCTGGTAGTGGTCTCAACACCACAACTGGTAAGAGGAGGGGATGTAGGAGCAGTTGTCGACTTGGTCTTGCTCCCTTCCAGCCAGACAGTGGATGTAGATGATATCTTTTATATTACCATCCAGGCCCAGTGTAATGGACAG
>Ga0307439_1001291_pt1 | contig 16088 bp, 12 predicted proteins | sample SalMarWE160490MG_FD_202142 | JGI IMG/M metagenome (GOLD analysis project Ga0307439, IMG submission 202142) | Salt marsh sediment microbial communities from the Plum Island Ecosystem LTER, Massachusetts, United States - WE1604-90 | ecosystem: Environmental > Aquatic > Marine > Intertidal zone >... | reverse complement strand
GTCTTCTCTAACTCAAGAGTGCCGGGATTATAGGTGTTAAGTGCACTTGGCAGACCGACAGTGGCGTTGTTCACATCGTCAAAATTATCGCCGAAGTACACATAGTGCAGTTTCGCAAGAAAACCTCCCGTCCAGCTAAGCTCGGCATCCGTGTCCACAAATTTGACGCCATCAGCCGGGTTGGGGTTATAGGCGGTCTTGGGTGGAACCATAAAGCTCCATACAGGGCCCTTCCAGGGACTATTCGGCTCGGTGTCATTGACCTCATCGATTCGCCAGTAGTAAGTCGTGCCCGGCACAAGGCCTTCCGGATAAGGAAATCCGAGAAAGCCGACAATAAGCGTTGTCGAACCCTGGTTGCCCTGGAACGTACCTTCGGCCCCGTCATTCACATCGTCAAAATTCTCGCCGAAGTACACATCGTGCGAGACCGCAAAATCTCCCGCCCGCCAAGCAAGGTTAACCCACGTATCCAAAAGTATGGCACCATCAGCCGGGGTGGCGCCCGAGGCAGTTGGATATGCGCCGATGCCTTCCATGAGAGCCAGAATTTCGTCCGCCGTCAGTGCTCTGCTGAAAAACGAAACATCATCCAGGGCGCCACTCATTCTGCGAGTGCCATCAGTATAAGTGATATCACCACCCAGGTAGATGTTGCCATCCCACGTGGCAGGGGCATGACTAATCGTATTGACGGATCCTGCCACGCCATTGATATAGAACGTTGCCTTGTCGGGCTCTATTGTCACGGCGGCAAAGGTCCACTCATCCTCGGCGATCACGTCGCCTCCGCGGTAGCTCCACGATGCTGAATCATCATTCCAGTGATAGGCCAACTGAAAACCGAGTATGTTGAAGCCGTGTGCAGGACCGGGACCGCGGTGCATAATGAACGAGGACCAGTCAGTCTGTGAACCGTTCGGCTTGATCCATCCCGCCATCGTGGCTTCTGTAAGCACAACATCCAGAGGGGGGATTTCAACCAAAGTGGGCGCTACCAGTTCCACGGCGCTGCCGTGGATACCCTCAACCCAAGCCGGATCACCATCTACGAAGGTCCCGTCGTGGCCCTTGCCGGAAGCATCACCCACAACGGTACCTGCCCCTTCATCAAACGTCCACCAAGCTAAAAGATCCGGATCAGAACCATAGACCAGATTCATTGGGGCTAATCCCAACATCATTACTACAACCAAATAAATCAATTTCTTAGACATAATAGTCCTCCTTTTCAAACAAAACGACCGATAATAATTTTCACACCCACTACATTCTTTTACGCCCAGGACAGCTTTAACGACTTGACACTACCTCCTTCCCTTAAAATATTAGCCGTTAATTGAAATGTAAAAAACTTAACTGTGAAGCACAAAGTTTACATTACAACTCCATACCTCACATAATAACTCCTCCTTTCTCGAAAAAATCCAACAATCAACACTTCAAAGGATCAAAATCAGCAAATATCTGCCTCTGCTGACACAAGCTTAGTCAATATTATTTATACTAAATCTCTCACTTTCCCGTCAAGGAAAATCTTTTAAATTATGTGTGCCTTTTTGCTAAGATTGCCCAAAGACGTGGAGCTTGTTCATTTGTGCTTTTATATTCTTACAGCTTTCGCACACGCACTACAAATCATGGGCACTGAGTCTCTCCATATATAAAATTGCTCTTTTTTTCAATTCCTATACACGTCTTATACACGGCCTTTGGTACGAAAAATAAACCACTTCCTGGTAAAGTCCTTGGCGAAAATTGCCGAAAAGAGGTTAAAAATGGCCTGTAGCTTGCATAAAAAGGCCGAAAAACCACTAAAAACAGAAGTAAAACCCAATTTGGTAAGGAGGTTAAAAATGTCCTGGAATTTATTTGAGAAAATTATCAAAGCTATCAAGCCGAGCAAGAATTCCGAGCAGGTATCTGATATACCCGAGCAATCACAGCAATGGCCCGAAGGTAGTGCCGATAGCTCCCAGTCATGGCCAGAAAGTAGCTCCCAGCAGCCGGAAGCTTCGCAAGAACCTTCTCCGAGCTATCAAGAAACGCCCAGTGCACCACAACAGAATGAATGGCAGCAAGAATAAGAAAACAGAAAAATCCGGTCATTACATACTACTTTATCAAGGTCATTGGCGAGATAGCCTCACATAGGGAGTTTTTTAATGCTTAACGCGCTGTTTTGAGTCGCTCGCGCGGCCGAGGGCAATAAATGTTTAGTGGTTAGGCTTGCGCCACAAAAGGTTATTTTATAAACAATACCCAAATCCGCAATTCCCATCAAAATAAAAAAAACAGCGTCGCAAAATCGCCATTAATGAAATACGCAATAAGGCAATCCCTGTCAGTTTGGCGTATTAACCCGCCTTTCAATGCCAAAATTGGCATATTTCCTGTTTGTAGTTCTCGCCATACTGCTCTTGTTGTCAATTTTTACACTCCTTAATCACTTGTGAATAAGGCACTTACAGCAACCAAGCCAAAATAGGCCTTTCGCTGCACAAAAGCTGGTATATCTTTTGCACATCTGTTATAAATTATGCGAAAATTAACGATTGAACCTTTTGTAGGACTGACAATTTTAGGAGGCAAGTAATTATGGCAGTCAAAGAATTGGCATTTGAATCCGATGCAAGAGCCGGCCTGTTGGCTGGCGTGGAAAAACTCGCCGCAGCCGTAACACCAACCCTTGGTCCCAGAGGCCGAAACGCCGTTATCGATAAAAGCTGGGGCGGCCCAACCGTAACCAAAGACGGGGTAACGGTTGCTGAAGAAATCGACCTTATCGACAAAAACGAGAACCTCGGTGCAAAATTAGTAAAAGAAGCCGCAAGTAAAACCTCGAAAATCGCCGGCGACGGGACAACAACCGCCACGGTACTCACCGAAGCGCTGTTCAAAGAAGCGTACAAAAACCTCGCAGCCGGTGCAGATGCTATGGCCCTGAACCGCGGCATGCAAAAGGCGGCCAAGGTGGTAACCGATAAGCTGGCCTCGTTGGCAAAACCGATAGATATCACCAAAGCCGACGACATAATCAATATCGCCTCGGTATCAGCTAATAACGATATAGAAATCGGAAAGACTATGGCTAAAGCATTTCAGCGGGTCGGCAAAGACGGTGTTATCACGGTTGAAGAGGGTAAAAGTTTTGAGACGACCGTTGAATTCGTCGAAGGTATGCAGTTTGACCGCGGGTATCTTTCGCCGCATTTTGCAACCGACACCGAGAATATGGTCTGTGAATTAGAAAAACCATTCATCCTTGTTTATGAGGAGAAAATCAGCAATGTAGGCAAGCTCGTGCCGCTGCTTGAGAAGGTTGCAAAGGCAAACAAGCCGTTGTTGATTATCGCAGAAGACGTCGAGAGCGAGGCATTAGCAACGCTGGTAGTCAATAAGCTAAAAGGCGTACTACATGTTGCAGCCGTCAAGGCGCCCGGTTACGGCGACCGCAGAAAAGCGATGCTGCAGGACATAGCGGTTCTAACAGGCGCAGAACCGATCTTCAAAGACTTAGGCATCGAGATGGAAAACATCAGTGTAAAACAACTCGGCCAAGCCAAAAAGGTAACCATCGACAATGACAATACAATCATTATTGAAGGTGCAGGCAACCAGCAAGGCATCAATGGCAGAATCAAGCAGATAAAAGGCGAAATAGAAATTACAACCAGTGACTATGACCGCGAGAAGCTCCAGGAACGGTTGGCTAAACTTACCGGTGGTGTTGCTCAAATCAATGTCGGCGCTGCAAGCGAAGCGGAAATGAAAGAAATAAAGGCCCGAATCGAAGATGCCCTGCACGCCACCCGCGCAGCTATCGAAGAAGGTATTGTGCCGGGCGGAGGTGTAGCTCTAATCCGTTGTATCAATGCAGTGAGAAAGCTGAAACTCAAAGGCGATGAGCAAACCGGCGCCGATATTCTTGCAAAGGCACTTTCAATGCCGTGCTACTACATCGCTTACAACGCCGGGGCAATCCCAAATCTCGTGGTCAATAAAGTAACAGAAGGCAAAGGCGGCTTCGGCTATAACGCCAATGCAGATAAATACGAGGACATGCTGAAAGCTGGCATACTTGACCCGGCAAAGGTTACCCGAATTGCTCTGCAAAATGCTGTGAGCATAGCCGGCCTGCTGTTGACGACGGATTGCCTTGTTACCGAAAAGCCCAAGGAAAAAGAAGAAATGCCTCCGGGTGGTCCCGGCGGCCCGGGCATGGGTGGCGGTATGGGTGGTTATGGCGGCGGTATGGATATGATGTAAGCAAGAAAACCGGAATGGCTTTTAACACCCACAAACAAGCCTTCGACGAACTCAGGCCGGGGTTTGAGTGTGCTACCTTGTATTGCTTTAATAACATGAAGTTCAATTAAACAATGAGACAAAATAATGGAAAACAAAAAAACCCAGCTTCGGAACGATGATAGTACCTGCACGGACTGGACAAATGCAGTGATAATAATCGCAGCGCTGTGCATATTCACTATTGCAGGCTGCCTGCAAGAAGAAACTGGTCTACCCGGGCAGAAACAGCCGTTGAGTAAAGACGAAAGAATGAAGTGGTGGCGGGATGCGAGATTCGGCATGTTTATTCACTGGGGCCTTTATGCGGTTCCGGCCGGCGAGTGGAAAGGTAAGAGGATTAACGGTATCGGTGAGTGGATTATGGAAAGAGCAGACATACCCGTCTCGGAGTATGAACCGCTTACCAAACAGTTCGATCCGCTCAAGTTCAACGCTGACGAGTTTGTGCGAATCGCCAAGAATGCAGGGATGAAATATATCGTCATCACATCCAAGCATCACGACGGTTTCTGTCTGTGGGATTCAAAGGTAACGGACTACGACATCATTGATGCTACGCCGTTCAAGCGCGATATACTCAAAGAGTTGTCTAAAGCGTGCAAGAAACAGGGCATTAAGCTTTGTTTCTACCACTCGATAATGGACTGGCACCATCCCGATGCCCAGCGGCCTTTCTACCCAAACTATAACGACACAAAGCAATCGAATCCCAACTTTGCCCGATACGTCGATAACTATCTGAAACCACAAATCAAAGAGCTAATAACGAATTACGGCCCTCTTGGCGTGTTGTGGTTCGACGGTGAGTGGATAAAGGACTGGACCGAGCCGATGGGCAAAGACATGTTTAATTACGTCTTAGCCCTTCAGCCGAACATCATTATAAACAATCGTGTCGGCAAAGGACGCAAAGGAATGGAGGGCTTGAGCAAGGAAGACCAGGAGTATGCCGGGGACTTCGGCACCCCCGAACAGCAGATTCCAGCGACGGGTCTGCCGGGCGTTGACTGGGAATCCTGTATGACAATGAACAATACGTGGGGTTATAAATCCTATGACCACAACTGGAAATCGACCGAGGACCTGCTGCACAAGCTGGCGGACATCGCCAGCAAAGGCGGCAACTTCCTGTTGAACGTGGGCCCTACCGCTGAGGGTCTTATCCCCGGCCCAAGTGTTGAACGCCTGAAAGCCATGGGCGAATGGATGAAGGTAAACAGCGAAAGCATTTACGGAACGACGGCAAGTCCGCTGGGCAAAACGCCCTGGGGCCGATGCACTGCAAAGCCCGGCAAGCTGTATCTGCATGTATTCGACTGGCCAACAAACGGCAACCTGGAAGTAGCAGGGCTTAAAAACAAGGTCAAGAAGGCTTATCTTCTGGCTGATAAGAAACGTGCTACACTATCCGTTAGGCGTGAAGATGAGGATAAGGTCGTTGTTAGCGTACCAAGTGAGGCACCGGATGCGATTAATACGGTTGTGGTGGTTGAATTAGTGAATTAGGGTATCAGGATTGTGGTGCATTAGTGAATTTAGAAAACTTGTATATAGCGCTAAAAAGTGGAACTAAAATAGATTAAGGAGTGAGTTATGAAACTTAAACCCCTGGATGACAGAATTGTAATCAAACAATCAGAGGCCGAAGAGAAAACGGCCGGTGGAATCATTCTGCCGGACACCGCAAAAGAAAAACCGCAGATAGGTAAAATAGTAGCTACCGGCCCGGGCAAACTGCTCGATAACGGCAAACGAGCTCAGATGTCAGTAAAGAAAAAAGACAAAGTTATTTATGCAAAATACCTCGGCAGCGAAATCGAAATCGATGGCGAGAAATATGTAATTCTGCGAGAAAGTGATATTCTCGGAATTGTTGAAAAATGAAATCAGCGGCAAAGGGCACAAAGGTACAAACAAAAAGGTAAAAACATAACAAAATAATAAGAGGTGATAAGAAATGGCAAAACAATTAATGTTTGACGATACAGCACGAACACAGCTCAAAGATGGTCTGTCACAATTAGCTGAAGCAGTAAAGGTTACACTTGGGCCTACCGGCAAAAACGTCATTCTGCACAAAAGCTGGGGCTCTCCGAAGGTGACAAAGGACGGAGTCTCGGTCAGTAAAGAAATCGAGCTGCCGGAACCATTCAAAAACATGGGCGCAAAGATGGTCAATGAGGTTGCCAGCAAAACTTCCGACGTTGTCGGTGACGGAACCACAACCTCAACAATCTTAGCAGAAGCGATCTACACCGAGGGGCTGAAACACGTAACTGTTGGTGCGAATCCGATGGCTATTCAGCGGGGAATCAACAAAGCAGCCGAAATTGTTACCAAATTCATCCAATCGGTGAGCGTGCCTGTAAAAGGCCACAGTGACATTGCAAAGGTCGCGACCATCAGTGCAAACAACGACCCGTCGGTCGGCGATATCTTAGCCAATGCAATCGATAAGGTCGGCAGTGACGGTGTTATAGAGGTCGAAGAAGGCAAAGGAATGGAAAACGAGCTGAACGTAGTCGAAGGTATGCAGTTCGATAAGGGTTATATGTCACCGTATTTTATGACTAACGCCGATACCCTTGAAGCTGTCCTCGAAGACGCCTATATTCTGCTGCACGAAAAGAAGATATCCAACGTTCGCGAGCTTATCCCTCTGCTCGAAAAGATTGCTCAAGTAGGCAGGCCGCTGCTGATTATTGCAGAAGATGTTGAAGGTGAGGCATTAGCAGCACTGGTTATTAATCGGCTGCAAGGCGTGTTGAAGACCTGCGCGGTGAAAGCACCCGGCTTCGGTGACCGCAGAAAAGCGATGTTGGCCGATATAGGTATCTCGACCGGCGGGCAGGTGATTACCGAAGATTTAGGTATCAAGCTCGAAAGCATCGAGCTTTCGCAGTTGGGCCAAGCCAAAAAAATCGTTGTGGATAAGGACACAACAACAATAATAGAAGGGGCCGGCAGAAAAAAAGATGTTTCCGCCCGCTGCGAGCAAATCCGCAATCAAATTGAAAAGACAACCAGTGACTACGACCGTGAAAAATTACAGGAACGCTTAGCCAAGCTGACCGGCGGAGTAGCCGTCATCAAAGCGGGTGCCGCAACCGAAACGGAAATGAAGGAACGCAAAGACCTGCTGGAAGATGCGCTGCACGCAACAAGGGCAGCCGCTGAGGAAGGTGTTGTCACAGGCGGCGGTATCGTGTTCCTGCGTGCCATCAGTGAGGTACAAAAAGCAAGAATAAAGGCCAAAGGCGATGAAAAAATCGGCTTTGATATTGTAATCAATGCGCTTAAAGCACCAACAACTCAAATTGCTGAAAACTCCGGTGAACAAGGCGATGTGGTCGTCGCTAAACTTCTCGAAAAAGGCAAGAATATCGGCTATGACGCAAATACAGGACAGTTCGTCGATATGTTTAAAGCGGGAATTATTGACCCTGCAAAGGTTGCCAGAACTGCATTAGAAATGGCCGCTTCGGTAGCTGGACTGATGCTGACTACCAATGTATTAGTTACAGAATTAAAAGATAAGGACAAAGATGAAGAGCCAATACCGGGGTCAGTCAGATGACGCATATATAAAAACGTGAGATAAATCCTAAATCCGAATATCTAAATCCTAAACAAATCCAAAACCCAAAATTCAAAACGTTTTGGTCACTTGAACATTTGAATTTTGATATTGTTTAGGATTTAGTGCTTAGGATTTCGTATTTTCAGGTTATTATGGCCAAACGGGATTATTATGAAGTTTTAGGCGTGGGGAAGAACGCCTCTGCCGATGAGATTAAACGCGCATATCGGCGTATGGCGATGAAGTATCATCCGGACAAGAATCCGGACGATAAAAAGGCCGAGGCCAAGTTCAAAGAATGCGCCGAGTCCTACGAGGTCCTGAGCGACGCTGAGAAGCGGCGACGTTATGACCAGTTCGGACATGAAGGTCTTCGCGGAGCCGGCATGCACGACTTCTCACGAATGAACGTCGAAGACATCTTCAGTATGTTCGGGTTCGAGGATTTCTTCAGCGGTATCTTCGGGGGCCGCAGAAGGTCAAGCAGACGGGCAGGCCCTACACGGGGCTACGATCTGGAAACCACTGTGGAACTGACGCTCAACGACATCTCCAAAGGTGCCGAGAAGAGCATTGAATTTACACGTCAGGATATATGCGGCGAATGCAAGGGCAACGGCTGCGCCAAAGGAAGCAAACCGGGGCGGTGTCCAACCTGCGGTGGAAGTGGCCAGGTCGCAAGAGGCGGAGGGTTCTTCCAGATGGTTTCGACATGCCGACAATGCGGCGGCAGCGGACAGGTCATTACCAACCCGTGCAAAAAATGTAAAGGTGCCGGCAGAGTACCAAAAAAGAGAATAGTCAATATCAAAATCCCCGCCGGTGTCCACGAAGGACAGGGTATAAGAGTCGCCAGCGAAGGTGAGCCCGGCCGAGCCGGTGGGCCAAGAGGCGACCTTTATTGCTACGTGAGAATAAAGCCGCACGAATTCCTGCAGCGCGATGGAAACGACCTGATTGCAGTTGTGCCCATAAGCTTTACACAGGCGGCTTTAGGGACAACTGTTGACGTGCCAAGCCTGAACGGCACACGAGGGCTGAGAATTCCGCCGGGGACACAGTACGGAAGCATCTTTAGAATAAAAGGCCAGGGCCTGCCGGATATCAGAACAAGACGAACCGGCGACGAGCTCGTGCAAATTATTATCGAAACACCGGTGAAATTAAATGCCAAACAGGAAGAGCTGCTGAGAGAATTCGCCAAAAGCCAAAATAAAAACGTTTCTCCACAATCCAAACGCTTTTTCGAAAAACTGAAAAAACATTTTGGTAACAACTGATGAAACAGAAGAAAAAAGAAAAAACAAAAACCGAAGATTCGCAGAAGGAAACCAAGAGCGAGCTGGAAGAACTTCACCAGACTATAGAGAGTCTGCAAAAAGAAAAAGATGAGCTTTTCGGCAAGCTGCAGCGAGTCAGTGCCGACTATGCGAATTTCCAGAAACGAGTGCCCAAACAGATTGCCGATACGATTTGCTACGAAAAAGAAAGGATAATAAAAACCCTGCTGCCGGTTCTGGATAATTTCGAACATACACTGCAAAATGCAGACTCGGCGGAAAATTCGGACGTATTCGTCAAAGGTATTCAGATTATATACGACCAGATGCTCGATATATTAAAATCGCACGGCGTAGAGCAGATAAAGGCACCGGGCGAAAAATTCGACCCGGCCCTGCACGAAGCAATGATGCAAAAGACCAAGCCCGAGAAGGAAGATAATATTGTTCTGGAGGAGTTTCAAAAGGGATACAAACTCAACGGCCGGGTTATTCGGCCAAGTAAAGTGATTGTCAATAAGCTGACAGAAGATAGAGGACAGAAGACAGAGGACGGAACCGAGATGGAGTGATTGCTATGCCAACTTATGATTATATATGTGAGAGCTGTGGATGTGAGTTTGAGCAGTTCCAGAGTATAACAGCCAAACCTCTGCGCAAGTGCCCGAAATGTGGAAAAAGAGAATTGAAAAGGCTTATCGGCGCCGGAGCCGGAGTAATCTTCAAAGGCTCCGGATTCTATCAGACCGATTACAGAAGCGAAGGCTATAAAAAAGCTAAAGAAAACGAGAAAAAGACCACCGACAAAGACACCTCGAAAAAGAAAACCGACACTAAAACCGCTGATGCTACTGCCAAAGATTCAAAACCCGCCGAAAAAACCAAACCCGCCGAAAAAGACAAAAAGAAATCAGCGTAAAAGTTGTCATTTATACTAACGCCAGCGAGAAATTGCATCGGTTGTTTGTATCAATGCTTCTCAACCTCGACCGGCACATCTGCTTTAACTAATAGAATCGTTTGCTGTACCGGTTTATCGGGCTGGCTACTATTACTCCTTGAAGACATACCACTGAGTAAGGCCAATAAGTATTTGCCTTGTTGTACAGCAATCGTATTACGGGTTTCTGCGGTTTGGAATACAGGAAGCTGTACCTGATTACCTGACGGATGTAACTTGCTTTTAAGTTTGACAAGGTCGGTCTTTTTGAGCTTCAGGGTTAAAATGATTAGATTTTTATTCTGTTTCAACTCAGGGGTAAGATTAAGTTGCACACCGGTCGTAAACTTCTTGCGCTTCGGCTTGTACCCGGCGGGTGATTCGGCAGATTCTTCATAGTCCACTGTGTATTCATGTTGGGTTGTTACGCTCAAATCGGCCGGCTGTCTATCAAAAACTATTGCCGTTGGGCTGGTTACAGTGGTTGTATTGGGAATAGACTCCATCAATTTTTTGAACTGTTCAGCTTGGGCATCGGTCAAATTAATAACTGGTGTATTTTTCAATCCAAGCTCGTTGTGCAAGAAATTAGTTATAGAAGATGGCGGTGTTCTTACTGAGAAGACACTGGCTCTAAGGGTTATTTGGACCTTGTTTTGTTCATATACATCTGATTTAACTACTATAGTATCGCTGTCCTTCGCTGCATTAACAGCCGACTGTATCGTCGGATACTTGTCGGAGGGCACTCGCAGCACATCGGACTTTTCAACTTCAATTTGCACATCGGTTTTTATCCCCGGCTTAAGAGAGACGTTGTTGAATATAACCCACTGGTATGGCCGCGTTTGAAATTCAAACCGTCTGATTTGATCACTTCTTAACCCTTTAAAGTGAAACATGTTTTGTTCAAACTCCCCTATTCCTTGAGTTTGATATAAGTCAGCTTTGTGCGGCTTACCCTCCTGATCTATGGCCACTACTCGCCAGTTTTCCTTCCGTATATCTTTCTTGTGGGTAACGGTGACAACCGCGTATCCTTTTTGGGTATTGTAAGCCTCGGTGAAGACAATACCCGGGGTTTTTCTCCTTCGGCTACCAAATTTAGATGCGCTGCTTGTTAAGGTTTCCCAGGCTCCTACCGCAACGCCAATCTTGAAATCATTTACATCCAGTTCTTTGTCAATTTCAACTGTTCCGCCCCAAACGTTATTCCTGCAATTAACAAAAGTTCTATTTGCACCGCTGCAAATCATACCGACATTTCTATTAGAGGAATCTGTTATTTTAACCGCCAGTTCTAAAATCTTATTTTCCTGCTGATTCAATGGCAGACGCAAGCTCCTGAGTTCCTTGGAAGCGTATGGCCGCAAATCATTCTTTATAATCTGCCCATCCGGCTGCCACCACTGTTTGCCCTCGCTCGGATGCTCACAAATACCAACCAACTCAACCGTTACGCCATTATGCAAAATTGCTTGAAACGTTCCAATAGGAATTGACAGGTCATATTTATATTCTATATTTATAAAACCAATGTCTCGGCAGCACTTACCAAAGTTTTCTATTGGCTCTTGTTGGCGTTGAAATTTTGATGTCGTTCGCACGCGAATCATAGGAAATGGATCTTGCTTCATCAACTCACCAATACGGGACACAACCTTGTCTACCTCGTGATAGATTTTACCTTCCAGTTGATAAACAGGGTCCTCTACTTGCCCCCACATATAAAGAGTGTGAGTAATAATAGGCCTACCGTTTTCGTCCAGTCGAACTGGGTTTCGAAGTTTGCGCTCACCCCTTGCCATCGGCAGCAACACAATCCCTGCAACAATGATAGCAAACACACTTACAACGCTGAGTTTTGCATTTTTTGGTATCGGTCGATTTAACATGTGTCTAATCCTCCTATGTAATGCCTTTTTCGATTCTACTACGCCGATAAGACGCAGAGACAAACTCGTTTTCCAAAACGCCATCTCAGCAATGTCAATGAGAGTATTGCTGTAACTTTTGGCTCCCGCCCCAAGGGCGACAAGAACCATCTCGTCAACAGCCTGCTCACGAGTACTGCGAACCACCGCATTTGCAAGCCATACAAACGGATTGTAAAAATAAATGATTTGCAGAACAGTCTGCACTAAGTTGACCCAGATATCAGCCCGTTTGATATGAACAAGCTCGTGAATTAAAACTGCTCTCAACCTGTCCGGAGATAATTTCTCAAGAAGAGCAGTTGGTATTAAGATGACCGGCTTAAAAAGCCCGCAGACTGCAGGGCCCGATATGTTGTTCGACAGCCTTAATTCAATATTACGACGAATGCCAACTTGTCTGCGACATTGATTCAGCATATCAGGCAATCGATTCTTCGCAGGCTCACTTTGAGCAACCAGTCCTTTGACAAACAACATACGCTGAATAAGCAAAACTGAAATAACTAATACGCCCACAAGCCAGAGGCCAAAGACAACTGCCTGCCAGGTGAGGGCGTTCAAACCTGAAACAGCAGATGTAACCGGAGCGGTAGTTTCAGAAATGGTTTCAGATGAACTGACTTGAGGATTTTCGGTAGATGGTGCAAAATTTTCAGGTGTGGGCGCCATAACAGGTTCGGGCCGAACCACACTTGATACCTCCTGCAAAACGGGCGATTCAGCAGATAAATAGTCTCCATACCAATAGCCAATGCCTGTCGGCAAAGAAAGTGTCGGAGGCAAAATAAGTTTTACAAATACCAGCATCCACACACAATACCGAAACACCGCCCGAACCCGCTTTCGGAATAGAAAATCAACAGCCAGCAGCACAATAATAAGCAGACTTACCTGAATAAACATACCAGCCGAATAATCCCAGAACCACTGACCCACATTATTCATCCACTCTAAAGAGAAATTTATTATCTGATTCATTTTGCACCTTTTCCTTCTGACTTCTGTCTTCTGACCTCTGTCTTCTGTTTGTTTACGAGTTTGCGAAGCTGAGATGCTTGCTCTTTTGAAAGGCCCTCGTGTTCAATCAGAAACTGCATCATAGGAGTTAATGCCCCGTCAAAGGCACGCTTTAGCATCTTGCGGAACTCCCCTCGTTTGGCATCGACTTCACTTATGCAGGAGCGGAAAAGCTGAAGGTTGCGGATTTTCTCGATTTGAAGAAACCCTTTCTCAGCCATCCTGTCCATCGTGGTCTTTACCGTGCTATAAGCACGGTCTCTGCTTTTGGCCAGCGCTTCCTGGACGGTGCCGGCTGCACATGGCTCTTTTCCCCAAACCACCTTCATTATTTCCCATTCGGCCTGGGTCAGTTCCACAGCCGGCTTTTCCCGGCTGGGCCTCTTGACTTTTCTCGACTTCGGCATATCTTATACCTCCATATTCTATATCTATAGAGTATATTCGACATCTGTAGAATCTGTCAAGGGAAAAATTTAAAAAATTCTCATTTTTTTTATTTTCCCGCTTCTAACCGGCAACAACGCACAAAAAAATGGGAATGATATTAAAAGGGAAAGCTGAGATTACTTAATCAACAGTCCATTAATCGCTGGCTGTAACCGTAATTGTCAGGCGCACGTTTTTGTCGGCTTCGGTCCTGGTCGGTGATTTTTTTACTGTTTTCTGGTTCCAGGTCAAGACCGGCTTTGGCGGGATTATCAAACCCACCGTAGTATCATCGATAGCAGTTAGAATCTCTCTGCCGGGCAAATGCTCGGCTATATTGTTCAAGACGGCAAAATCCTTCGCGACCTCGATACGCCTTTTGGAATCGTCCTGATTGACAACACCGGCAATCTGCTCAACGGTAACTGCGTCAACCACAACCTTTTGGCCAAACACTTCAGTGTCAACAAATAACGTGGCCGAATCCAACTTATCCCAGATATTGCCCAGCTCAGCCAACAGTAAATTAAAGCTGTCACTGCCGCAAATAAGAGCATGTGGTTCTTTGACATTGCTTTGGTCTGATGCAATCCATTCGTCTGAAGGGATATGTTCTTCAATTGTCCTGTTAATAAACGCTACAACAGCAGGTGAGTAATTTGTGTGCAATTCAAGCCTGCCACTAAATGGTGCAGCAATGAGCATCGGCGTGGGTTCTACCACCTCAACTATCGGGGGCAGATCTCGACGCTCAATAGCAACCGGTGCTTGCGCGCCAGGTTGGGGAGCTACAATAGTGTAAACTACCGCCGTCAAAATGCCAACAAGCCCGAGCATAGCAGCAGCAGCAAAGACCTTGCGACCCAGCAAATGCCTTGCACCGACCCTCTCGTCAAAGGCCGAGGGCTGCTCGCCCAGCAGGGTTCTTCTGGCCAGGGAAACTTTTACATTCTCCAATATCTGTGGCGGAGCCTCGGCAACAGGCAAAGAGTTCAATAACATCTTGCATTTTTGTAGCTGCCGCAGCCGTTGAGCAACTTTCTCTTCGTGAACTATCAGCCTTTGAATCTCCGTCTGCTGCCTGGGTGTCAGTTCTCCATCAATGAAGCTATTTAGCAATTCGTCCATATTCGGAATTTCTTTCATTGCAAATCCTGGTTAATTGGTTAATTTGTTAATTGGTTAATTTGCCACCACTCACTACTCACTACTCACTAATTAACTAAGTTGAGATGGCCTCCAAAATCTGTCTTAGCTTTTTTCTGGCCCGGCTCAATCTGCTTCTGACCGTGCCTAACTCGATATCCAACACATTTGCAATCTGGGCATAACTCATACCTTCAATATCACGCAACACAACGACAGCTCTTTGTGCATCATCTAATTTCATCAAAGATTGAACAGCTATCTCGCACAACTCTCTGTGTTGAACGACTGCCGCAGGGTCAGGTGAGCTATCATCGCTCAAAAACTCCTTTAACACCCGGGTTGTCTGGCTATAGTACTTTTCTTGCTCTGCATCCAGCGAGCTAAATCCAAGCCTGGCGTTTCTCTGGCAATAATTCAAGGTTAGATTAACGGCTATTCTAAACGCCCAAGTATAAAAGCTGCTTCGGCCCTGGAATTTATCTATGTTCTCTATTACTTTGACAAATGTTTCCTGTGTAAGTTCCGCGGCATCGTCGGGATCCGCACATATTTTTAATATGACGTTGTAGATGCGATTCTGATACTTAAGAATAAGCCGTTCCATTGCCGCAGAATCGCCCTGCCAGCACTGTTTAACCAATAATGCATCGTCAATGTTGATATTCGCCACTTCCGTCACCGGTTTACCCTCAATTAGACTAATATTGCCCCAAAAAGTTCCTGTAAAAATACAGCAACAATGAGGCTTAACTGCCCGCCGTGGCTCGCTTGGCGAAGCCAAGTCGCGACAGGCAGGATATAATCGCAGATTTGTGTTTTTTGGTCAATCTAATTTAATCAAAAGGGTAAATTTCGCGAAGCGCCAAGCGTATCGCAAGCAAGGCCCGGGATACGAAAAAGAATCAGGGCCTATACCGAATTTGCTCGGCATAGGCCCCGTATTAACGCAAATCTGCTCTCCTCTCGTTTGTCATCCCGAGTCTGCCAAAGGCGGACGCGGCAATCTCAGACTTCGAGAGCTTCGTATCAGCCACGCCCCCATATCTTGCTTCGCAATCCGCAGTCCACAGGATGCCTTGCGGCAGATCCCTTTCGGCAGAAGCAATGGGGGCCAACTAATTCTCGGTTTAAGGTGCCGGTTCTGGCTCTGGTGCAGGCCGATACAGCCGAATATCGTCAAATAACACCATACCTGAACCGCCTGCCTGCGGATTGTTCTTATCGCCGAAACCAATAGAAATCGTATTGACATTGGCAAGGTTCACGCCCTGTGCTGCAAACTCCTGCAGGTCGATAGTCCATTCCGTCCACTCCTCTACCAGCGCCGCATCGGGATTATCGTGATAGACCGTCGCGATACCGTTGAGATTCACATACATCCGCTCGGCAGTATTAGCCGCATCACCGTAGAACCACAGCGACAATACTCCTACACCTTCTTCGGT
>Ga0307439_1001288_pt1 | contig 16110 bp, 13 predicted proteins | sample SalMarWE160490MG_FD_202142 | JGI IMG/M metagenome (GOLD analysis project Ga0307439, IMG submission 202142) | Salt marsh sediment microbial communities from the Plum Island Ecosystem LTER, Massachusetts, United States - WE1604-90 | ecosystem: Environmental > Aquatic > Marine > Intertidal zone >... | reverse complement strand
CTGGAGGGCCTGGCGACGGCCGCCGAACCCCTCCCCGCGGACGCGGCGGAGGCGGTGGAGGAGGCGATCGCCGAGATCGGACTGATCGCTGACCCGCACCGGGCCATCGATTGGCTGTCCATCTTCCCCCACGTCGTGGCACTCGCCCTGGGCGGCGACGTGGATGCCCCGTCAGGCGAAGGGCCGGGCGACGAGCACGGAGGACCGACGAACGGCGGGTCGGACGAACCCGACGACGACAACCCCTTGCGCATCCTGCTCGAGGGGCGGTCATGAGGTTCCAGGACGCAGCCAGGGACGCCCGGGCCGTCGTCTACGCGGGCATTCAGGCCGACCCGCTGGTGGGACGAGTGGCCTCGCTCCTGGCGGATGCCTCGCTCGCCGAGCGCTGGATGGCACGGGCCGTGATGAACGGCCAGCGCACGGATGCCGGGACCTGGCGGCGCGTATTCCCGACCGTCCTGGGGGAGGGCGCTCCTAATCGGGAGCATGCCGGGGTCCTCCTGGACGCCTGTCTGGCCGTCGCCGATCACGGTGAAGACGCGCGCAATCAGTACCGCGGGGCCGTGGTAGAGGAGCTGACGGCGCAGCTGCTGGCGCGCCGGGCTTCGCCGGTCCGGCGCGAGCGGCGGGTCCTGTTCGACGGGGTGAGGGCCGAGATCCACCCCTACGACGTGACCGTCGAGGCCGAGGGCCGGCCCGAGGTCTACGACTGCAAGTGGGGCGGGCGCGGCATCAACGCCGACGTTCTGAGCCAGCTGGACGACGCCCGAACCAACGCCGCCGAGGAGGAGTCGGTTCTGAGGGTGGCTCTGGTCGTGTTCGACGCCCGCAGGACGTGCCGGCTGCGGCTGGCCCGGAGCACGACGCCTCATGAGCAAACCGGGCTCGTGACCATCGACGACATCCGCTCGCTCGGGGAGAAGACGGATGACTGAACCGGCCCTGATCAGGCCCTTTCGCGTTCGGTTCGAGGAGACCACGCCGGAAGGGGCGGTCCGCACCGCGCAGTTCCTGGCCTGGTTCGCCGACTGCGCCTGGCAGCACTCGATGGCCCTGGGCATCGACAGGCCGTGGTACGCGGAGCACGGCCTGAGCCTGCTCGTCAGGGCCACCCGCCTGGAGGTGCTGCGGCCGGTGCCCGCCTACGCTGAGGTGAACGTCAGCACCGCCGTGGCCGGCTGGAAGCGGGTTTCGGCGCGCCGTGTGAGTGAGGTTCGGTCACCCGCCGGCGAGCTGCTGGCGCGGGGCGAGATCGATTGGGTCGCGCTCAACGAGCGGGGCATGCCGTGCCGGTTCGCGCCCGGCTTCCAGGAGATCTTCGGGGGGCCCGACGAGCCCTTCGAGATGCATCGAGTGTCGCTTCCGGAGATCCCGGCGGGGGCCCACGAGGCGCGCTTCCACGTCCGCCGCCGCGACCTCGATCCGCTGGATCACGTCAACAACAGCGTCTACATCGACTACCTGGAGGAAGCCCTGGAGCGGGCCGGCCAGGCTGACCTGCTGACCGCCCTGCCGCGGCGCTACACGCTCGACTTCGCCGGCTCAGCGGGGCGCGGCGATGCCCTCGTGGGCCGGACGTGGCTGGCCGACGAGGGCTGGCTCTACTCTCTGCGGCGGGACGACGGAACCGAGCTGCTGCGCGCCCGTCTCGAGGCCTGATCCGGATCGAGCCGGCCCAGGCTAGGGCTTCTCCTGCTTCTCGGCCTCTGGGGCCTCTGCGGCCTCCGCGGCCTGGGCGGCACGGGCCTCTTCGGCTGCCTTGTGCAGGTCGCCGGCCAGCACGCGGCTGCGCGTGGCCAGGCCCCCGCCGACCTTGTCGGTCACGTCGGCCGCCTTGTGGGCGACCGGACCGGCGTTCTCGGCCGCGATCGCAGTCAGCTCTGCCGCCTTGGCCGCCACGTCGCGCAGGATCGGGCCGGCGGTCTTGCCGGCTGCCTCGATCATGTCCTGCAGCTGGGTCAGCATCTTGTCGGCGGCGACTCGCGCCTGTTCGCGTCGATCTTCGCTCTCAGTCATTCCGATCACCTCGTTCTCCGGCGAGGACTTGTTGCCCCCCGCGATCCGGCACAGTCAATCCTACGCCGCGGCGCGCCGAGCGACGAGCGGGCATACAGGCTGACCGGCGAGTGGGACTATCGGGCACCTGGCCGGCCTGGCTCAGGCCGAAGGTGTGATGAAGACCCCTGAGTAGCTCGTGCCGGTGCGCCCGGCGCTGTCGGTCAGGTCCAGCCTGAAGCGGTAGCAGTTGAGCTTGGTGAACCCGCCGGCCGGCAGCGGAGAGCCCGCTGTCGACGAGGACACGGACGCCCACAGCGCGCCGGTGCAGGTGCCGCCCGCAGGCTGCGAGGTCATCTCGGTGGTCAGCCTCCGGCTGACGATCGTGGCCCCGGGGGCGGCCGTCTCGGTCCAGGTGATGGTTGCGGTGGACCCGGCAAGAGGCGTGACGGCGCCCGTCGCAGGATTGGCGAACTCGCCGTGCGGGGCATCGGGGTCGACCAGCATCGACCCGGACTGCGTCATGGTGGTGCTGGAGGTGGAATCAGTCAGCGTCAGCAGCACGCGGTAGCAGTAGCCCGGCAGCAGCCCGGAGATGGTCTGCGGCGACGGGTCGGTCGACTGCCAGGCCGGCACAGCCGGGAGCCAGCGGTCGACAAGGCAGGAACCGTTGCGTGGCGCGGCCATCTGCAGCATGAGCTGCCGGTCGGTGATAGTCGTGCCCGAGGCCAGCTCCTCGGCCCAGATGACCGTGGCGGAGGTACCGACGGTCTCCTGGCCCTGGGGCGGGGGCCGAAGGAACAGTGCTGCAGGTGCGGGAGCGGGTTTCCAGACCTCCACGCCCGGCCCGTAGTAGATGGCCAGGATCTCTTCGGCCGTCTTCCCGTCGAGGCCGCAGTGGTACGAGGTGTGCTGGAAGAGATGGTAGCCGTCGGCGTCGTCGCCGCAGCCCAGCGACGCGGCCGTCGAGCCGGAGCGGTAGCCGGTCAGGACGAAGGACCCGTTGCGGGTGATCGTCGTGTCCCAGGTCGCGTCGACGGCGGCCACGAAGACGGCCTCGGGCGTGATGCCGCGGTAGATCTGGTCGTTGGTGTTGTCCACTACGTCGTAGCAACCGCCGGTGGCCTTGCCGCCGCGGTAGTGCATCGTGTAGTACCAGCCGTACTGCTTCACGGCGACGGCCCCGGTCTCGATGGCCGATGTGGGCCAGTTGGACGGCCACTCCACGTCCAGGACCCGCTGCACGTAGGTCTTGAAGTCGATCGTCTGAACGCGCCCGGTCGACGTCCGCAGGACGCGAATCGTGGGCGGAGGCACGCGCGTGCTCGTCCAGCCAGTGCAAGTGGCTGCTTGCGCGACCGGTGGTGGTGTAACGGTTGGCAGCCACAGGATGGTGGTGAGCACCATGAAGGCCGCCATGCGGCGTAGCATCGGCGGAAGGCTACGCGCCCGCGCCGCCACCGTCAAGTCGGCCACCTGTGCGGGGCGGCTTGGAGGTGCGGCCTGCGCGGGACGCGCCCGGGTCACCGATCCGGCTCTTCCTCGTTGACCTCCAGGCCCTTGGCGCGCTCGGTGAGCTCGTCGTCGTGGGGGTCTATCAAGCCGGCCTTCAGGGCCGCGATGGCCTCGTCGGAGGGCATCGGCGCGTCCCTCGACACGTCGTCGGTGGCGCTCATCACCATGCCGCCGGCGTTCGCGATCTCGGCCTCCAGCTCCATGCGCCGGATCTCAGCCTCGACTTCCGGGGTCGGCTGATCGTAGGCATCCTCGTCTTCCGGGCCGCCATGGCCCGCCTGCATCCAGCTCATGGGGTCGATTCCGTCGGGCACGAGGCCCTCGTCGCGCGTCGTCTGGGCCGAGGAATCAACCTCGGTCACCCCCGGGACGCTGGCCGTCGCCTGGCCTGAGACGGCGGCGCCGCACTTCGGGCAGGCGGCCGTGCCGGCCGGGATGGGCTCGGAACACCAGGGGCAGATCTTCGTTTCCATGGAGCGAACCCTAGTCCGCCGCGTAACAGATCGGCTATCCAACCATTAGGCCATGGAACGGCCATGACCGTGGACTGCCCTGACGCGGGTCCAGGGAACCATACGCGACCAGGCCGCCCGACGGAAGCCCCGACCGGCGGCGGAGCAGGTCAGTCCCCGCGCTCGAGTGTCGCCCGTATGGCCTGGGCCAGGACCTCGACGCTGTAGGGCTTGGCCAGGTAGGTACGGCCCCGGCCGCCGCTTCCGCCCATCTCGTCACCGGCGAAGCCTGAGCAGAGCACGACTTTGAGCCCCGGGCGCTGTTTGGACAGGCGCTCGGCCAGCTCCGGCCCGCGGATGCCGGGCATGACCACGTCGCTCAGGAGCAGGTCGATAGGGCCAATGTGAGCTCGGGCCAGCCTCAGTGCCTGCCGGCCGCTGGAAGCTTCGATCACCGCGTAGCCCAGGTCGCCGAGGCAGCGCCGGCTGAAGGCCCGAACGGCGGGGTCGTCCTCCACCAGCAGGATCGTCTCGGAGCCGCCCCTCAACTCTCCGGGTCCGGCCGCCGCCACCTCGGCCATCGCCGCACCCTCGATCCTCGGGAAGTAGAGCCGGAAGGCGGCGCCGCGACCCGGCTCGGACCGCAGATCTATCCAGCCGTCCGACATCTGGACGACGCCGAAGACCGTGGCCAGGCCCATGCCCGTGCCCTTGCCGGGCTCCTTGGTGGTGAAGAAGGGCTCGAAGACCCGGCTCTGGATGGCCTCGCTGATGCCTGCCCCGGTATCGACCACGGTGATCTCGACGAAGGGCCCCGGTCGGGCCCCGTGGTGCTTGGCCGCGGCCGCTGCGTCCACGTCGACGTTGGTCAGGGAGATCCTCAGAGTGCCCCCAGCCGGCATGGCGTCGCGCGAGTTGACGGCCAGGTTCAGGATCACCTGCTCCAGCTGAACCGGGTCGACCCTGACGCGCCCGACCTCCGGGTCAGGCTCGATCACGAGGTCGATGTCCTCGCCAAGGAGCCGCCGGAGCATCGGCGTGAAGCCCAGCAGCACCTCGGCGGGGTCCAGGACTCGCGGTTCCAGCTCGGTCCGGCGGGCGAAGGCCAGGAGCTGACGAGTCAGGCCGGCTGCTCTGTCCGCGGCCAGGATGATCTCGTCCAGGTCCGCTCTGTCCTCTTCGCGATCCGTCCCCAGGCTGGCCCGGACCAGCTCGGCGTGACCCCGGATGGCCGTCAGGATGTTGTTGAAGTCGTGGGCGATTCCGCCCGCCAGGCCGCCGATCCCCTCCATCTTGGCGGCCTGCAGCAGGCTGGCCTCCATGGCCACCCGATCGGTGACGTCGACCAGCTGGCCGGCGATCCCGATCGATTCGCCCGCTTCGCTGCGCAGAGGACCGCCGTAGATGTCCACCCAGACCTGGCGGCCGTCTTTGGTCAGGCGGCGGACGCGCTCGCCGCCGACGGTCTGGCCCTCTATCGTTCGTCGGACACGCTCGGCCGAGGCTTTCACGTCATCTTCGGGCGTCATGGCCGCTGGAAGCTCGTGACCCACCACCTCGGCCGCCGTCCAGCCGAAGACTCGCTCGGACGCCGGGTTCCAGACGAGGACCTTGCCGTCGGCCCCGATGACCTGGGTCGGCACCGGCGACGAGTCGACGATGGCGGCCAGAACCTGGGACGTCCGTTCCAACTCGGCCTCGGCGGCGCGCCTTGACTCGAGTTCGGACCTCGCTGCAGCCAGTGCCTGCGTCCGCCGTGCGTGGAGTCGGAAGACGTGGCCCAGCCCGAAGACGACGAACAGGAGGCAGGCCGTTCCGACCAGGAGAGGGTCCTTGAGCTGCTGGGCTTCCGAGACCGGGCCGTAGAGAAGCGCGACGTAGACGCCCGCGACGCAGGTCGTCCCAGCGGAGGCGAAGACCGCCAGGAGGGCTCGCCCCTGGACTCGGTCGAGAGCCAGGGCCAGGCCGATCAGGGGGAAGATGACGGCCAGGGCCATGCCCATGGCCATCAGGGCCGCGACCAGCAACGACTCGGCGTAGATGAGCACCAGGGCCAGAGCGAGGAACCGGAGCCGGCCGTCGCGGCTGCCTATCACCGACAGCGTGATGGAGACGGGCAGCACCAGGTAGGCGAGGACGCGGATAGGGGCCTGCGCACCGCCCTGGCCGATCGTGAAGGCGGCCGCGCCGACCACCACCGACAGGATGAGCCCGGCCATGACGAAAGACCGGTACCAGCGACCTGAGTCCGTCGGCTCCGTCTTGAGGGCCTTCTCGGCTGAACCTTCGGCCGCCATGCTCACCCCGTCGCGAGTCCGGGCGTGGGGCCGGGCATCCCCGCGCCGGTCCATCGTACACGTGTCACCGAGCCGGGTATACGTGTCAGCTTGGCGCCCGCACGGGGCCGCGGGCAGGAATCCGAAGCCCCGGCGCTGGCCGGGGCTTCGTGCTGCGTGGAGCGAGGATGTCGGGCTAGAAGCTCGTGCCCGCGACGGAGTTGATCCAGTCGATGACCGCCCGGCGGTCGGTGCGGTAGTACCAGCCGTCGCCACGGCAGCCGGCATTGGCCATGCCCCAGGAGGTGACAGCTACGACCTGGTTCGTGTCGGCCGGCCAGAAGACCGGGCCGCCGGAATCGCCGGAGCAGGTGCCGCCCCTGTTGTCGCCGTTGCCGTTGAGCTGGATGTTGTAGCCGTCGTTGTTGGCACTGACGAGGTTGACCAGCTTTTCGGTTGCCATCAGGCGCTCCCGGAACGAGATCGCGTAGGCGCCCCGCTTGGCCGAGAAGCTGATGCCGTAGCCGGAGACGCCAAATGCCGTGTCCTGGGTGCCGCGGGCCTTGATCAGGTCGTCGAGGACCTGCGGCGGGGCCAGGCTGGCGTACTCGGGCATGAAGATCGGCTGATCGAGGATGACGATGCCGACGTCATGCGTGTTCGGGAATCCGGCGAAGTAGTTGAAGCCGTAGTTGTACATCTCGCCCGAGGTGGCGCACAGGATGCCCAGCTGGTCGCCGCCGGTGCCGGTGCATGCGGTCGGGTAGCCGGTCACCGGATCCTGCTCGGTGGCCGGATCGTAGTTGACGCCGGCGTCCTGCTGGAACCAGATGCGGGCGTGGGCGTTGACCCCGCCCATGCCGTCGTCGGTGCAGTGGCCGGCGGTCAGAACCACCGTGGGCGAGAGCAGCTCGCCGGTGCAGCGGTGGACCCAGTTCCAGTCGGAGTCGTAGAAGCCGATGAGTCCGACAAACGGGTGCTCGAAGTCCTTCTGGTAGTTCTTGGTGATGGCTGCCGTGGGCCCAACCGAAATCGTGAGCATGGCCCCCGCCATCACGAGGGCGAGGATTCTCCGCATGCGTTTCTCCTCCGTGGTTCTAGCCCAAACCGCGGCTGCCGGCGGCGCATCTCCCCCACCTGCCGGGGGCCGCGAAACAGGACGCGAACGTACTACCGGCGCAGTCGCGCGTCAACGGCTTGAGAGGCCTGCTCGGCACGCGGAGGATGGCGCGCTAACCTTGTGTCGTGCTGCTGCTCGAACTGCCACGACAGGCTCCGCTGGCCGAAGGTCCGCTTCGGCCGGTGCAACGCGAGGAGCCGGCTCCCGGGCCGGGCGAGCTGCTGCTGCGTCTCACCGCCTGCGCGGTCTGCCGGACCGACCTCCAGCTGGCGACCGGCGACCTTGCGGCAAGGCGCCTGCCGATCGTGCCCGGCCACCAGGCGGTGGGGCGGGTGGCCGCCATCGGCGAGGGAGTGACCGGCTGGTCGGCAGGGGATCGGGCCGGGGCGTACTGGCTCTTCGGCACGGACGGGACGTGCCGCTTCTGCCGTAGCGGACGCGAGAACCTGTGTGAGTCGGCCGAATTCACAGGCTGGGATAGGGACGGGGGCTTCGCCGAGGCGATGCTGGCTCGGGCCGACGTCGCCGTCAGGATCCCCGACGGGTTCGCCGACCTGGATGCCGCCCCCTTGCTCTGCGGCGGCGTGATCGGCTACCGAGCCCTGCGTGTCTCGGGCATCGAACCGGGCGGCCGGCTGGGCCTCTACGGATTCGGAGCGTCCGCTTCGCTGTGCATCCAGGTGGCGCGCCACTGGGGCTGCGAGGTCCACGTCCGGGCTCGCTCAGAGGTGGAGCGTCAGCGCGCCCTGGAGCTGGGCGCGGCCTCCGTCGGCGGCTACGACGACCCGCCGCCGCATCCCCTCGACGCGGCCATCACCACAGCTCCGGTGGGCGACGTGGTCATGGCCGCCCTGCGCGCGGTGGACCGCGGGGGCATCGTCGCCGTCAACGCCATCCACCTGGACCGCGTGCCCGAGTTTCCCTATGACTGGCTGTGGTGGGAGCGCCAGCTCCGCAGCGTGGCCAACGTCACCCGCCGCGACGCCGCGGAGTTCATGGGCCTGGCCGCCTCCATCCCGATCAAGACGGCGGCGCAGCTCTTCCCGCTCGAGGCCGCCAACGAGGCCCTCCAGGCGCTCGACGCCGGCGCGATCCGCGGCGCTGCCGTGCTGACGATGGGCAGCCCCTAGCCGGCGCCCGCGGCGATCAGGAGCCTGACCCCGGGTTGAAGAGCTCGGCGGAGGTAAGGGCCTCGTGATGAGCGTTGCCGCCCGCCATCAGCACCCTGCCGTCTGTCAGCAGAGTGGCCGTATGCCCGGATCGCGGCACTGTCATCGGTCCGGCCGGGGCGAACGTGCCGCTGGCGGGGTCGTACAGCTCGGCCGACGCGAGGCTGCCTATCTGGTTCTGGCCGCCCGCGATCAGCACCCGGCCGTCTGCCAGCAGAGTGGCCGTGTGCCAGCCTCGCGGCTCTGCCATCGACCCTGTAGCGGTGAACTTGCCGCTCGCGGGGTCGTACAGCTCGGCCGAAGCGAGGTTATCCGGCGAATCGGCGTCGCTCTGGCCGCCCGCGATCAGCACCCGGCCGTCTGCCAGCAGAGTGGCCGTGTGCCAGCCTCGCGGCTCTGCCATCGAGCCGGTCGGGGTGAACGTGCCGCTGGCGGGGTCGTACAGCTCGGCCGAAGCGAGGTATTCCGGCGACTCGCTCTGGCCGCCCGCGATCAGCACCCGGCCGTCTGCCAGCAGAGTGGCCGTGTGGTAGACACGTGGCACGGTCATCGCCCCGGTTTCCGTGAACTCGCCGGTGGCAGGGTCGTACAGCTCGGCCGAACTGAGGATCCTGTACTCGTCATCCTGGCCGCCCGCGATCAGCACCCGGCCGTCTGCCAGCAGAGTGGCCGTATGGTCGAGACGAGGCACCGTCATCGACCCGGCCGGGGTGAACTTGCCGGTGGCAGGGTCGTACAGCTCGGCCGAAGCGAGTGCCAGTTCGGCCAAAGTGGGGTCCTCGCCGCTCCCCTCGCCTCCGGCGACAAGGACGGTACCTTCCGGTAGCACGGTCGCCGTGTGCTTCATGCGCTCGGTGCCCATCTCCCCGGTGGCCTCGAAGCAATCGCAGGCCGGCCCGAAGAGTTCCGTCCACGTGAGATGAGCGAAGGGATCGCCCCCCGCGATCAGGACCTGGCCGCTCGCGAGCAGGCTCGCCGTGTGACCCACGCGGGCCTTGGCCATCGAGCCGGTAGCCACGAAGGTGTCGGGGCCCACGGTCGCGACTGGAGTGGGCGTCGCGGATGGGCCCTCGCCCGACGCGGCTGGACCCTGGCTGCCCGGCGCCGCCGTCGCCGAGGAGCTTGAGCAGCCGGCAAGGGCGATGGCTGCGAGAAGGATTGCGAGCGGGCCGCGCTCGCGGATTCGACCGGGTGCGGTCATCTCTCCCTCCAGAGCGGAGAACGCGGCGGCCTGCCCGCACGATGACGCAGCCGGCCTCAGGCAAGGATACGGGGAAAGACAAGCTCGGCGAGGCGGGTGCGGACGGTCTGCGCGCCGTGCCTCCCGAAGGGCGGCAAGTGGCGCGCCCGACAGGATTCGAGTTCCCGGACACCATACCGGCGGGGAAGCGAATTCCGGTAGGTGGAGCCGACCGCTGGTGGGCGTTGGCAGAGCGGCCAGCGTAGCAGTCGGGACGAGAGGAGACATAGCACCGCAGCGACCTGAATGTCCCGTTCCGGCGCGCATGCGATCTCCGCGGCGGCCTGGCGAGACGTAGTTGCTGGCTGATTCCGGCTGAAGCTCCCAGTACTGCTGTGGGGTCGGCTTTCCGCGGTTCGGGCTGGTGTCGACCTCGTCACGACCGCACACCGAATGGGAGATCGTCGGCCAAGTGGGGTCACCGGCGGCGATGGCCTTGAAGCCGACGAGGTTCATGCGTTTCCGGCGTCAGTCTGGCCATAGCGCCCCGCGGTCCCCGCTCTACCCAGCCCACGAGTGCCCGAGGCGGACTGAAGATTGAGCGGTCCGTGATGAACGTTTCGCGGGGTAGCGTGGGACGGCCCGTGGGCCGCCGCATACGGTAGGTGCCCGATTGCGCGGGCGCCAACCATCTCGCAGTATGGGCGGTTCTGTGGTGAGAGTGGACCGGGGACGGAGTGGGTCGGGACTTCGGCTGGCGGGAAGGTGGGGTGCATCGAGCGAGCCAGCCCCGGTTGAGGAGCAGGTCGCGTTCGCGCCTGCGAGTGTCGACGGGGACCATCCCAGTCGAGCCTCCCCAGCTCTCGCCCGGATCCAGCTAACCAGGAAAGGGGGGCGAATGCACCGCAATCACTGCAGCAGCAAGCGTCGGGCCGCGCTGGTGGCTCTGGCGTTTGTCATCTCGAGTGTGCTGTTCGGTTGGTTCCAGGTGCCGAACGCTGCGGCCAACATGTACAACCCGCCGTACGCCGATATCTTCGGCTCGCAGTGGTCGGATATCGACACGCGTCCGGCGGCCCACAATTTCTACACTTCTCTTAGTAGCCACTACAACAAGTTCCTCACCTACAACACGGACGTGTGGACGGCGATGGGGACGTACTTCGCCCAGAGCGATGCCATCTGGGTGGATTTCGGACATGGCGCCCCAGGCTACATAACCTGGTGCAAGCCGGGACGCACCGGCGGCTGCACAACCGTTCTTCGTACCAACTTCGACTGCGGCCTCACCGACGGCACCTGTCTGTCCAACTACCCCTCGTCGATCCACCACATCCGCCTGATGATCTTCGCCGGATGTAGAACGGCGCAAGGAACAAATATGGCCTCCTACGCCTACAGCTTCAACGGCGTCGACTCATCGATCGCCTTCTGGGACTACCTGCAGGTCGGCGGTCTGCTGCCCGCAGACAGGTACTGGGCACAGCAGTTCCCCCTGTACATAAACCAGCATTACACGGTCGGCCAGGCGGCCACTCTGGCTGCCCAGGACGTCGTCAACTATCGCTGGCCCTTCGGGGGTGACGGCTGGGACACTCAGCGTGTCTACGGCTCGGGCATCTACACCGAGCCGGCCGCCTACGGATCGTAGGAGGGCGAGATGCAGAAGACTAGGAACGCTGTCATTGCCGCAACTCTGGCAGCCTCGTTTGCGCTTGCTGGAGGGGTCGCGATAGTCGCCGGCGCGAATCCTTCCCCGGCAGCACCACCAGAGCCTGGCATCGGACGGGATGCGGCCGTGGCAAGGGTCCGCATGCTCGTCCCCGATGCAGCGGACCTGCACGCCTCTGACATGCAGGGCTCTGGGGTCAACAAGTTCTATCCTGTCGACGGCAAGGGCATCCACGCCAACGTGGATGCCGAGACTGGCCGCGTCAGGACGCTATTCGTCGCCGACCATGCGCCCACCGTGGCAACGGTAGGGATCGTCCCCGGCCAGGCCCTGGCTATCGCTAAGGCGTATCTCCGGGACCATGCGATCTCAGAGGTCGGCAACGCGCCTGAGGTGACTCTCATCGACCGTGGCGACACCAAGGAGTACGTAGTCGAGTGGCGAACGCGAGTGAACGGGGCTTGGGCCCCGGACACTCGGGCCGTATCCGTGAACCCCGCGACGGGCGAGGTGTTCGCGCTTCAGAACCAGTCGCGGTCGTACTCCCCGCCGCCGACAGCGAATGTCGCGCAGGCTGAGGCCGTAGAGGCAGCCGCAGCCGCGCTCGGCTGGGATCAGCCCATCGTTCGAGACGCCGAACTGTACGTCAGCTTCGACGATCAGGGATCGCAGCGGCTGGTGTGGCTCGTCCGACTCGTACGATTGGGGGGCGGGTCGTCCGCCTCGGTGTTCGTGGACGCGATGACCGGGGCGGCTGTGGTCGACTCGCGCAGCTGAGCTCTGGCCGTGCAAGGGGCGCGCATGCCGCGAGCTGATGGCGCCCCTTGCACCGGATTGATCAAGATCCGGCTGCCGCGTCCGTCGGCAGAACCTGACCGCTCCAGAAATCCCAGGCTATGAGTCGATGCCAGGATTGGCCGCCGTCCGTCGTGCCCTCGATGCCGGTCCGGGCGCCTGAGCTTCGGACTGCCGCGAAGCCCACCGACGAAGACCCCACCAGAATGGCGCTCTGGACGGCCGTGTCAGTAGGGCGCACCGCGCGGAGCCAGGTCACGCCGTGGTCCGCCGTCACGTAGAGGGCGTCGCCGGCGAATAGCAGACCCGAGCCGTTGGCCCGGATGTCCAGGCATCGCGCCGGCTCTCCGGCGAGCCCACCGTCCGGCGATCTGGACAGGACGACCGGCTGAGAAGCAGACCTCACTTCCAGAACCTGCCACGCGTACTTCGGCACGTAGGTCGGGCCTTCGTTGCCGATGCACAGAGCGTACGCGTGGTCGGGACCCGCTGCCACGATCTGCTGGAGTTGAGGCGTGGGCGCCGCACAGGGCGATAGCGAGGACATCCACGATTGGCCGCCATCGGCTGTCTGGTAGACTAGCTGAGCGTCGCCGAGGTCGATCGGCGATCGGGCCCAACCGTGGCTGGCATCGGAAAATGAGGGGTCCACCAGCCGGCCCACGCCCAGATCCCGCCAGGTGCCCCCTCCGTCATCGCTGACGTACAGGCAGGAAGTAGGGGTTGGGCCGATGCGCGTCGGACCGGCTTCTTCGGTGGTGTAGGGCGCCGTGCAGCGCGTGGCGCCGAAAAGCCGCGTGCCGGCGGCGGCGACCGTCGTCAGGGCAGGCGCATCGGGGTGTAGCACTTCCCACGTCTTGCCGGCGTCGGCGCTGCGGGCCACGACCAGGTCCCCCTCGTCGTCATGCGTTCCCCCAACGGCCACCACCCGATTCGTGTCGAAGGCTGTCACTGCCCAGACGTCTACGCCGCCGCCACCCGCGGGAGCGCCGGCCTGGAGCGGACGCCAGACCAGCAGCAGCCCGGCGATCGCTACCACCAGAACCAGGGCGGCGACTACCCGAGCGAACCGAAGCTGAAGGATATCCATACGATGCCCGGGCGCAGTGGCCGAGGCGGCTTGCTGCGAATCTCCCCAGCGCGGGTATCTGCCGCTCTGCCCGCCCAGCAGCTGCGCAAGCAGACCGCGAATCTCCGTGTCGAGATCATTGTTGGCGCTCATGTCAGGCCTCCCTGGTCCGCTTGCCCCTGGATCGAACTGCCCGTCGTTTGGCTCCCCATGGAGGCTCTCAGGGACGTGAGCGCCCGATGCAAGGTCATTGCGGCGGCCCCCTCTGACATGCCGAGGAGCTCGCCGAGCGCGCCGTGGGGGTAGCCGTGGAAGAAGTGAAGGACTACCGCGGCTCGCTGTCGGGGCGGCAAGGCGCGGATAGCGGCAGCCAGCGCTACCCTCTGGGGGGTAGACTCCAGCCGGTCGTCCTGTTGCGCATAGACATCGTCGGGGGCGCCAGTCCTGCCGTGGCGTTGTAGCCGCCTGCAGTGATCAATCGCCGCGTTGGCCACGATCCGCCGCAGCCAGGCCTCTGCCGGGCCATCCCCCCTGTAGCTGCGCCGCCGCCGATACGCCGACAGATAGGCGTCCTGGGTCGCGTCTTCGGCGGCCGACTTCGAGCCCGTGATGCCCAGAGCCAAACGGTAGGCAGATGGATAGGTCCGCGAGTAGAAGCCGTCGAAGTCATCCAGGTCCGAGGTGGCCATCCATCACCCCTTCGCTATATTGACGCACGCGACCCGGCCTTCCTAACAGCGCAGCGCGAACTGGGTGGTGGGAGGCCGAATGAACTTCTCATGGCTGTCAGACCGCGAAGGCCATGGCGCTCGAGTAGGGTAGCGCGACAGGCGGTTGGAGCCTGAGCTCGCAGTCACCCGACCGAGTCGATCGCGCGGTAGGGCGCTCGCAAGCTTCTCCGCAGGCCCTCGAAGCCGAGATCGACGAACACCTCGGACGCGCTCGATACGCTCCGGGCGGTCCAGGGACCGGGTACGACTTCCCCGCCGAGCACTGGGCCCCACCTGCGAACGAGCAAAGCGATCGAGTCGTGTTGTCCGGAGAGTCCGGCTCCGGACCAACGTCGCCAAGCGGGCTCGCGTCCGGGAGAACGCTCTCTATCTGGTCTGGAAGATCGTCGAGCGGCTCTCGGGAAGCTGGCGGACGCTCAACGGCGGAGCTACCCTCATAGGCCTCGTCCTCGCCGACGAGCACTTCGAGAACGGACTTCACATCAAGGTGAAGTGGCCTGATCAACTACATGATCGGGGCAAGCCCACGTCTCCACGCAAGTTGACGTGAGCGCCACCTACCCAGGTGGGCTCCACCTACCCATTTGAGCGCGCCCGACAGGATTCGAACCTGCGACCTTCGGCTCCGGAGGCCGACGCTCTATCCGCTGAGCTACAGGCGCGCGGAGGGCAAGGATAGCAGCGCAGCGGCGCCTGGGGCCATCAACCGGCGAGGCTGGCGGCGTGCGCCCTCAGCCAGCGGGCGGTGACGGCGGGACGTGCTCCAGCTGCTCGGCGTGATGGCCGGCGGAGCCGCGGACGAGGCTGGTAACCAGCCCGATGCAGGTGACCAGGGCAGCCACCGCGAAGGCGTCCTGGATAGCGCTGCCCAGGGCGGCGCTATGGGCGGCGGACGAAGGCGGCCCCCCTCCCGCGCCAACCAGGTGGACGGGCAGCCGGACGGCCACGATCGCGGCGCTGAGGGCGATGCCCAGGGCCTGGCCGTTGACGCGCATCTGAGCCAGCGTGCCCGACGCCGTGCCCACCCTGGCGCGTGGCACGGACCCGAGCACGGCGCTGCTGTTGGGGCTCATGAACAGGCCCTGGCCGACGCCCAGCAAGACGAGCCTCCAGATCAGGTCCGGGAGACTGAAGTCCGGCGGCAGCTGGGTAAGGCTCGCCAGTCCGAGGATCATGACGGCCATGCCGGCGCTGGCCGGCAGCCTCGAGCCGAAGCGGTCGGAGGCGGCGCCGCTGAAGGGGGCCACAAGGGCCATCGCGACGGGCACCGGCGTGAGCAGCAGGCCGGCCTCGATCGGCGAGAAGCCGCGGCCCTGCTGCAACAGGAACGGCAGCAGGAAAGTCGCGGTGAACAGGCCGACGAAGGCGATGACCACGCTGGCGAGGCCTGCCGAGAAGGCCCGGATCCGGAACATCGCCAGGTCGAGCATCGGCTGGACGGACCGGCGTTCCGCCACCAGGAAGGCGGCGCCGAGGACCAGGAAGGCGGCCAGCAGGCCGGCGATCGCCGGGCTCGTCCAGCCCCACTCCTGTCCCTCGCTCAGGGCGAGCAGCAGGGCGAAGAGCCCGATCCCGGAGAGGGCGGCGCCGCGAAGGTCGAACGACTGGCCGTCCCGGGGGCGTTCGGGCGGCAGCACGCGGTAGGCCCACAGGATGGCCAGGATGCCTATCGGGACGTTGATGAAGAAGATGGCCCGCCAGGTTCCGCCCTGGGTCAGGATCCCACCCAGGGACGGGCCCAGGCTCAGGCCGAGCGAGACGCTGACGCCGTTCAAGCCCAGGGCGCGGCCCCGCTCTCGCGCCGGGAAGGTTCTGGCCACGATGGCCGGCCCCATGGCCATCATCATCGCCGCGCCTATCGACTGCACGACCCGGAAGCCGATCAGGGTCAGCTCGTTGGGCGAGGCGCCGCAGCAGACGCTGGCCGCTGTGAAGACGGCGAAGCCGACGAGGTAGACGCGCTTGAAGGTCACGACCTCACCCAGGCGCCCGAACGGCAGGAGCAGGCTGCCGATGACCAGCAGATAAGCCACGACCACCCATTCGATGGTGGTCAGGTCCACCCCGAAGTCGCCCTGGATCGAGGGCAGGGCGATGTTGACGATGCTGGCGTCGAGGGTCGCCATGAGGGAG
>Ga0307439_1001285_pt1 | contig 16129 bp, 18 predicted proteins | sample SalMarWE160490MG_FD_202142 | JGI IMG/M metagenome (GOLD analysis project Ga0307439, IMG submission 202142) | Salt marsh sediment microbial communities from the Plum Island Ecosystem LTER, Massachusetts, United States - WE1604-90 | ecosystem: Environmental > Aquatic > Marine > Intertidal zone >... | reverse complement strand
TAAACCAGTCCGGGAAGAATAAACAAACCGGAACTGATCATTGCACCAGCGGCAATGCAAAATACATCAATACCGCCCAGTTGACGGATTAACCTTTTATCTTGATTACTCTGCATAGCTTGTTCTCATCCATCTCAATTGCTTATAAATCTTTACTGTCAATTTCATATACCGGGCGCAGCGAATTTCCGCTTATTTCAATTATATACCAGATTCTCTCTTTTATCAAATCTAGAAGAACATACGAACTTCTTATTATCTCTCATCGGCCCCCAGAACAATATGATGGGTGAGTGCAGAGTCTTTTGATATAACTTAAGGACCGCAACCGCCGAGCCTTTTAAGAATGCACTTCTTCTCTCACAAATAAAAAACCAACCCCCACAAAGAGCAAGAGAATACCAAAAATTTGCATAACTGTGACTAATTCCCCTAAAATATAAAAACCCAATAATGTAGCAAAAAATGGTGTTGAAAGCTCAAGTGCAGAGGATTGAGCAGCTTTAATGCGCTTCAAACCCTCATAGTAGAGGATATATCCTGCCCCCACTATAACTCCAACCAAGATTTGATAAATATTAGAAAAAAGCACTGAGGAGGTTGAGAGCAGGTAAATCACAAAGACAATTGAAGCGATGAAGAATCTGTAAAATGTAACAACACCTGCATTCATATCCTTAAGGTATTTTCTCATTACTACACCGGTGGTCGCCCATGCAATTGTTGCAGACAGCACCACCAGATCATAAACACTCCCCAATCGAAGCATGGATAAATTTGTTAAGGTTTTTGTCGTAACCAACAAACCCGCAATAATCATCAAAAATATTCCTGCATAATCAAATTTTGTTAGTTTGTCTTCTTTTAAACAAAAAAATCCCATAAAAACGATAAAAATTGGTTGCATATGTCCTATTAAAACAGCATTAATTACTGGAATTTTAGTTAATGCAAAGAAATAGATTAAATCAGCAAATAGTGTTCCCGCTAGGGCAATATAAACGAGTATTGAGAACTGTTTTTTATTGACTTTCAGATTTCCCTTATTGGTAATAAAGGCGTAAGTTAATGCAATTAATGTAACAAATATAGCTCTAACAGTGGAAGTTTCAAGAAAATCTGCGTTTGCATAAGACAATTTAGCAAAAATAGGCTCAAAAGCCCACGCTATACTTGCTCCCAGAGTTGCCAACATTCCTATTGTTTTCACCTTCATAATGGAGACTTATTTTCCTCCTAAAGACACAAAGAATGCTTGTATTTTTGCACAGACTCGCCTTCCCTGGTAATTATCACCACGTTTTTAGTAGTTCACTGATGTTCTATTCTTTTTGCCACTGTTTATAAATCTGCCGTAGTTTTTGATAATTAATTTCTGAAAAACTATTTATAACCATGTCTGCATAAGATAAATCTTGCTTTCCAGAGTTTGGATTCTCAAAACCAATACATTTTATTCCGGCTGACTTAGCCGCTTCTACACCGTTCTTTGAATCTTCTATTGCAATACATTCTTCTGGCTCGGCACCTATAATTTTGACAGCATAAAGAAAAATGTCTGGCGCAGGTTTTCCCTTGTTGACCTCATCCCCACTAACTTTTGTCTCGAAGAACCTGTCTAAATCAAACATTTTGAGAACTGTTTCAATGCTTTTAATTGAAGCAGATGACGCTACAAAAAGTTTTACATTATTTCTATATAATTCTTCAATTAACTCAGCTACTCCAGGTATTGGCTTTATATTTTCCTGCGATAATAGACAATCCATGTAGCTAACTCTTTCCATTTCAACCAATTCTTCAAGTGACCGATTAAGCTTGTATTTGTCTTTTATGTATAACCACGTCTCTCTACTCGTAGTACCGACAAAAGAATGATGCTCCTCGTCAGAAATGGCTAGACCTAAATTCTTAAAGAGCTTCTTTTCAACTTTAAAATGGATTGGTTCACTATCAATTATGACTCCATCCATATCAAAAATTATAGATTTGAACATAAAATTACCCCCGAGTTATTCAACCCCAACATGACCATCATTTTATCGATATGAACATGGGACAGAACATATTGAGGGGGAAAATAGGGCTTCGCCGATTCCTTTGGAATGCCCCCCCTCAACGGCCCGATCGGCAGAGCCGACTCCCGCTTCGCTCGAGCAAGTCGGGCCTGCTCCCCTCTTTTTTCTGATATCTCGTCTGCCGAAGTTTACTTGATAACAATTCAGTGAAATTATTGAAATCCCCATACCTCAAATTCCCTCGATTTCACCTTTTGAGGTCAACTGCTTTATCGTTTTGAATAAGTTCCTTTTTATATTATCTCGTCCTATTTGGTACTTGTCTGAGTCTCATTCCTAATGAAATTTACTGAACAGAATCCTGAATGGTTTCCTCATAACGGCCGCCTAAATGCTTTGCCAGGAACTTTTCTGCGGCTGCATAAAACTTAAGGCGGTTTTCTGGTTTGGCAAATCCGTGACCCTCATCGGGGAAGAGCATATATTCGTATTCAAGGCCCTTCTTCTTTATTGCCTCTACAATCTGTTCAGATTCGGCTTGTTTGACCCGGGGATCGTTAGCCCCTTGCGCAATCAAGATTGGGATCTTTATCTCATCGACCTTGAAGAGTGGGGAGCGAGATTTCAAGAAGTCTTCCTCCGTGTCTGGATTGCCCACTCTTTTGTGTAACGTTGCGAGGAGGGTAGACCAATAAGGGGGAACCGTTTTAATCCAGGTTATGAGGTTGCTGATGCCTACACCATCCACTGCACAGCAAAAAAGGTCCGGGGTAAAAGTAGCCCCAACCAGGGTAGCATACCCGCCGTAGGACCACCCAAAAATGGCCACTTTTTTTGGATCAGCAATACCCTCCTCAACAGCCCAGTTGACGGCGTCTACCAGATCATGGTGCATTTTCCCGCCCCACTCCTTGTTGCCGGCATTCAAAAACTCCTTGCCATAACCAGTAGAACCCCGGAAGTTCACCTGTAGGCAGACATAGCCTCGATTGGCCAGCCACTGAGCTTCTGGACGGTATCCCCAGCCGTCACGGGCCCAGGGACCACCGTGTACATTTAATACCATAGGTAGGTTGGCTCGACCCTTTCCAGGAGGGTAGGTGATATAGCCATAAATAGTCAGTCCATCCCGGGAAGTGAAAGAGATGGGTTTCATTGGCGCTAAAGTGTAATTGTTCAAATCGGGTTGGTGGTCAAAAAGGAAAATTCCTTTTTGTCTTTTGCGGTCAAAGGCGTAAAAGGGTACCGGCCCGTTATCTTTGGTGAAAGCCACCAGCCAGGTATCATCGGCATTGTCCCGATTGTAAACAAAAAAGTCTCCCTGATCGAGTTTTGCTATGGCCTCGAAATCATCTTTTATAGATTCATCTAAAACAATCCATTCGTTGCGGGCTCTATAAAAAGAAACAGCCTGAATTTCGTAGGTATCAGGATGGACCATCACCCCGCTGATGTCATATTGTGGATCTTCGGCTATCACCTCTATATTCTGGGTGGCAATTTCCATCTTGACTAAGCGGCCAGCGTTGACACCTCGAGAATCCTTTAGGTAGATATACCTTTCATCTTTGGAAAAACTAACCGGACCACTATTGAGGCTATCTTCCAAATCCCAGGTGACCAGTTTTTTCCAGTCGGCCTTTTCATTTTCCCGGATCATTGCATCAAACCCACCGTCAGGTTTGGCAACCATAGCACCCCGCACCTTGAAATTTCTATCAGTTAGCCAACCTATAATATTACCTGGATTCTTAGCCACTAGTTCGAGTTCACCGGAAGTTAAATCAAGATGGTATACATCGTGCACTCTTGGGTTCTCTTTGTTCATGGCAATCAAGAGTTCATTGGGAAAATGTTTGCTCCGGGCAGTAATCCGAACTTGGACATCATCAAATGGGGTAAAATCCTTGATTTTATCCGTTTCCAAATTCACCCCATACAAACGCCAGTTCTCATTTCCACCAACATCTTGAAGATACATAATGTGTTTACTATCTTGTGCCCAAAAATAGATGCGTATCCCTCGGTTATCATCTTTAGTGATGGCTCTATCATCCTCGGCGCCGACAGTCCTCACCCAGACATTCAATACATTGTCTAGAGGAGCAAGATAAGCCAGCAGTTTTCCATCAGGTGAAATTGTGGGAGCAGCTTTGACTGGATTTCCAAAAAGTACTTCTCTGGGAATGAGTTCAGGTTCAGTTGCCAAGCAAGGAGAAGTCAAAAGCGCTACTCCACCCCAAAGCATAACCAAGATGAAAATCCAAAATGACTTCAAATACTTCATTGCTTTTCCCTCCTTATGTTTGTTAAATTGTCAATTTTGTATGACTGATTCTTGTGGTGGATATCTGACCGACATGCAATCAACCACTTATATGGAAATCCGCCCGTTACATCCGCTGAAGCCAAATTAGCCTAAAACTCGGTGATTGTCAATCTGTCTGGAGTCTAAGAGATCCGGAGGGCTCTGGTAGGAAACCCTTTTGATGCTATTTTTCTTCTCTATAGTAGAAAGAAATAAAGAAAAGTAGATGAGCCAAGAAACCAAATGAACTCGTTAGAATACCGATGATAACAAGTAAGAGAAGCTCTTTATTAACTAAAGCACGCCCAAATTTCAAAAAATAGAAATAGTTAAGTAAAGCTAATGTCTGGACCAATGTAAGAACAGAAGAACCTATGATGGCTAAAAATGTTGCCTTTCTCAATTTCATCTTTCTTCCCCTTTACCTTGGCAGAAAAATCTAGCAAATTTTACTGATTGTCGGCCTATCAAGTCCTACGAGACTCTGGACGACTCTGATGGAGATTCCTTTCTTGATGCAAAAGACGACAACCGGACAATATAATTGAAAAAGGAGCAGAGCCTCAAGGCGGAACGACTCGACTGCCTTAAAAGGCAAGATGCGTTACAGGCTTTCATCCGCAAATGCCTGTTATTCTCTAAGAGATCTCTGCTCCAAGTTTCAATTTAACAAAAGAAAATTATTAGTCAACCCTTCCTCAAATTGGACATTCCCCAAAATTTCATATCTTTTTCCCTAGGTGCTGAATTAAAGAGAAATTAAGAAGACAACAAAAGTGCTACGAGTGCTCCACTTATTCAAAAGCTGTATCCTTCACTAAACAATCATTTTGAAGAATACGGTGTTGAATTTTGGGGAACCTCTGAAATTGTCTCACTTGCAAAATTCTTCAAGCAGTGTTAGAGTAAGAAAAGTACAAGTTGTGAAATGAAGTAGAGTATGAAAAATAAAAAAAGAATTGCGATTCTCACTGGCGGCGGTGACTGCCCCGGTATAAATGCAGTCATACGGGCTGTGGCCAAGAAGGCCATTTATGAGAAAGACATGGAGGTAATAGGTATAGAAGATGGTTATGATGGCCTTGTCAATAATCAATACCGACCGCTCACCTATGATGATGTTTCAGGAATACTTACCTTGGGTGGTACAATCCTCGGTGCTTCTAAAACAGCGAATCCATACAGGTATGCTGTAAGAAAGGGCAGGAGGCTAGAATTCAAAGATCTATCGAAAACTGCCATTGAAAACCTAAAGAAACTCGGGGTCAGCTGCCTGGTATGTATAGGGGGCGATGGTACCCTGAGTATAGCTTACCGGCTCTTTAAAGACGGAATCCCTATCGTTGGAGTGCCAAAGACAATCGATAACGATTTGAGAGGAACCGACATTACCTTTGGTTTTGATTCTGCCGTCTGGATTGCCACCGAAGGTATTGACCGGATCCATACCACTGCCCAGTCTCATCACCGGATTATGATTATAGAAGTTATGGGCCATAAAGCGGGATGGATTGCCCTTCATTCAGGAGTGGCAGGAGGAGGAGACATCATTCTTATCCCGGAGATCCCCTACGATGTTAATATTATAGCCAAAAAGGTAAAAGAGAGAAACAAGAAGGGAAGAAGGTTTAGCATAGTGGTGGTTGCTGAAGGAGTAAAGCCTAAGGGTGGTGATATCGTAATACAGAGGATAGTAAAGGAGAGTACGGATCCAATTCGCCTGGGAGGAGTAGGTTTTGTTCTAGGAGAGCAAATAGAAAAAATAACAGAACTTGAAACCCGCACCGTGGTCATGGGGCATCTTCAAAGAGGAGGATCTCCCACTCCCTTTGACAGGGTACTGGCAACACAGTTAGGGAGCAAGGCAGTTGATATGATGGAAAACGAAGAATTTGGGTACATGGTCGGAGTGAGCGGAAACACGCTGGTTAGCGTTTCTTTGCAGATAGTGGCCGAAGGTACAAAAACCGTTCCCTTGGATTATCCATTGATAAAGACTGCTCGTTCGGTCGGAACCTGCTTTGGAGATTGATTACTTGCTTTTGTGCCTTCTCGGAATTATTTCTCCTATTCATGGCTTTCCAAGGCTTCTTTTAAGAAACCAGATGTTCACCCGGTGACCATGGAAGATCCCTCTTCTATATCTTGTCAGTCAAACACAGCAAGGCACTTTCCAATAATATCGATATCAGATCTCAATTTTCAACAAAGGCATCGCTGAAATAATATAAGTCCATTAGCACCAAATTCTTTATTTTCTTCAAAACACCACTGACCAGTTGGTCGGTGTCAAGAAGTTGACTTTCTTTCTGAAATAGTAATAATGATAATCGCAGCTGGAAGGGTCAATGGAACAGGTAAGATCCATAAGATATGCATGAAAGAAGACGAGGAGGTCACTATGAAATACAATCTAGAAAAAACGCTCCTCACGATGCTCCTGATTATTTTGTCCTTTGCGTGGGCAGCACCATCGAAAGCAGTCATTTTCCCAAGACCTCTTGAGGGCATCAGTGAGGTAAGGATCGTCATCGATAAGCTCCCTCCCGATGCTCTCACTGTAAACATAACGGAAAAAGCTCTTAAGGACACTATCCTTACTCTCCTTAACCGAAATCTTCCCAAACTCAAGCTAACAGATTCGGCTCCGGTAGATCTCAATGTATCCCTGGCTCTCATTCGGGCTACTTCCAGAACTGGTTCCTATCTTGGTTACTACTCCCACTTATTAGTGAAATTGGTAGACTATGTCCGAGTTCCCTACCCTTCTGTTGAAGCTCCTGAATTCTACCGTTTCGCCAAAGCTCTTCTCTGGGAAAGAGGAGTACTTTTTGGTGGTTCCTCAGAAGATGCTTGGGGACAGCTAGAGAATATCCTCACCGAAACTATGGAGAGATTTGCCACTGACTATTGTTACGACAACCCTGGGTGTAGAAAAGGAGAGTAAGAGCGATAGAAGGTCTTTGCTACAGGATTTAGCTTAACAGAAGAGAGTTATTAGTCAACTTTCACTTACAAAAATCTCTCTAAGTGTTTATAATTTTATATCACAGAAACCTACTTCTTAAAATCTTACCTTTTACTACCCACCTGTAAACCAGGCTCACCGAAATCCCGTGAAGCTCTTTTTGACACGGAGCGCTTTTGCGCTAAAATAGACTAGGCTTGCACATTCTTTATCCTCAGAGCAACTAGGCCGTGAAGGGGACACTGCCTGGCTAAGAAGAGCATAAAAATGATAGTGGAAAAAGTACTCAAGTGGTATAAGGCTGAGGTGACTCTGCTTTGGCTTCCCATGGCTATGGGAACTGTCCTGATAATAACTGGAACAGGTGTATATTCTATGTCAGTAGGCTAGCCATTGTAGAGCAAACTTCTCTAGTTTCCAATAAATACTTCCTGATAGCTCAAGTGAAGATGCTATTTGATTTTGCTAGGGCTTTGGGTGTTGTTTTTTCTCTCATCGGTATCGCTGTCATAATCCTCGCGTTGGATAGATTATCTCTTACTAAAGCTGCATATAGAATGGCCTCGTTGGTTGGTTTCGGCACCTTCCAGGTTATGGAAAGAGAAGCACGCAGAGGAGTGAATCCCCAAACAAGGGAAGCTATACAGATTTCAGCTAAAAAAGTCCCCAAATTTAGACCGGGGAAGGGTTTGAGGGAAGCAGTAAGGTAAAAATAGCAAGGTGATATAAAAGACCACCATTATCCCCGGCTGAAATGTTGCGCCTATGAGGCTCCCATCGGCCTATTTTGAAAAGAAAATAAGGCGTTGACCCCATTTCATTTTACACAAATAAGTCAATTTTAAGCTGAATAAGAGATGAATGGGAGGGAAAGATGAGCTTTATTAAGGAAGTATTTATTATCATTGGTATAATAGCCTTGGGTATTGTTATTACCTTTGGAGTTGAGGAAATTAGATTTAGATCGATGAAGAGAGCTCTTACGACCGAGATCAAAACCCTCCAGGAAACAAATCTTGACCTACAGACCAAAAATGCCGATCTTATCGAACAGATAAGGACTCTCAAAGCTCAACTTGGGGCAAGAACACAGAAATATGAAAGAAGAATTTCTCAATTGGAAGAAGAGGTGAAAAGACACAAGACAGCCAGCCAAAACACAGAAGCTCTTAGAACCGAGGTCAAAACCCTCCAGGAAACAAATCAGAACCTGCAGGCCAAAAATGCTGATCTTGTCGAACAGATAAGGACTCTCAAAGCTCAAGTTAACGCAAAAACCGGGGAACATGAAGGAAAAATCTCCCGATTAGAAGAAGAGGTGCAAAGAGACGAGACAGCCAATCAAAACACAGAAGCTCTTAGAGCCGAGATTAGAATCCTCCAGAAAAAAAATCAGGACCTCCAGGCTATAAACGATGATCTTACCGAACAGATAAAGGCTCTCAAAGCCCAACTGGAAACAAAAATAAGGATCACACCGAACGAATAAGGACTCTTAAAGCCCACCTGGAAACAGAAGGGCAGGAATACGAAGAAAAAATGGTAATTTGATCCATTCTTACAAGCAACGTAGTTTCAGGCCGATTACGGGAGATAGACAAAGCAACAGAAAGGACGCAAAAGATGAACAAAGCAGAATTAGTAGAGGAAGTAGCCAATCAGACAGGGCTAACAAAAAGAGTGTCCAGGGAAGCGGTTGATGCAATAATCTCAGCTATAACTGATTCCTTTAGGCAAATAAGTAAGCAGGAGGAGAGGACAAGAATACTCTGTCTTCTCAGTTTTATGATGGTTCTTTTCTTAGGTTGCATGCCAGGATCTTCTGCTGGCAGAAAGGCAGAAATGAGACCAATCTATTTGATTCCAGTGGGGAAAATAGAACAGGATCTGCTGGCTCATCTTTCTAGCCTAATAGAAGAGATATTTCCTTTTTCAGTCAAGGTAGATGAGGCCCTTCCCGATCCTGATTATGCCTATAATCAAAGGAGAGGTCAGTACAAATCCGATCTCATTTTAGGAAGATTGCAAAAGCTGGACTTAGAAGAAGCAGAGAAAATTTTAGGAGTGGTTGATTTAGATCTGTATACTTCTGGGTTGAACTTTGTTTTCGGACAGGCTTTGATGGGAAGCAAGGCTGCTCTGATTGCCCTGCCTCGATTAAGACAGGAATTTTATGGGCTGCCCTGTAATAAAAAACTTTATTATGAGAGAGCTGTTAAGGAAGCTATTCACGAGCTTGGCCATACGTTTGGATTGCGTCACTGCAAGAATCCAAAATGCGTGATGCATTTTTCTAACAGCCTTTCCGATACAGATTTTAAGGGAAAAGAGTTCTGTAACAACTGTCAGAAAAAGCTTCCGTTGTAAAATAAAGAAGTTCATGCCATGAAGCATAGGGCAAAAAGCTCCAAGATCAAATACGAACATAGAATGATCCATGGTTTGCGCAATTACTTGGAACAAGAGTTGCAACCTTTAGAATATGTAAAAGCAATTTTCCCTGCTCAGATAAGGCGTACCAAAAGTGCCTCTTCCAGGTCTAAAGTGCTCTTCAAATACGAAACAAAAACTGGAGCAAAGCTCTTAGCCTACGGCTCGGGAGTGGTTCAGGAAGTATTTGTAGTAACTAACGATGTTGAAAAACTAAAGAATAAATTAACGACCTCTAGAACATAAAACGAAATGGCAGTTTAGTTTACTAATTTGACTCATTGTTCAAAAATGGAATAGACTTAATTGGGGTAAAAGGTTAAGCAAGGCAATGGAACTTTCGAAATTTGTTGGTAGTTTAGTTGGCACTGGAATAGGAGATTCTTTAGGAGCTGGAAGCGAGGGGTTTTTCGTGCGTCACGAAGTAAGAGAAATTGGTGGTAGGTATACAGATGATACGCATATGACGATAGGAGTGGCTGAATCATTGATAGAAAGCAAAGGCTTTGATGGACAGCATATGATAAAGACTTTCATTAAAAATTATGAGGCTGAACCTTGGCGGGGCTATGGGCCGGGTCCTCCAAGAGTATTTAGGCTTATAAAGCAAGGTGAATCTTGGCATAAAGCAGCTGAGAAGTTGTATTCAGGTGGCTCATTTGGAAATGGTTCAGCTATGCGAGTTGCCCCAATAGGTTGCTTTTACCATGATGATCCAGGCCTATTGAAGGAGATAACTTATAAATCAAGTAGACTTACTCATTCTCTTGATAAGAAAGCTATTAAGTGTTAAGGCAGATAGATCAGCTGTCATTAAAGATTTAGGAAATACTGTCGAAGCTTTTAATTCTGTGCCGAGTGCAATCTATTCCTTTTTAGCCAACCCCAATTTTGAACAGGCGGTTATTTACGCTGTATCCTTAGGTGGAGATACCGATACAATAGCAGCAATGACCGGAGCTATAGCTGGAGCTTATTGGGGTATAGAAGCTATCCCTAAAAGATGGCGCAATAAACTTGAAAACGGGAAATTCATAGAAAAGCTGGCAGAGAAATTGTGGCAAGTAAAAAGAAGAAAAGAAATGAAGAGGAAAGATTTTGGGAGAAGACTTTAAATAAAGATATGTTGAATTTCAAGCTCCTATAGAACGAGTTCGAATGAATAAAATGAAATATCAACGTTTCTTGCAACCCGGATTTAAGCCCTTTGATCCCTTAGACCTTGCCAGAGAAACTGAAAAGATAGTGACGAGGAAAGGTAAGGAAGGATTGGAAAGAAAGTATGTTGGCATTTATTCAGCACGAGAGGTTGCTCAAAAACTTTTCAAGGCCGCTGAAAATGGCGTAACTTCTCCAGGTTGGGAGCGTTTCCGGAAACTTAGAGTGGAAAAGCTTCGTTTATCAGGATGCGAACCAACAATTGGAAAAGAGCATCTGCTAAGTGTTTTAAAATATGCAGATAATTCAAAATATCCTTTGTTTATTCTTGAAACTAATGGCATATTGCTTGGAGCTGATAGAAGTTATGCAAAGAAGTTGGCAAAATTTAAGAAGTTGTGCAATATGAATTCTCGAAAGGGGGTGTACCATGGCTAAAAAGGAAATCAAATTATCACCTGAAGACCAAGTGGCGATTATTGGGAATCTGCGCCTATTTCATGGAGATTGGGAGCTTTACATAAGGTAGCTTAAGGGTTACCCTAAGGATAGTCCCAGGTATAATGACATTCCTCGTGTAGAGGCCCTTGCAGAAAGAGATAAGGAAGAAGACATTCAACGAAGCTTTTTGTTTGATAAGATTGAATCATTGCTGCTGGGATGCGATGTTAAGAAGCTGAATGCAGTTTGGGAATACTGTGAGTTGCTTTCCTCGAAAAAAGAGCTGGAGAGGCTGAAAAAGAGCAGAACTGGTTAAGGAAGGCCTCAAATCTGATTGCAGAAAAAGTTTCTCCCGATAATCCTTATGTCAAAGAGATTACGGACCTTGTTCATCAACTAGACCCTACAAGAATAGTGGTTCTTAAATCTGCCTGGTCAGAAGCTCCTCCCAAAAAGCTTGGTAGCGAATACGGTCAGGGAGAGGTTTTTTATTTTCCTTATGATGATACTTGCTATCACGATGACGGTACGTCGCACCGGTACAATGGGGGCAAATCAACTCAAACCTGCTTCTGCATAAGAATCAGGCTCACCTTCTAACTAAGATAACGGCAACTTTTCATAGTCATCTATGAAACAGGAGGCACGCAATGAACAAAGCAGAATTGGTGGAAGAGGTGGCAGGCAGGGTTGGTCTGACAAAGAAAGAAGCTGACAATGTAAATGTTGACCTATTGATACTTAAGGATAATAAAATTCGAGTGATTATTGAAATCGAAGGGGGTGATTAGGATGGGTATAAAATGGGGAGATGTTAATTTTGAGGGACCATATCCTATAACAGCTTGGGAACCTCCGTATCGTGCTGCCCTTTATGCAATTATGATGAGTTGGTCGGTGTTGCGCAGTCGGCCAAAAGAGAATTCGGTTATATCTATTCCTGTTGGTTCAATATGGCAAAGTGCCAAATGAACTGGTTTCTCAGTGAATGGAACAAGATCAGATTGAGGGGTCTAAAAGAATTTGGAGGGCTCTGGTGGAGATTTGTTTTTTGATACAGAAGGGGAAAGAGTAGAAGACTATCTGAATTGAACCTCGATCTCTTCATTCAAATCGAATTTAATACCCTCTATCCCCTGAAGAAGGTTTCTAAACTCTTCCTTGGTCTTTGGCTTTTCCATCCGACTTAACGTCTGGAGTTTATCCGGGCGAGAGAGAAGTTGCTCCACATCAAAGTCCAGCAGGATAATACGATTCTTATCCCACCAGTCAGCACTGGTTGTTTCAATTTCCTCCCCACATTCAATGACGATTTGTATTCTCATCCCTTTAAACATCCCTATTAATTGAGCCAACTTTTCCTCATCGGCTGGAGTAATTTCTTCTTTTTCTGGACTCTCTTTTTCCATTTTTTCTTCTTTTTTCTTCTCATCTTTTTCGAAGTGTTGTTTAATTGTTAGATAAGAAGATCGCTTCCCTTTGCGAAAATGAAAGGTTATGGGAGTATCGGTTCCTGGTTTTTTCGTCATCTGTTCTTCTTCTCGGGGGTTCAAGATAAATTTGTCGATATTGCTGATTTTGTAGGTAGCTACATAGCCAACCATTCCCTCTTTAAACTCCTTTACTTCTCGAGAGAGAAATTCTACTCCTTCTCCCATTTGTTTTGCTTTTTCTTTAAATTGTTCTTCGGGAAAATAATTCTCTGGAGAGATCTTTTCTTGACCTGGCTTTCCCCCTCCTAAGTCCATGGTAGTCTCAATAAATCCTTTAATCATCTCCATTACCCAGGGAGAAAACTTGGCCGTTTCCACCATCATTCCCGCTCCCTCACGATCTACCTTAACCTCCTGAGAGATTTGCATGCAACCGGAGGCTAATATTCCCACCAACACCAACGACAACACGGCTAGGACTAACTTTACCTTGTTCATAAAACTCCTCTTTTCAAAATAGTTTGTTTATCCCTTTTTTAGAATAGACCCTCATGTATAAAGTGATCCTGAGTTATACCTGGTCGATTTATCAACTCTTTATCTTCAACAATATTGAAAAACAACACTTCAAACAGGTCTATTACGAACTATAATAGAATTCCTTGATCGGTCAATCAAAAACATCAGCAGGAGTTTTCCCAGAATTTCATGTCGTTTTTCCGAAGTGTTGAATTAAAGAGGAAATAAGAAGATGAGAAAGTGGAAAAAGACTTTCTGCCAAAAATCTCTCTAAGTGTTTATAATTTTATATCACAGAAACCTACTTCTTAAAATCTTACCTTTTACTACCCACCTGTAAACCAGGCTCACCGAAATCCCGTAGGGCTCTTTTTGACACAATCCACTTTTTTACTAAGATAAGAGCAAATTCTTCGAGAATAATCAATCAAAACCGGAGGTAGCGCAATGAACAAGGCAGAGTTAGTAGAGGAAGTAGCCAATCAGACAGGACTAACAAAGAGAACATCTAGGGAAGTGGTTGACGCGGTAATCTCAACTATAACCGACTCCCTGGCCAGAGAAGAAAAGGTCACTTTAGTCGGCTTCGGCACTTTTCAAGTCATGGAAAGAAAAGCAAGAAGAGGAGTAAATCCTCAAACAAGAGAAACTATTCAGATACCAACTAAAAAGGTTCCTAAGTTTAGGGCAGGAAAGAGTTTAAGAGAAGCAGTAAAATAATGAGAGGTAAGATGAGAAAAGAAATTTTAACAATAGGAACTGTTTTACTGGTTTTATGTTTAGGGTTGTATACCAGTGCTGGAAGCCAATCAAATGAGGCATCCGAGTTCATCAAGCTGTTAAGCGAGGCAGAAAATTATTTTTTGGATGAAGATTATGACCGGGTCAAGATGATTTTGGAGAAGGCACGAAAAATCCTCGAGCAACAGATAAAGCTAAGCCAAAAGACTGAAGCCTTCTTTGATCTTTCTACACCGGAAAATGCAGTAAAGTCTTTCCTGGAATCAGCCTTTTTAAATGATGAAGACACAGCAAGGAAATGTTGGTCTAAAAGGGTTCCAGATTACTGGGTGTCCGTGATGGTATTGGCAATGCAGAAAGAAATAAAGAAAGATGTGCAAGAGAAGCCTGAGTTAATGAAGTTGGCAGTTAAAACATTTCGTTATGAGAGAATGTGGACCGGAGTGAAGAGCTACTACGTCTGGGCAATGTCTCCTGGAGAAAAACGAAGTGAAGGTCTGCAGTTTAAAGTAGTCAGAGAAAATAGCAATTGGAAGATTCTGGCGTTCAAGGCTTGGGAAGAAGAAGATTGGTTTAAGGCTCTTATTGGGGAGAAATAGGGGATTTTAGAAATAGCAAAAGAGGAGTCAGTCCTCAAACAAGAAAAGCGATAAATATCCCAGCTAAAAAAGTCCCCGAGTTTAAACTGAGGAAGGGATTAAGGGAGAAGGTGAAGTCGAGGAGGTGAGGATATGAAGAAAGAAGCTAAATCACAGTTAGATGTCCTAATGGACAAATATGGTCAGATGTTAGCAGAAGCCAAAAAGAGACAAGAGCAGATAAAAGTAGAAGAAGATGTTTTTTTAACCAAATTTAAGCGCCTTCGAAAAAAGGTAATTCACCCTGTAATGAAGGATATTGGAAATCAGCTTAAAAAACGCGGTCACGAATATCGGATATCTGAGCAAGAAGAATCGGTTGATGCGGAAGGTAGAACGCGAAATGAAAAGATAACCATGAGCATATTTCCTAAAGGTGTTGACCGGTCTGCTTACGGACCTGAAAATACTCCTTCGATTTCTTTTATCGCTACCAGAGATAAGAAGAAAATCTGGGTTCACGGCAGCAGTATAATGCCGACTCGAGGTGGAGCAGTAGGTTCTCGTGGTGAATTCAATGCAGCAGAAATTACTAGTAATGCAGTTGAACGAGAAGTTCTTGGAGTCTTGAAAGAAATCTTTGATCCGGAAGGATAGGCTATAGAGAGAGTATAAATCTGAGAGGAAGCTGTGGGAGAAATAGTGATAAGGATGCGCTTATATCCAGCCAAAAAAGAAGTGTAACGCACTAATTATTAAGCTCTGGAATGAACGTCGCCGCGCTTCTTACCTCCCCTTTGGCTCGACTATATAAAAAAATGTATAGGGGGTTATGCCGATTGATGAGAGAAAATAAGGCAATAAGGGGGTGAAATCAGGCGTATCTCTTATCTGGACAATAATATATCTTGGGCATATCATCAATTGGGAAGTGTATTCGGACCATTTCGGATATGAATGAGTTAAGTGAAATGTTGATGGGATTATAAAATTAGGAGGTGACCACAATGAATAGGACGATGTATAGAATCGGTTTGGCAATGGCATTGATAGTGACTTTTGCAGCTGCTGTGGCTCAGGCAACAGAGGTCACAAGAGGGAACGTAACGGAGGTGACCGTTTACAGAAACCAGGCTCTGATTACCCGCACAATAGAAGTTGAGGGACCAAAGGGGCCTCTGGGAATTGTGGTGACTGATCTGCCAGATAAGATCATTCCCGCGAGTTTGTCTGCTGAATCAAAAGGAAACAGCAGGATTCACTCTGTCACTTATCGAACCAAGGCAATCGCGGGGGAGACACGCCCGGAGGTCAAGGCTATTGACGAGAAGATCGCTGAGCTCGAGAAACAATTGAGGGAACTTAACGCATACCAAGAGTTGCTTCAAGTCAAGCACAAAATTATCGGCAAACTTGAGGAATTTACTGCAAGTACCGCAAAGATGGAACTTCAAAAAGGAGTCTTGAATTTTGAAGAGCTGAGACAACTCACTGAGTATGGTCTGGGTAAACACGATGAGTTTTTGCAAGAAAGC